>JAEEGG010007617.1_pt1 | contig 24885 bp, 21 predicted proteins | sample 9134161 | NCBI WGS metagenome assembly JAEEGG01 (sample SAMN16246543, study PRJNA631951) | gut metagenome | biome: gut microbiome; feature: rumen; material: CR-attached | host: Bos | place: Iran: Karaj | collected 2018-10 | reverse complement strand
ACCTGCAGTCGACAGATTGATGGAAAATCTTAAGATCACTCAGGACGAGGGGGTTGCTTCAGATTATAAAGAGGATAATGACGGCAAAAAAACTGTATTATTATCGGATTCAATCGAAGTGAAAGATGTCAGTTACAGATATCCCACCGGTGATAAGGCAGTGTTTTCTGAAGCTGATATGATTATAAAGAAGGGAACTTCGGTTGGCATAGTGGGAGCGTCCGGGGCAGGTAAAACTACCGCCATAGACCTTGTGCTGGGATTGCTGACACCTGATCAGGGAAAAATCACTGTGGACGGGACAGATATACAGAAATTTTACAAAGACTGGATATCACAGATTGGCTATATCCCTCAATCCATTTTCCTTCTGGACTCTGACATCAGAGAAAACGTGGCCTTTGGAGTGCCGACTGATGATATTGATGATGATAAGGTTTGGCATGCATTAAAAGAGGCTGCATTGGAAGAGCATGTGAGATCACTCCCGGATGGGCTATTTACCGAGATAGGAGAAAGAGGAATAAGGTTATCCGGCGGTCAGCGTCAAAGACTTGGTATTGCAAGGGCTTTATATTTTGATCCTGAAGTTATTGTTTTTGATGAAGCGACATCTGCGTTGGACAATGATACGGAGAACGCTATTATGGAATCTATAGACCACCTTCAGGGATCAAAAACATTGATCATTATCGCACATCGTCTTTCAACCATAGAAAACTGTGATGCTGTCTATTGTGTTGAAGACGGTAAGATTGTAAGACAAAGGTAAGGAGTGGAAAAATGAAGACAGTTGCATTAATACCCATTAAGCTTGGATCAAAACGTGTACCGGGGAAAAATATAAAACCTTTTTTTGACGGAACTCCCCTGATGTCTTTTATCCAGAAAGCATGTCTGGATGCCGGAAACATTGATGAAGTATATATCTATTGCTCTGATGATGCAGTCATTCCTTATGTTCTTCCCGGAGTAAAGTATTTAAAACGTCCGGAATACCTTGATGGTGATAACATAAATGCCAATGATTTTATCAGAGAGTTTATGAATTCCGTTGATGCGGATATATACGTAAATGCGCATACCACATCTCCCTTTGCCAGACCGGAAACTCTTGAGGAACTGGTGGATAAAGTTGCAGGCGGAGAATATGACAGTGCGTTTTGTGCTGAACCTATAAGGACGTTTATGTGGGAAAACGGGAAACCGATCAATTTTGATCCGGATCATTTTCCGAGAACCCAGGATCTTCCTCTGATCTACGGAGAAACATCAATAGCTTATGTTTTTACAAAACAGAGTTTTATCAAGCATAACAGAAGACTCGGATCAAGACCGTATATAAAGGAAGTGGGAAAGATAGAAGCTATGGATATAGATTATCCGGAGGATTTTGAAATAGCAGACGCGATATATAAGGAGGTCATCTTGAAAAATGAGCATAAGGATAACTGATTGTACAATAAGAGATGGCGGGTATCTTCTCAATAAGAATTCCGACCCTGAATTCGTAAGAGGAGTGATGAAGGGACTTGCGGATGCCGGAATAGATTTTGTTGAAACAGGCTTTTTACAGACTAAGGTTACCGGTGAGACACTTGTGTATGCGGATTCTGTAGATGCAAGGAAGTTTCTCCCTGCAAACAGAGGAACTACCAATTTCCTGGGATTCTGTGATAATAGCAGGTACAGTGCTGACAATCTTGATCCTTACGATGGCAAGTCTTTTAAGTGGTTGCGCATTTCATTTGCCAAGCATGAGATCGATGCATCGCTGGAGTTCTGCCGAAGAGCTCAGGAAATGGGATATACCGTTCAGTTCAATCCAATGGATGCTATCAGTTATACCGATGAGGAGAGGGCTGAACTGATCCACAAGGTCAATAAGGTGAGGCCGGGTTCTATGTCAATCGTCGATACGTTTGGAGCAATGTATCTGGAGGATCTCAGGCATATATATAAGCAGATGGATTCCCTGCTTGACGGTGATATAGCGATTGGCCTTCACAGCCATGATAATCTCGGATTGTCTACTGCCTTGGCGGAAACGCTTATCATGATGGCAGAGGGCAGTAGCAGAGACATCATTGTAGACGGTTCGCTGATGGGTATGGGAAGAGGTGCAGGCAATGCTTCGACAGAGCTACTTGCATCATATATCAATAAGTATCATGGTGGACGGTATGATATAACAGCACTTCTGGATACGATTGATAAATATATCGTACCTCTTCGCAAGAACATTATCTGGGGATATGATCTTCCAATGTTTGTCTGTGGAGCAGAGCATGCCCATGTCGACAATGTCTATTATCTTCAGAGCAATACTGACTGCACTCCGGCAGACATGTATGAAGTACTTGGTAAAATGCCTGTATCCCAAAGAACAAGATATGGGGTTGGATATAGCAAGACGGATTTTACAAATCTTCAGAAAGTATATGATTGTTTGAGAAAGGAAAAAACTGATTGAGATGATCAAATTTAAATGTATTATTTGCGGTCATGATGAAGGGGCGGAGACTCGATTTAGACCTCGTGATCGTAAAGAATTAAAAATTTTTGATTGTTCACGTTGTGGACATAGGCAGCTTTTTCCTCTTCTTTCCGAAGAGGAATTGGCAGAAGAGTATAATGAAGATAAAACTGTAAGATCTGATACTGTGAAAATAGCGCCTGGCTCGGATTTTGAATCCATGAGAATGAAATTCTCCGAATGGACCAAAATTCATGCGGATATGTATTGGGATAAATTGCAGGAATGTAAGAATGTATTAAATATAGGTAGCGGATATGGTTTTCTTGAAGAAGAATTAAATAAACGCCCTGGAAAGCGGTTTAACATTGAAGGTGATGATATTGGTCAGATACGAATAGATAATTATGTTGGTGGAGTGTGCCACAATATAAATTTCATGAATATGAAGATACCTGATAAGATGATAGGAAAATATGATATGGTAATGGGACTTCATATTCTTGAACACATAAATGCTCCGGTAGAGTATTTATCGAAATTAAAGCCATTGTTTAGCGAGAAAGGGAAACTATTAATTGAGGTTCCTAATCTTAATTGCTATTTATGTGAATTGTCTCCGGAATATAGTGAGTTCTTTTATTTATACGAACATGTATCCTATTTTACGATTGATACTTTAAAAGAAACTATCCAAAATGCTGGATATATTATTGAAGATATATATACAAGGGAACTGTACTCGGTGGAAAACCACATAAATTGGATAAGAAATGGGAAACCATTTATTCGGTATAATCAGATGTTTCTTCCAGATGATAGAATTGAATTTATTAATGAGGAATATAAGAGAATTGTAGGCGAAATGGGAAAAGGATATGCTCTCATTGTCGAGGCAAGATGTAAGTAGGATTATATTGTAGGCGGGTATTTATAGAGGAATATGTATGAATTGTGCGGATTACTTAGTTGATTTTCTAATAAACAAAGGTATATCTGATGTATTTGGCTATTCTGGAGGGTATATAGTTCCATTTATTGATGCCCTTTATAAGAGACGTGATGAGATAAATACACATGTGTGTTACAACGAGCAGGGCTGTGCATTTGCGGCAAACGGCTATGCAAGAGTTTCCGGCAAACTGGGTGTGTATTTTACTACTTCAGGTCCAGGAGCAGTAAATGCTTTGGGAGGACTTGCAGATGCATGGTTTGATGGTATTCCCATAATGGGAATATGTGGAAATGTCCCAACAAATGAGCAAAAGGGTTATTCCGGTATAAGACAGAATGGATTTCAGGAGATGGATATCGTGTCTCTGACAAGGACCATCACTAAACTTTCCGTAACTCCCACAGAACCGGATAAATTCCCGGAGATCGTATCAAGGGCGTACAACCTTGCTATGATAGGCAGGAAAGGAGGTGTGGTCATTGATTTTCCGTTCAACATCCAAAAAGCCGATTGTGATCGTAGGTAATGGTGCAAGGGAAGCCGGGGCGAAGGAGCTCCTTCATACATTTTATGAGAAGACCAGGATCCCTGTCCTTACAACAATGAATGCTGTGGATCTCATGCAGGATGAAGATAAGATCGGATTCATTGGCGTTTATGGACATCGTATTGCTAATATGATCGCATCTCAGAGTGATCTTGTGATCAGTATTGGTGCCAGACTGGGACTTAGACAGATAGGAAATAAGAGAGAATTTTTTGCACCACATGCTTATCTTATCAGGGTTGACATCGATCAGAATGAACTGAGCAGGGATATAAAAGATGATGAAGAAAAGCATCTTATCGATGCTAAAGAGTTTTTGCAGAATCTTCTGAATGAAGATATACCTGCTTATGACGAATGGAACAAAGCCTGTTTTAAGGCAAGAGATGTTTTAGAGCCATATGATAAGGACCTCGGTAATCTGTGTATAGAGAAGATATCAGGCTTGCTGCCTCCTGATCCTGTTGTTGCTGTGGATATAGGACAGACTCAGTGCTGGACTGCACAGTCTCTTACCCTAAAGGGCAGAGATGGAAGGATACTTATCGGTGGCAGCTACGGATCTATGGGGTGTGGCTTGCCTTATGCGATAGGTGCATGTATTGCCCGGGGCAAGAGTATAACATTCTGTATAACCGGAGATGGTGGGCTTCAGATGAATATTCAGGAACTGCAGACGGTGGCTTCTGAGAAACTGCCTATCAAGATCTTCGTGGTCAATAATAAAGCTCTTGGTAAGATCGTGGAGATCCAGGAGGGCTCATATGACCATCATATGCTGATCACTTCTGAGGCCGGAGGTTATACAGTCCCGGATTTTGAAGCGGTGGCTGTGGCGTATGGCATCAGGGCAATGACTATCCAAGGCTATGATGGGCTTGATGCCTGCTCGGATTGGATGAAGGATGGGGAAGCGTGCCTGATAAACATCATCTTGCCTGAAGCAAAAGTACTCCAGCCTAAGATGAACTGGAATGACAGAGAGATGAAGCCTTTATTACAGGCTGATGTAATGGAAAGAGTAAGACAGATACTTGGAGATTAGGATATGTCTGACATAAAATTCCTTGTTATGGATGTGGATGGCACCATGACTGATGGAAAAATATATATGGGGCCAACCGGAGAAATGTTTAAAGCTTTTGATATCAAGGACGGATGTGGGATTTTTCTTGTTCTCCCAAAGATGGGGATCATTCCTGTTGTTATCACGGCAAGAAAGAGTGAGATAGTTGAAAGAAGATGTGAAGAACTTAATATTTCGGAGATTCATCAGGGATCAAAGGACAAACTTGCCACTCTGAACATGGTTCTGGAAAGATATGGAGCAGACCTTGGTTCGGTAGCGTATATGGGTGATGATCTTCCCGATATTCCGTGCATGGAAGCTGTGAAATGTGCAGGTGGGCTGGTGCTGTGTCCGGCAGATGCAATAAATGAGATAACATCCATCGCAGACTATGTGTCGCGATTTAATGCAGGAAACGGTGCGGTCAGAGACTGTATAGAATATCTTAAAACGCTGTAATGACTCTGGGAACAATGTAAGTGATGCATAAAGAAAAGAAACACATTGAACTTAATGAAAAAACAATACTCATAACCGGTTCTCCGGGATTTATCGGGGCAAATCTCGTTCTGAGACTGCTTGGTGATCCTTCTGTTATGAGGAGCGGAACTATAATATCTCTTGACAACATGAATGATTACTATGATCCTTCTTTGAAAGAGTACAGACTTTCAATGATCGATAAAGCCTGTGTGAACAGTGGGATCAAGCATATCTTCATTAAAGGGAGTATCGCTGACAGATCTCTTATAGACAGCGTTTTTGAGGCATACAGTCCGGATATAGTGGTTAATCTTGCTGCACAGGCGGGTGTCAGATACAGCATTGATCATCCTGATGTATATATAGAATCCAATCTGATCGGTTTTTATAATATCCTGGAAGCATGCCGTCACTCCTATGATGATGGCAAAAAAGGGGTGGAGCATCTGGTATATGCTTCATCTTCATCGGTGTATGGAGGCAATACCAAGATACCCTTCAGCACTGATGATCCGGTAGATCACCCCGTATCATTGTATGCGGCTACCAAGAAAAGCGATGAACTTCTTGCCCACAGTTATTCAAAGCTGTATGACATTCCCTCAACTGGATTGCGATTTTTCACTGTTTACGGTCCTGCGGGAAGACCGGATATGTTCTATTATTCCGCTACAGAGAAATTGAAACATGGCGGTACTGTCAGAATCTTTAATCATGGAGATATGAAGCGGGATTTTACATATATCGATGATATTGTTGAAGGCATCGTCAGAGTTATGCAGGGAGCTCCGGAAAGGATATCGGGAGAGGACGGCCTTCCGATCCCGCCTTATTCTCTTTACAATATTGGCGGTGGGACTCCTGAAAATCTTCTGGATTTTGTGAATGTGCTTCAGGAGGAACTTGTCAGAGCAGGGGTTCTGCCTGAAGATTATGATTTTGAGGCTCACAGGGAACTGGAAGGAATGCAGCCAGGGGATGTTCCGGTTACTTATGCTGACAGTAGCGGGCTTGAGGAAGATTACGGTTTCAGACCTGCTGTTGACATAAGGACAGGTCTCAGAAAGTTTGCAGAATGGTATAGGGAGTATTATGAGTGAGAGTGAATCGTTGAATGATAATGTTTCATCAAAATATGAAAAGCGTGGGTATATTACCCGCCTGGTAATCGCTGCCTGTTCAGTTTTGACATTTCTGACTCTGCTTATTGTTGTGATCATAGTTGTTCCCAAAGCTGTAAATCTTATGAACACAGCTCAGAGGACTCTGGATAATATCGAGGACGTGTCTGAGAATCTGAAAGCACTGGAACTGGCAGAGACGGTTAAAAGCATTGATGACAGTACAGTACAGGCGATGGGAGATGTGTCAGAGGCCATGGACAGGATAAACGAACTGGACATTGCATCGCTTAATGAATCTATACAGGAATTGAAGGAAAGTACTGAACGATTCAGCAGTATTCTTAATCCATGACCTGAATACGGAACAAGTGGAACATATGAGGTATATTTGGTATGAAAAGGGCGAAAAAAGTGTTTTTTGCCCTTTTTTGTTGTAAAATAGAAGTAGTGTGGATTTTTGCAGGTGAAAGGCAGGATTATGAACGATTTCAGTAATAAGACTCTTTTGATAACAGGCGGTACAGGATCATTCGGAAATACTGTACTGAAGCATTTTCTTCATACGGATATAGCACAGATCCGTATATTTTCCCGTGATGAGAAAAAACAGGATGATATGCGACATGAACTTCAGTCAGCTCATCCCGAAGTCGCAGGAAAGGTTAAGTTCTACATAGGTGATGTGAGGAATGAGAGATCTGTCCGGGATGCCATGGATGGAGTTGATTACATATTTCATGCTGCAGCGCTTAAGCAGGTTCCGTCCTGTGAATTCTTCCCTATGGAGGCAGTATATACCAATATAGAAGGTACCAATAATGTCCTTCATGCTGCGATTGAAGCAAAGGTTAAGCGTGTTGTCTGTCTTTCAACTGATAAAGCTGCCTATCCCATCAATGCTATGGGTACATCCAAGGCTATGATGGAGCATGTGGTCAGGGCCAATGCAAGAGTTGCAGCAGAGCGCGGTGACACGGTTATCTGTTGCACCAGATATGGAAATGTCATGTGTTCAAGAGGATCGGTCATTCCTCTCTTCATAGATCAGATCAGAGCAGGTAAGCCTATTACCATAACCAATCCTGATATGACAAGATTTCTCATGAATCTTGATGAAGCGGTTGATCTTGTCAAATTTGCATTTGATAATGCTAACCCCGGAGATCTGTTCATTCAGAAGGCAGATGCTTCCACTATCGGAGTTCTTGCCTTGGCTGTGCAGAAACTATTCGGAGATACCGGAACACAGATCATCGGAACCAGACACGGAGAGAAGCTGTATGAGACTCTTATGACTAAGGAAGAGAGACTCAGATCCGAAGATATGGGTAACTATTTCAGAGTATCTGCTGATAACAGGGATCTTAATTACGATAACTATTTTGTGAAGGGACAAGTGGAGACACAGGCTGATGAAGCCTATACATCCCATAATACCAAGCTTCTCGATATAGACGGGACTGTAGCTAAGATCATGACTACTGATTATGTTAAGTATGCCCTTAAGGGTGAAACATATAATGGTTTTTGAGGCATAGAAGATGAGAATTCTTGTGACCGGAAGCAACGGATTTATAGGGCGCAATCTTGTATGGAATCTTCGTGAGATAAGGGATGGAAAAAATCAGACAAGACCCTCTCTTAATATCACAGAGATAAACGGAGTGAGTTCTGAAACCCCGGTTGAAAAATGGGAAGAATACTGCAAAAACTGCGATTTTGTATTTCATCTTGCAGGTGTAAACAGACCAAAGGATACTTCTGATTTCATGAAGGTTAATTGCGGTGCTGCACAGTTTCTTATCGATACGCTTAAGAAGGTAGGCAATACCTGTCCTGTCATGTTTGCAAGCTCTACACAGGCCACACTTGCCGGACGTTTTGCAGGTTCCGAGTATGGCAGGAGTAAACTGTCCGGAGAAGAGCTGTTTTTCGAATATGAAAGAAAAACCGGATCAAAGGCATATGTTTACAGATTCCCGAATGTATTCGGAAAATGGTGTAAACCTAACTATAATTCTGCTGTTGCTACATTCTGCAATGCAGTTGCCAATGATCTTGAATATATGGTAAATGACAGGAATACGGAGCTTGAACTTCTCTATATAGACGATCTTATAGAGGAAATGTTCGATGCCCTTGAGGGCCATGAACACAGATGTGAATTCGACGGACTTAACGTCATTCCGGATAAAAGCGGAAGATTCTGTTATGTGCCGACGACTCATAAAGCTTCACTGGGAGAGATAGTGGATCTCCTGAAAGGATTTAAGGCTATGCCTGAGACTCTGGTCATGCCGGATATTCCTGGTGGCTCTTTTGCCAAGAAGTTATACAGTACTTATCTTACTTATCTTCCTGCTGATAAAATGTCATATCCCTTCAGATCTAATGTTGATAACAGGGGTTCATTTACCGAACTTATAAGAACTCATTCCGGTGGACAGATAAGCATCAATGTTGCAAAGCCCGGTATCGTACGTGGCGAACACTGGCATAATTCCAAGTGGGAGATTTTTATAGTTGTATCAGGTCACGGACTGATCAGACAGAGAAAGATCGGGATAGATCCGGAGACGAATGAAGGATATCCTGTAACCGAATTTGAAGTAACGGGAGAACAGCCGCGCGCAGTCCAGATGCTGCCCGGCTTCACACACAGCATCCTTAATTTGTCCAAGACAGAGGATCTTGTAACGGTAATGTGGGCCAATGAGCCTTTTGATCCGGATCACCCGGATACCTATTATGAACCGGTATCTCCGGAACTGAAGAAACCGCAGAACCCTGAGAAGGGAAATATTTAAGGAGTGGTCTTGCAATGAGTGAATTGACGGCAGAGTGGAAGAATAACGGTAAGATAAAGCTTCTTATCATTGTGGGAACGAGACCTGAGATCATCAGGCTTTCGGCTGTGATAAGTAAATGCAGACAGTATTTTGATTGTATTCTGGCGCATACCGGACAGAATTATGACTATAACCTGAATGGGATATTCTTCAGGGATCTGGGACTTGATAATCCTGAAGTATATCTTGATGCAGTAGGTGATGACCTTGGTGCCACTATGGGTAATATCATAGATAAATCCTATAAACTTATGGCATCCATAAGGCCTGATGCTGTTCTTGTTCTGGGGGATACCAATTCATGTCTCTCAGTGATCGGTGCAAAGAGGCTGCATATACCGATATTCCACATGGAAGCCGGGAACCGCTGTAAAGATGAGTGCCTGCCTGAGGAGACCAATCGCCGTATCGTGGACATCATCTCCGATGTGAACATGGCATATTCCGAGCATGCCCGCAGGTATCTTGCGGATTGCGGTCTTCCCAAGGAGAGGACCTATGTTACAGGGTCTCCCATGGCTGAGGTTCTAAGCAACAATCTTCCTAAGATCGAAGGATCTGATATCCACTCACGGGTATCTGATGAAACAGGTGTAAAGATAGAGAAGGGTAAGTATATCCTTCTATCCGCACATCGTGAAGAGAATATAGATACAGAAGATAATTTCCTCTCTCTCTTCAATGCAGTAAATGCCATGGCTGAAAAGTATGATATGCCGATCCTTTATTCATGTCATCCAAGAAGCAGAAAGCGTCTTGAACAGATGACATCTGCAGGAAAGTTTACACTCGATAAGAGAGTCATTGCCCATGAGCCCATGGGCTTTCACGATTATAACTGTCTGCAGATGAATGCATTTTGTGTGGTATCGGATTCCGGAACCCTGCCTGAGGAATCTTCATTCTATACATCGATCGGAAAATCGTTCCCCGCTGTATGCATAAGAACTTCAACAGAACGTCCCGAAGCGCTTGATAAGGCATGTTTTATACTGTCGGGAATAAGCACAGAGGGACTTCTTCAGTCTGTTGATCTTGCGGTATCAATGAATGAAAATGGAGATATCGGTCAGCCGGTTCCTGATTATACTGACATAAATGTCAGCACTAAGGTGGTTAAGATCATTCAGAGTTATACCGGAGTAGTTGATAAATTTGTGTGGAGAAAAAGCTGAGATGTATTCCGATAGAAAGTATAATATTGCAGTAGCCGGAACCGGATACGTTGGGATGTCTCTTGCGGTCCTTTTGGCACAGCATAATCACGTAACTGCCGTTGATATAATCAAAGAGAAGGTTGACAGGATCAATGGCGGCAAGAGTCCGATCCAGGATGAGTACATAGAAAAGTATCTTGCTGAGAAGCGGTTGGATTTGACTGCTACATTGGATGGATCCGGTGCGTATTCGGATGCGGATTTTATTGTAATAGCCACTCCTACCAATTACGATCCCCGTAAGAATCATTTTGATACTTCTGCTGTTGAGTCGGTAATAGAGCTTGTGCTGAAAGTTACAGAGAACAGAGAAGACAAGCCTTTGATGATAATCAAATCAACAGTTCCTGTGGGATATACCCGGTCTGTCAGACAGAGATATGGCGCAGATAATATAGTTTTCAGCCCTGAATTCCTGAGAGAGTCAAAGGCTTTATATGATAATCTGTATCCCAGCAGGATCATAGTGTCCTGTGATGAAAAGACAAGGGATAAGGCCGAATGCTTTGCCGGATTACTGCAGGATGGGGCGATAAAAGAAAATATTGATGTTCTGTTTATGGGAACTACCGAAGCGGAAGCTGTTAAGCTTTTTGCCAACACATACCTTGCTCTCAGGGTTTCATATTTCAATGAACTTGATACATATGCTGAGATGAAGGGGCTTGATTCCGGAGAGATTATAAAGGGAGTCTGCCTGGATCCGAGAATCGGAGATCAGTATAATAACCCTTCCTTCGGATATGGGGGGTATTGTCTTCCGAAGGACAGCAAGCAGCTGTTAGCCAATTATGAAGATGTCCCACAGAATATGATGACTGCAATAGTGGAATCCAATCGTACTAGGAAGGATTTCATTGCTGACAGGGTTCTTGACAAAGCCGGCTATTACAGCTATTCAGGTGATCATACCGATTATTCGGGGGAACAGGAGCATCCTGTAACTGTTGGTGTATACCGGCTTACCATGAAGACAGGAAGTGATAATTTCAGGCAGAGCTCGATTCAGGGCGTTATGAAACGGATCAAAGCCAAGGGAGCAACTGTCATAATCTATGAGCCGACACTTGAGAACGGCTCCACTTTCTTTGGAAGCAGGATCGTTAATGATCTTATTGAGTTTAAGGATTCCAGTGACTGTATAATTGCAAACAGGTACGATTCTGAACTTGATGATGTTATTGGTAAGGTTTATACCAGAGATCTGTTCAAAAGGGATTAGGAGTAAGATCATTACATGTCTTCTAAAGATGGAATGAATCATATATTGGTGATCTCACAGTATTTTCATCCTGAGAACTTCAGGGTAAAGGATATGTGCCTTGAATGGGTGAAAAGGGGATATAGGGTGAGTGTGATCACCGGTATTCCGAATTATCCCGAGGGCAGATTCTATCCCGGGTACGGCTTCTTTAAGAAACGTCATGAAGTCTGGAAAGGGATAGATATATACAGATTATTTCTGTTTCCGAGAGGAAAGTCTAAAATTGGTCTTGCTCTGAATTATTTCTCGTTTATGATATCCGGAATGCTTGCGGGAAAGGTGAAGCGTATTCGGCCCGATGTTGTTTTTTCATTTGAAGTGTCTCCTATGACTCAGGTACTTACAGGGGTGTCATTTTCCAGGAAACACCATATTCCACACTTGTTGTATGTGCAGGATCTGTGGCCTGAGAATGTCATTGCAGTAATGGGAATCGGCAATGGCTTGATCATTGACTGCATAAACAGGATGGTTGATCACATTTATAAAAATACAGATGAGATTTTTGTGACCAGTCCTTCCTTTGCAAAGGCTATAACCGAAAGAAAAGTAAAGGTCCCCCAGGAAAAGGTTCATTATTGGCCGCAGTATTCTGAAGGATTGTATAAGCCGGCAGACAGATCTGAAGCACTTAAAACTGCATCCGGATTTGGGATAGAAGACGATGGATACTTTAAAGTTATCTTTACCGGCAACGTAGGAACTGCCCAGGGACTGGAAGTGCTCCCGAAGACCGCAGCGCTTCTTAAGGACAAGAATATCAGGTTTGTCATTGTCGGTGACGGAAGATATATGGATGAGTTCAGGAGACAGATTCAGACATACAATGTTCCGGATATGTTCATACTGGTCCCGAGACAGCCTGCATCAATAATCCCATCACTTCTGTGTGCTTGTAACGCTGCATTTGTATCATTTGCGGATAATGAACTGTGGAACAAGACCATACCTGCGAAACTTCAAAGCTATATGGCGTGCGGAATGCCGGTAGTCGCATCAGCCGGAGGTGAAACAGCTCGGATAATATCCGAATCAGGATGTGGTATTTGCTGTGAGACCGGAAACGAAAAGGCATTGGCTGAAGGTGTATTGCAGATCATGAAAGAAGATCTGGAGGAAATGGGCAATAAGAGTCTTGATTATTGCAGAAAGCATTTTGACAAGAAAACATTGATGGATGTTATGGATGGATATCTTAAATGAAATCTAAGGCAAAGAGAATCATAACTGCATTATGTATGGTATGCCTTATGCTTATCGATATGAAGGCAGCAAATGACAGTTGGTATATCTGGATCATTACCGATAATTTTGTGGGGATAGTCATTGCATTCATCATGTTCACTGCATATCCGGTCAGGGATTATCTTAAGCCTTTTTATATCCTGTGGTCAGTGTTGGGAATCGCCGGAGAGATCGGAGGATATGCATATTGGTATGCTCATCAGGCGGGGCATACAATGGGATTCTATATAACTGTTCCGCTGAATATATGGATACTTGGAATAGTTTTTTTTAAGTATATAGAGGAAATCTTCATATTAAAAAGATTAAAGATTCATATTGAAAAATGGGAATACGCATTTATCGCATGTATGCTGCTCATGCTTGTTTCCAAAAGTGATTATCTGTGGCCACTGTATTTTCTCATCATTTTTCTTATGCTTTGGCATTTGCCCTTTTCACAGGAAGACAGGAGTGAAATATTTTATGGGGTGATGGACGGAATTATAGCCGGCTTCATTGTCCTGCAGGGAAAGGCATTTCTGTTTAAGGGATATGGGCTTGTGAGATATACCGGTGCATACTGGAACAGCAACAGGAACGGAGCTTTGTATCTTTTGGTACTTACGGCATTTCTTGTTCGCATTTTGGATGCCGACAAAAAAGATGCCATAAATCCTGACTCTGAAAAAGAAAACAGATCCGGCAGTAAATTGAAGCCAAAGACTGTAATTTATACAGTCATGAGTTCGGTTATGGCAGCCTTTATAATGTATACCGGTTCGAGAACTGCACTTGTCGGAATGGTTATCATATTGATCACATATGTCTTTATTGGAAAGCGTGGGATTCTTCGTGAGAAGTGGGGACGTATTATAGGACGGGGATTTATATTTCTCGGTGTTACAGCCGTGGCGGTTCCGCTGTTATACTATCCCATATGTTATCTGCCTCTGATAAGAGTTGCGATAAGAACAGAAATAAAAAATATCGTAAAGGGAACAGATGAACCTGTATCAATTTCCAACGAAAACTGTGTTCAGCTGGAAGAAGCTCTTGATGTAATGTTTCTAAGGTTTTTGAGATCGGATGTGCAGTCTGATGATTCAGCGGATGATTCCGTTTCTGATGCTGAAAATATAATTCCTCAATCGTCGGATGATAATATTGAGACCGTGTCTGAAGAACCGGCGGAGGAGGAATCATCTCCTTATGATTTCAGGATTGATGAGTATGACAGAGCGGGATTTTACACAATAGAATACTATTATCGCGATTATCCTGAAAGAGGTCCCAAGGTTATATACGTTCCACAGTTTCTGTACGGAGGAATCACATCTCTCAATATAAGGATTAATTTTTTTGCAGCACTCATCAGTAATATGAACCTTGCAGGACATGACAGTTCAGAAGTGTTTCTGGTTCTTAGGTCAAATGCACCCGGCACATCGGAAGATTGGATCAACAATGAACAGAATTTCATCGTTCACTATCTGTACGCATATGGAATACCAATCGGATTATTTTTCTGTCTTTTGATACTTACGGAATTTATCCGGCTGATCAGATTGGCTCTGAGGGGCAAAATAGAGGCGTTTGCCTTTGCAATGTTCATTCTTGTGTTTGTGTGTATTGGAATGATGGAACTTGTATGGGTGCCCGGACAGATAGTATTGATCCTGATGTTTATCGCACCGCTGTTTTTTACTCCATATGATAATTGCGTTCTGGACGATCATAAATCTTAATGATCCCGATGACTGTTATCAGAGATGAGATTGTCAGTATTGGTATCAGTATATAGTATTTTTCTCTTATTGCTCCTATAAATCGTCCAAAATCAAGAATGCTTCCGAATTCAAAAAGGAAAAGAGAAATAATGTAACGAATGTTTCGTCTGCAAAGGACCAGCAGCAGGATCGATAAGGGAAAAACAACGGCTCCCTGTAACATATAATTGCGTAATAAACATGTTAATAATTCCATAGGTGTGCTTCCCGTAAATATCTCCGGTAATTCTGTCAATACCGTAATGATCATGGAAGCTGCTGTCACCTGAAGTGCATCTTTTATCGGTATGTTGAATATCACAAGGATGAAAGCATTAAACAAAAGGTATGCCGGTGATATGGAGGCTGATATTCCAAATAAAACGACTGCTGAAATAGTATAGTATTTTGATCGGCTGCCCTGATCGGCGGCCGATTTTTTTTTGGCCTTCATGAACAGGAATGTTCCGATCCCGGAAAGAATAAGGCATGATCCATCCAATGCACATTCCATGATCGGATAAAAGATTGTTGCAGGTAACATCAGAAAACCTATGAGAAATAAGGATGACCTGATAATATCCTTTCCGTTTTTATCTGTATGTGACGTCGTTGTAAAATGAACAGAACCGGTTAGAGCCATCCAAAGAAAGGCTGCAGGGAATATAAAGAAAATGCAGATCACCTTATGGGCCTGCAGAGGTTGTAACCCAAGCCCTGTGAAGGACTCCGATGCAGAAATTATAAGTCTATAGAGCGGAGTTCTGAGGATGCTGTCATTATCCCATACAGTTTGCAGATAATCGGGATTGACAAAGGGGAGGGTTTTTATGCAGGACCAGACTGAAATTATAAATACGAATGCTACAGCAGGATATATCCCATATTTATCGAATATTTCAAGGAATTTTGATTCCGTAGATGTGATCTTATGAGCAACCTGTGCTCCGGTGTTATTCTTATCCTTCAGCACATCGTACACAGTAAGTGAAGTTAATGCGATCAGAATAAACATCATACCAAGGGCTGTTTTTTCCTGCTCCGGTAATCTGTCCAGTATCATTGGCTGATACACGGCCCAGCTGATGGTAAGCCATAAAAATGAACTGATCCACCATCTTCTTGGTCTGATCATCAAATATACCACGGCTATTATTTCCGCTATTATACTATATCGTTCATGCATTGCCGGCAGGAAGTATACAGGGAAGAGTGATGACCAGAAAGCAATTGAGATCCATGTTTCATCACTCAGATCGGTTCCTTTGAGTAGCAGAAGGCAAAAGAATGCAATAAATCCCGAAGAAACCCATCCGATCACAGGAAGGTGGAACATTTCGTAATCTGCAAGTTGCCAGAAATAACACCATATACCGGGATAATGCATATACATCTGGGGATATTCTGCGGTCTGTTCCAAATACATGGTTATGGGGGTTAACGGACTGTATCCCGCAATCATTGCGGGTATATACAGGATCTCCACTGTGATGGGAATGATCAGGATCTCCAGCAGTGAGAAGATTCTCCGACGGTAGTAGAACATGATAAAAAACGGCACTATGAATATAGTCTGAAGCTTCGCAGCTGTTGCCAGTCCGAGGAATATAAATGATGGGATTGTTTTTTCTTTGAAGAGACAATAAACAGATAGTATCACGAATGCGGCATATGCGCTGTCAATCTGTCCCCACCATGCTCCGTTCAGAATGAGTGCCGGATAAAACAGTGTGATGCCGTAGGAAACGGCAGCAGCTAATCTTTTTTTATTATCATGGTAGAAATGTGATGACAGGAGTGCCGTGGATGCTGCCAACAGGTATTCAAATGAAACGGACACAAGTTTGATCTTTGTGACCGGACTTCCGGGAATGTAATGGAGCAACCAGAGAATAGTGGCGTATGGAAGACCATAATCGCCGGTATAGTTTTTGAGAACGCCTATTCCCTGATGTGCAGGAAGTGATTCGTACCATGGCAGGTAACAATCGATCATATCTCCGCTCAAATGTCCAAGCCCGGGAATCCTGACGAGTATTCCTGTGACGCTAAGAACAAGTATGGTGAGAATGAAGTAAATATCCTGTTTTGGTATGCGCTTGCCCATTTCTGACTCTCTGTTTACAATGGTATTTCCCGATGCACGTCTGTACGCATGGGACTTACAAGATTATATCATAAGAATATGGCAAAATGTTTGGAACGGTCACGTAAGTTGCAAGTGAAATAAGCTATTTGATATAATACGCAGGATGTGGTCAGTATACTGTTATAATTATGCTGATCATTGTTTATTATTTCAGATTATACAGAGCCGGACTATGTGGAGAGGAATCTGTTTACTTCCGTTTTCATATATTCAAAAAGTGAAGGAGATCCTTGATGTCAACTTCTTATTGGTTGTTCTGATCTTTGCCGGGGGCTTCCTGGTTGCAGCAATATGCTGTATTCTTGTTTTCGGGAATAGAAATATCACCAAGATGATCGGTTAGTATAAGCTTTCCCGTTATGCAGGCACTTTTTTGTGGGCACTTTTGGCCGTTATTCTGATAGTACATAGGATAACCGGTATAGCAGGTGATTTTATTTTTATGTCGTGGTTTCTGCAGGAAGGAAATTCTCTCACAGTAAAAAGGCATAATAAGATATATGGATGGTTCTGTGACTGACAATAAAAAACAGATAAAATGGCTGGATGCTCTTAAAGGCATTGCCTGCTGGATGGTTTTCCTTGGGCATTTTGAAGAGGATTATCCATATGTTCCGGGACTGCAGAAATTGTACGAGGCTGTTCCGGTCATAAAATTTATCTCTGAGAAAACTACGGCCCTGAATATTTTCTATATAGTCAGTGCATTTCTGGTTGCAAACCGGTTCTTGAACAGTCCGGACAACAATGCTTCCAAGGCAGGGAAAAGCGTACTTAAGAGATATCTGAGATTGTCGATTCCTGTTTTTGTGACGAATCTGCTGATCATTCTGATCCAGAGAATGGGATACGGTTTCGGCAACAGATACGGAATGTTCGCAAGCAGATATACTTTTGGAGAAGCTGTATGGAATGCATTTGTTGAGGGGATGTTTTTCGGAAGCACATATTTTAATTCCAATATGTGGATGCTTAATGAATTATTCCTGGGTTATCTTTTTACGGTGGTTGTCTGTCTCGTTCTCAATGAGATGAAGCCTGTGGCAGGCAATATAATGCTTATTATCATGACTGCAGTGCTGTGGATTTCCGGATGTTATCTGGCTGTTTTTTTCTTCGGTATTATACTGTACAGGGCAGGTAACAGCGGAATCGCTGAAAAGCACGTTCTGTCTGCTGTGGTGGGGACAATCCTCCTGATCCTTGGATGTATCATGTCTTCATATAACAGGATCATTGTGCTGAAGATTCCTTTATCGGTTCCGGAACTTCCACTCAGAACCTGGTGGTCATATTGCTGGATCGCGGCAATGCTCATGGTGGCGGGCATCGCTTTGAACCCATATTTGATACGGATACTTGAGTGGGGACCGCTCCATAAGCTGGGAAGGATATGCTTTCCTGTGTTCCTGTTTCACAGGATCTATCTTGCATCATTTGCTGCACTTGCATATTCCTATGGATTTGCCAGAAACAGCGATAAAGGAGAAGGCAGTCTGGCAGCCTTTGCAGTGAGTTTTTCTCTGACATTGATATCCTCACTTATCTATGCGATCCTCCTGGAACCTCCGATCAATAAACTGACAGAGAAGATATTGAGCCGGGTTTTTATCAAAAAAAAGGCAGTTTGATCAAACCATATGTCTCTTAATTCCTTCGGATATATTATCCTGTTCATGATCATATTGGTTATCTATTACCTGATCCCGGCAAGGCTCAGGGTATATTTGCTTACCGTTTCAAGTATCGGATTATATATACTGTGGGGAATCCCGGCACTCTGCGGGCTCCTCGCGGTCACGGCAATAACTTATATTTCAGCGGTCATCATTTCTGCATCACAGGATAAGCCGGGGAGCCGTAAGGCAGCCCTATGCGTAACATCACTGGTCATTGTCTTCATTCTTTCTACCATAAGGCTGCTTCCTAAGGGGAGCATCATAGTACCTGTCGGTATATCCTTTTTCTCTCTCCAGGCCATCGGGTATGTCATCGATGTATATAAAGGAAAGGCGAAAGCAGAAAAGAACTTTATAAGATATATGCTTTATATATCGTTTTTCCCCACTGTGACCTCGGGCCCTATCCAGAGATCGGATACACTTCTTGCCCGGATAAATGAAGATAAGGAATTCAGCTATGACAGGGTAAGGACTGGCCTGCTTATGATGGCATATGGTCTTTTTGCCAAGAACTTTGTGGCAGACAGGTTGGGGCTTCTGGTTGAGAAGGCATACAGCGGATATGAGACCCAGACCGGTTTTATCCTTATGCTTGGCGTGATCATATATGCATTTCAGCTGTATTGTGATTTTATGGGATATTCATATATCGCCATCGGCTCTGCCAAGGCACTTGGCTTTGAACTTCCGGATAATTTCAGGCAGCCGTATTTTTCATCATCTGTTAAGGAATTCTGGGGCAGGTGGCACATTTCGCTTTCTGTCTGGCTCAGGGATTATATCTATTTTCCTCTCGGGGGAAGCAGAAAAGGCAGGATCAGGACTATTATCAACATAGCCATAGTATTTCTTGTCAGCGGTATATGGCACGGGAGAGGACTGACATTTCTGGTATGGGGACTGCTCCACGGAGTATTCAGGATCTTCGATGAATTCACTCTAAAAAAGAGAGAAGAGATTATCACCGGATCAAAGAACAATGTTGTTAAAAATCTTCTCAAGGTTCTGTGCGTGATACTGACGTTTGCGGCTGTGGACTTTGCTTGGCTCTTCTTCAGGGCTGAGTCGCTGCAGACAGCTTTGGTGATTGTCAGAAGGATATTCACGGAAAACGCTGCGCTGTATTCATTGCGTAACGGTCTCTACGCATTCGGTCTTTCGAAAAAAGAGCTGGCTGTATGGTTCACAGGTCTTTTAATAGTATTTATTGTGGACCTTCTTCATGAAAAAGGAATCCGCATAGCTGACTGTATAGGCAGGTGTAACATCATATTGCGATGGATTTTTTATATTGCATTTGTGTTATTCATACTGGCTTCCGGTATCTACTATTACGGATATTCCGCGCAGACATTTATTTACTCCGGGTTTTAATAGCGGTGCCTGATGACTTCTGAATGATCAGTATGCTTTATCCGCTAATTTGGAATATGCTATGCCGTGTTTGATCGGGTTTGTTTAGTTGGGTTTGTTCCTGTATGAAAAAACTGATAATAAAAATCTCAATACTTTGTCTGGCCGTCCTCGGATTTCTGATCATCATTGAGGCACTTTCCTGCAATGATGATACCAAAGAAGCCATGGCCCGTCTTACCAACAGTGAGGATTATCTGGAACAGGGAAGCGGTGCAGCTTCCATCCTGCCCATCATAGGTTCGGCAGGCATGGAAGATGGCAAGAGAGTCCTTGTTCTTGGGGATTCTATCGCCGGGCAGATGTTCTCGGGCCTTGCCGAGGATTATCCGGACGTAAGGATTGCCTGTGCCAATGCTGCTATCAATATCTCCGGCCAGTACATGCTTGCATCCGTCTTTCTTGATTCTCATCCCGAAGCTACCGACATCTGGTTATATGCTCACCCCCTTACCCTCACAAGAGGATATGATCTTGAACTTGGCTACGGATACGCTGTAATGCCCTTTGCCATAGACGGAAGTCTCGGTTACCTGGATGACAGGACACTTGACGAAATGAGATCCGTATACGGGCGTCTGTCCATGAATCCTGATGTTGCCTCCTTCATAGATGCATCACCGCTGAACAGAAAATTATTCCTGAGTTACATACGCATGCATAACGAACCCTATGTCCAGGAAAATGATTACGAGATAGCATCGAGATGTATCATAAGGCTCAAGGAACTTTGCGAATCTCGGGGTGTGACATTTCATTTTTACTCCAGTCCCTCAACCGAGTATTACAGGGACAAGATAGAAGAGACACGTTCAGATTATGAACTGAGTGATATGTATGCCCTGTATCCCGATTATCTTGACAGCATATATTATTTCCCGAATGAATGGTCGGGGGATATGACACATTTCAGTACGGAGTATGCAAACCGCGAAGTGTATGACAGGGTGATGGATGAAGCCTATGATGAAGTCTTTGTCTCATCCGGAATTGGAAAATGATACGGTCTGAATGTAAGGACATAAGCAGAGATGCCCATAGCTCTCTCGGGGTGGAGATATGCCCGGATGACGGTATATAGCGGCCCGTGAGATAACGGTTTTGACAGATTTCCTTAGCAAGTGTGCACAAAAGAGCTATAATGTAAATGCTTGCGGAATAACACAGATATCTGCATAGGACAATGAACCTGTGTCTGACTTTCGGCATTGGAAGGATATGGAGAATACCCTATGTTCCACTTATTTGAAAAAGTAAATAACGGTGAGGTGTACGTTATCGCGGAGATGAGCGCCAATCACGGCGGGAGCCTTGATAATGCTCTGGAGATCGTCCGTCAGTCTGCAAAGGCGGGAGCCGACTGCCTAAAGATACAGACCTATACGGCAGACTCCATCACAATGGACTGCGATAATGACTATTTCAGGATAAAAGGCGGCCTCTGGGACGGATACAGACTGTATGACCTGTACAGCGAAGCCGGAACTCCCTATGAATGGCATGCTGCGATAAAGGAAGAATGTGAGAAATGCGGAATGGATTTTCTGTCGACTCCCTTTGATAAGACGGCCGTGGATTTCCTTGGATCCTTAGGGACTGAAGCATACAAGATCGCCAGCTTTGAACTCGTTGACATTCCGCTGATCGAGTATGCCGCATCAAAAGGAAAGCCCATGATCATGTCCTGCGGTATGGCAAGCGTAAGCGAGATACAGGATGCGGTTGATGCCTGCAGGAGAATGGGCAACGATCAGATCGTGCTCTTAAAGTGCTGCAGCGAATATCCTGCCAACTGGGAGGATATGCATCTCGGGAATATACCCGACATGAAGAAGAGATTCGGCACCCTCGTGGGCCTTTCTGATCACAGCTTCGGAAGCATAGGTGCAGTGGTTGGGGTTTCACTCGGTGCATGTGTTGTGGAAAAGCATATCAAGCTCGACGGAGTTAAGAGTGCGGACAGCGAGTTCAGCATGTCCGTACAGGATTTTGCCTCCATGGTTTCTGATGTAAGGAATGCCTCCAGGATAGCACAGGGCCCGATCTATGAGCCTTCGGCAAAAGAAAAAGCATCCATGGTGTTCAGAAGGAGCATTTTTGCATCGGAGGATATTAAGGCAGGAGAGGATTTTTCTGAAAAAAATATCCGTGTGGTAAGACCGGGTAACGGTCTTTCGCCCAAATATTACAATGAACTGATCGGAACGGTCTGTGCTAAGGATATAAAGCGCGGTGAGCCAATCTGCCCTGATGACATTAATCCGGATTCGCCGGTATACGGGAAGATTGGGCGGGATATTACCCGGAAAGCCCCGGATGTCTGCAGTGTAAACGGAAGCGGGGAGGATTTATATGATGCCGGAAGGTCTGATACTGTAACGGAAAATGTTGCAGGTCCGGCGCTGAGAAAAGCCGTTCCTGAGGACGTGGACCTTCTCTTTAAATGGGCCAATGACCCCGAGGTGCGGAGAAACTCCTTTAATTCTGAGCCGATTTCCTACGAAGATCATTGTAAATGGTTCAATAAGCTGATGAACGACCCTTCGCAGGTGCAGTATATCCTTATGTCTGAAGATAAGCCGGTCGGACAGATCCGATTTACCCTGAAGGGTGAGGAAGCCCTTATAGGTTACAGCGTTGCCCCCGGAATGCGCGGTCTTGGTTATGGATCGGCCATGCTTGATCTTGCTGAGATGAAGATCCGTGAGGACTGTCCGGAGGTCAGAAAGCTCATAGGACGTGTAAAGCCGGAAAACACAGGGTCCGGAAAATGCTTTGAAAAAAACGGATATGAGGAAAAATACAGGGAATTTGTACGGAAAATAGACTGAAAAACACCTTTGAACCCACTATCTAGTGGGTTCAAATTTTTTTATGCCCATATATTGATACATAATCCTGTTTTTTGATATAATTTTCGCGGAAATTTTTGTCGTGGCGTCTCTCATTCGGACAGCCTCGTAAATGATACCCACTGATCACGGCGGATATATGCGGCAGTATCATAAAACGGAAGATCATCTGTTATGCCGCGTGCAGGTCCGCAGAAAGAGAGAATTTTATGCGAGTAGTCATTCAGGAGAATTACGACAAGATGTGCAAATGGGCAGCTGATTACATTGCTGCTAAGATCAGGGCGCACAAAGAGGACAGACCCTTTGTGCTGGGACTCCCCACCGGTTCTTCTCCCATCGGAGTATACAAAGAACTTGCAAGACAGAATCAGGCGGGAGAATTATTCTTTGCAAATGTTGTGACCTTTAATATGGACGAATACCTCGGTCTTCCCCATGACCATGACCAGAGCTACTGGTACTTCATGCATGATAATTTCTTTGATCATCTTGTTGACATGAAGCCTGAGAATATCAATATCCTCAACGGCATGACAGACGATCCCGTAAAAGAGTGTGCTGATTATGAAGCAAAGATCGCATCCTATGGAGGCATCGACCTTTTTATGGGAGGCATCGGAGTTGACGGACATATCGCATTCAATGAGCCCTTCACAAGCCTGGCATCGCGTACGGGGGTAAGGGATCTTACCACCGACACCCGAATAGTAAACAGCAGATTTTTCGGAAATGACCCTGAGAAGGTCCCCGCACAGGCTCTTTCGGTAGGTGTCGGAACTGTTACCGATTCGAAGGAGGTTCTTATTCTTATCAACGGACATAACAAGGCCAGAGCTCTTGCTGCAACCGTTGAGGGCGGCGTGAGCCAGAAGTGGACCTGCTCTGCACTTCAGATGCATAATGGTGCGATCATTGCATGTGATGAAGCTGCATGCGGTGAACTGACTGTTGATACATATAAATATTTCCTGGATATTGAGAGAGGAGAAAGACTGTAATGTACACAATAAAGGATCTCTATGATCTTGACCACACGCTTGCGAAGGATTATCTGTCACAGTTTACATACCCCTGGGAGGCGCTTAAGGGGATCAAGGATTTCATCCTTCAGCTTGGCCCGACCCTCGGTGATGAGTATGAGGAAAGGTCAGAGAACGTATGGGTTCACAAGACAGCAACTGTTTTTCCTTCCGCATATCTCGGTGCTCCCTGCATCATCGGACCAAACACCGAAGTGCGTCACGGTGCGTTCATCCGCGGTTCGGCTCTGGTCGGAGCAGACTGTGTGGTCGGAAACAGCGTTGAACTCAAGAATGTGATCCTTTTCGATCATGTTCAGACTCCTCATTACAACTATGTGGGAGACAGCATCCTCGGATACTTCAGCCATATGGGTGCAGGCTCCATCACAAGTAATGTCAAGAGTGACAAAAAGCTTGTGGTTGTTCATAACGGTACCGAGAGCATTGAGACCGGTATCAAGAAGTTCGGCGCAATGCTGGGTGACCATGTTGAGGTAGGCTGTAATGCGGTATGTAATCCCGGCACAGTGATCGGCAGAAATTCAAACGTATATCCCACCTCCTGCGTAAGGGGCGTTGTTCCCGAAAACAGCATCTACAAGAACAGCGGTGAGATCATACACAAAGAAGAGAGGTAATTTAAGATGGGCAAGTATTTCGGAACAGACGGATTCCGCGGCGAGGCTAACAAGGATCTGAATTTTGAGCATGCTGTAAAGATCGGACGTTTCCTCGGATGGTATTACGGAGCAGATCAGGGCAAGAAGGCCAAGATCGTAATCGGTAA
>JAEEGG010007615.1_pt1 | contig 24891 bp, 22 predicted proteins | sample 9134161 | NCBI WGS metagenome assembly JAEEGG01 (sample SAMN16246543, study PRJNA631951) | gut metagenome | biome: gut microbiome; feature: rumen; material: CR-attached | host: Bos | place: Iran: Karaj | collected 2018-10 | reverse complement strand
GGTTCACCGGAATTAGATTTCCTGTTTGAAAAGGATGGTGAAACAGCGATAATTGAATGTAAAGCGTCCAATGAAAGGGCGACCAGCATGAAATTCGTAATTGAACATCCACAAAAGTATGGGGCTCATCCGGCAATAAAGTATTCGGATACAAATGTCGGAAGCGGCAAAGGGTTTTATACATATCCACTATATGCGATTGGGTTAACTGATAATAGAACGAAGAATACTATTATCCCCAAGGTGGATGTATCCAATCTTAAGCTACCAAAATAAGAAATCGTATAGAATTCAAAAGGCTTAGGAAGTTATTGGATGGAAAGGCAACCTTTTCAGTGCAATTAATTATGTTGAATCAGGACTAATAGGCAGATGGGCAGAACGAGGTGAACCACATGGAAGATATGACGAAGAGAAAGGATAAACCGAAAGCAAAGAAAGTGCTTATTCCTATAGTGGTATTACTGGTGTTATTAGTACCTTTATGCGTGCCGTACAGAATCGATATTTTGGAAGATGGCGGCTCAACGGTGTATTCTGCAGTATTGTATAAGCTTGTAAGGTGGAAAGGGATGGAGTTATCTGATCAGACAGATGAGTTCCGATTAGTAACTATAAAGACTTCCATATATTTCTATCCAAAAAATAAAAAGCATATATCGGAACTGCATGATGAGACTTTTCCAAAATCAAATAGAATGGATGAACCTCAAGTTATCCGATATGACCTTGGTGATCTTGCGGATGTTTTCTTTGATACACCGGAGTATGCTTTGCCGGGGCAAGTTGTGGAAATCAAGGCACATGTGCTGATGGATGCAGATATCTATCTCTATGTTGGAGAACAGAAGTTGAAAAAAACACATTATGAATCTGATTACTGGGGATGGTCATTTGTCATGCCGGCGGCAGGCGTAATGATAACCGCAAAACCTTATACGAAGAGGGAATGATTATGTAAGGTTTTGCTGGAAGTAAATTAAATTGCACAAACATTTCGGAATATCTTGTGATGGATTAAGGGAATGAGTTGTAGAGAAAGACAAGTGTGATAGGAAACAGTATTATGCCATATTCAGAATGGACTAATGCGAAAGAGGAACTGGTTACGGCGCTTGTGTCGCTCGGGCACCCGGAAGAACTCGGGGAACTGATTGCAAAGCAGCTCGGAAGCCCGAAGGCGATGCGCCGGATGACTTCGTACCTGTATCAGGTGAAACCGCGCAACGCGGAAGAGGTCGTGGATGAGATGCTCGCCATCTCCGCCGAGATCGAAGCCTGGCGCAGGAAGAAGGCAAGTGAGCAGTCCAATGCAAGTTATAACGAATACCTGAACGAGAGGAAAGCGTAGGCAGGAGGACTTACCATGCGGAAACTGACGGACGATGAAGCTCCGTATTACGGACAGCCGGTCATATCTTTCTATGTAGATACGGTAAAACTGAAAGGAACGAAGGATGACCCTGAGCGCTATAAGTATAATCGCGTGCATCGGGTTCGCGACGGGCAGTTTGTTATGGTGAGCGATGAGGAAACTACGTCTGTCATTATGAACCATGTTATCTATGAGATGGATTTCGACGAGTTCGTTTCCTGCCTCGACCGGGCAATCGCTCAGGGGGAAGTGGAACCGAAAGCCCGCAAATTCATTTTGAAAGCGGCTAAGGCGCCGGTCACGAAGGAAGAAACCCGGCCGGAGGAGTGTGTCATTTTTCGAAATGAGCGGTATCTGCTTGGATATGAGAAGGGTCGTCCTGTTATCTATATTGACGGAAGAAGATATGAGATTTCCGGACATTATTATGAACCGGTCACCTGGTTCTCGGACGGCGAAGGTCACGGCGCAACAATTCATGATTTTGACTCCAGCTGTATGGCGGAGTTAAGGACAAATCCCACATTTACATTTGCCGCAAGGTACCACCGCGAATGCGACCCGCTGGATTTCTGCGGTATGTTAGAATATGCGTTGACTGCCGCTCCGAAAGTAAAGTTCTTCAGTTCGTACGAAGCCGACGCTTATTTCGAGGAACGGCCGAGGGAGAAGGCATCGGTCATCCATCAGGACCCCTTCTATGCGGTTGCTGCGCAATACGACAGGGGCGTATTCGATTATCGCATCGTGGAGGAGAATTATCCGTATAAGGGCGTAGAATCCCACAGACTGATCCTGTTCGAAGCGGTAAATGATATACTAAAACCCGGTAAGCGGGTTTGTGACAGATCCTATGATTGGAATGGTATTACGCCCCGTTTGGTGAACGCTTCGGATTTATTCTCCCCGAATGTTCCGTACGGACAGATGAATTTCCGAAGCGCCTTTCTGGAAATACCGGAGAAGAACGGTCTTTCGGAAGAGGATTTCTTCCGGCTGTGCGCGGCGATGTTTCCGAACGGACCGAATCATCTTGAGGTTTACGCGTGGCCGACCGACTGGATTGAGTACTTTTATGATGCGGACGAACCATGGAAAGCATGCTGTTATACCATCCTTGACAGAAGCCGTAGACGCTACATTGTAATCATGGCTTCCACCCCGGAAACCGGGGCGTGAGGAGGGTGAAATATCGGGATTGCATTTTTCGATGAAATGTGTTAGAATTGCCGAAAATTGCGACATAAAGTGCAATTGTGAAGGGAGAAAACATATGGCTAAGGTATATATATTCCTGGCAAACGGCGTTGAAGAAATAGAGGCCTTGACGGCTGTAGATGTGTTAAGAAGAGGCGGCGTGGAGGTCGCAACGGTTTCAGTAACCGGCAAGAAGGAAATCCTCGGTTCGCACGGAATCCCGATCGGGGCGGACGTGCTGTTCGATGAGGATGCGCTTCTTGACGGCGACATGCTTATGCTTCCGGGCGGTTTGAAGGGCACCAATGCGCTGATGGCGCATGAAGGACTTCGGAATCTGCTGATGGCGTATCGCGATTCGGACAAGTACATTACCGCAATCTGCGCGGCTCCGAGCGTGCTTGGCATGAACGGTCTTCTGAAGGGGCGCAAAGCGACCTGCTATCCGGGTTTCGAGGACAAGCTTCTCGGCGCGACGGCGACCGGCGAGGACGTCGTACAGGACGGCAATTTCATTACCGGCAAAGGCATGGGAGTATCCATCCCGTTCGCTTTGAAGCTGCTTTCGGTATTCTCACCGGAGAAATCCGAAGAAGTCAGCCGGAAAATCCAGTTCCCGGCGTAGCATGCAATTTTATTTGTCAGAAAAAGGTAATCCTGCGGGGTTCGGCACGTCAAATGCCGGACCCCTCACTTTTTTTCTTCGCAAACAAAAAGAATTCATTGGATTTTCCGCCTCTATTGTAGTACAATAGAGAGTAATCTAAAATCCCTTTTTATGGGGTGAAAAGGGATGGTCACGAGGAGGTTTACGATGGCAGATGTGATCGGAAACGGGGAGGAGAGAGTAAAACAGCTCGAACAGCAGCTGGAGATGGAAAAACAGAAATACCGGATTATCTCGGGTATGGTCAAATGCGGACTGTGGGAATATACCGTTTCCACAGGTATTCTTGTGCAGTGCCGTCTCGGGGAGGGAATGGGTGAGAAGGACCGCCTTCGCATTCAGAATTTCCGCGAGAGCCTGCTTTCCGCCGGGCTTATTTACGAAGAGGACCTGCCGGTGTTTGACCAGCTGTGTGCAAGTTTGCAGAATGGCGACGAGGCATTTTCCTACGATATCCGTTCCTACGTCGATGACAAGAAGACCGTATGGCTCCGCTACGAAGGCTATACTGTATTCAACAGTAAGGGTATTCCGGCCAAGGTTATGGGACGTACGCTGAACGTCGACCAGGAGAAGCGCAACGAGCAGGTTACCGTCAAGGATGCCGAGCAGGACAGCGTTACCGGTCTCTTCACGCAGAACGTAATCCGCGAGAAGGTTGAAGACTGGGTGAAGAAAAGCAAGGAAACCGACCGCTTTGCTTTCTTCGTATTGAGCGTGGACGATTTCAGCGCCATTACGGATGCGTACGGGCATGCCTACGGCGAGTATGTCCTTGAGAAGGTGGCCAGCGGACTCGGCTCCGTGTTCCTCGATTCGGATTGCCTTGCGCATACGACCGATGACGAGTTCATCATGCTGAAGAACGAGATTCACACGCCGGCCGAGGTTTACGCGATCGCGCGTGCCGTCGGCAAAGTCGCGGAGCGGATTGAACTGAAGCGCGGCGGCGGAGTGTCCGTGAATATGGGCGTTTCCATCTTCCCGAACGACGGCCGCGATTATACGAGCTTACATAAGAAGGCGGCTGTGGCGCTGGAGGCCGCGCGCCGCAACGACCTCAATAACTGCACGATTTACGATGAGTCCCTTGAGATTCATCACGCCTACCGGCCGGCTCATGAGGAGCCGAAGCCCGAGCCCGAGAAGACCGAGGCGAAGAAGATTGTCGAGCACGAGCAGCAGACGCAGTACGGCCCGGTGGAACGGAATATCGTTAACCGGATTTTCGATTTCCTCGCTGCGAACGGTTCCGCTGCCGAACTGATTGAAATCTTCGCCGAAATCGGCAAATACTACGGCTACCGTCGCGTATACGCCGTTTTGATGGATCCGCAGAAGCAGACGCTTCGGATTCCGTACTTCTGGGAGGCAGAGGGCGGCAATGCGCTGTTGAAGGCCTTCGAAGAAGTGCTTCGCGGCGCGCGTAAGGAGCTTCGGAACCGTTTCACCAACGACCCGGCGTTCATCTGCACGAATTCCGCACAGCTCGGGATTAAGATTCCGGACGAGATGAAGGAACAGTTCCCGGATGCTTCGCTGTTCCAGTATGCGGTAACGGATAACGAGAATACCTTCGCGTACATCGCATTTGCCAAAGAGGTCAATGCGAACTGGACGAAGGAAGAACAGGATATATTGTCGCATCTGAGCCGGCTGCTCGGCATCTTCATAGAGCGTGAGCGGACCAAGGAGATGCTTTCCGAGGAAGTCCGTTACGCACGGGCGATCATCGAGAACCAGCAGATTACGAACTACGCAATCAAGCCCGATACCTTCGAGCTTGTATATGTCGGCGATTATACCGGACGCCAGTATCCGGAGGCACATTCCGGCGAGCGCTGCTTCAGCGCGATCATGGGGCGCGACGAGCCCTGCGCGAACTGCCCGGTGGCAGGTCTTACGAAGAAGACGCGCGTGCATACGACCGAGTCATATTACGAGAAGCAGAAGCGGTGGATTTCCACGACAGCTTCGATTGTCGAAGAGAATGACGACAGCCACGTGCTTCTGTGCTGGTCGGACGTAACCGATTTCGTAGACCGCGTGCGTTCCCGCGACGCCCTCACCGGACGGCTTACGATTGAGCGTTTCGAGGAGGACGCGAACCGCTTTGTCTCCGAGCACGCGAAGGCCAACGAATGCTTCGTATCGTTCTTCTTCCCGCAGTTCGGCGATTTGAACGACGTATGGGGCTATTCCACCTGTAACGAGATTCTGAAGGTATTCACGGCGACGCTGAACACGTTCTTAAAGGCCGACGAGCTGTTCGCCCGCATCAACGGCGCGAACTTCATGCTCATGCTGCAGTACGAGGACAAGGAGCGGACGGAAGCCCGACTGTCGATGATGATGGAGTCGGCACACACCGCCGTAACCCGTCTGTATCCCGATATGCAGCTTAATGTGTGGTGCGGTATCTACCGCTTTGTAAACCACGAGGACAGCGTCACCGAGGCTATGGACCGCGCCAAACTCGCGGCGAGAAGCATCGGCAGCATGCAGGACGCTCCGACGGTAGCCGTCGCATTTTTCTCAGAGGAACTGAAATCCGTGAACAGCTTCCGCGAATTCGTCGAGCACGCGATGCACGACGCGATGAGCAACAAGGAATTCAAGGTATTCTTCCAGCCGAAGCGGAACACCGAGACCGGCGAGATTGTGGGTGCCGAGGCGCTGGTTCGCTGGATTACCTCCGAAGGACAGGTCATCGAGCCCTGTTCGTTCCAGCCGATCTTCGAGGAGAACGGCTTCGTGACCGAGCTTGATTATTACGTTCACAAAGAGACGTGCCGGCTGGTTCGCGAATGGCTTGACGGCGGTGCAGAGCCTCCGATGATCTCGATGAAGCTCTCGTGGCAGTATATGTTCAGCGCGGACTTCATGAACCGCACCAAGTTCCTGCAGCAGCGTTACAGCATTCCGGAAGGACTGATCGAGATCGTGATCCCGGACGGGGAGATGAGCGCCGAGAACCTGAACGCCGCAATGACGATCCTTCAGGAGCTGCAGAACATCGGCTTCCACGTGGAAATCGACTCGTATCTCGCCAAATGCGCCCTGAACGCGCTGCCGAAGGACCTCCCGATGAGCGTCATGAAGCAGAACCCGAGTTATGCAAGACTCCTGCAGGCGATGGAGCTCCGCCGGCTGAGTACGCCGATGCCTCCGGAGGATTTCGAATCGCTGATTTCGGATAAGAAAAAATAACTGGATTTTACGCGGACAATGTGGTATAATATCAATTCGTGAGTTTATCATGAGTTTTATAGCAGGAGGATTACCGTAATGGGTTATCAAATCGAAGATTTAGGAAAGAATATGATCAAGCTGACAATCGACTGCCCCGCAGCAGATTTCGAGGACGCGATTCAGAAGGCTTATCAGAAGAACAAGAATAAACTGAACATCCAGGGCTTCCGTAAGGGCAAGGCTCCGTTCGCAGTCGTTACGAAGATGTACGGCAAGGAGATGTTCTACGAGGAAGCAGCCAACCTGCTGATTCCCGACGCTTACGAGGCAGCTGCCAAGGAGTGCGGCGAGACGCTCGTATCCCGTCCTGAGATTGATGTTACGCAGATTGAATCCGGTAAGGATTTCATTTTCACCGCTACCGTAGCCAAGAAGCCGGAGGTTACTCTCGGCCAGTACAAGGGCGTTACGGTGGATAAGGTTTCGGTAGAGGTTACCGACGATGAGATTAATGAGGAACTGAAGAAGACGCAGGAGCAGAACGCCCGCGAGATTACGATTGAGGATCGTCCGGTTCAGGACGGTGACACCGCAGTGATCGATTACGAGGGATTCCAGGACGGCGTCGCATTTGCCGGCGGAAAGGGAGAAAACCATCCGCTTGTTATCGGTTCCCACAGCTTCATCGAGGGCTTTGAGGAGCAGCTGATCGGCAAGAACGTAGGTGAGGAGTGCGAGGTAAATGTTACATTTCCCGAGGCTTATCACGCACCGGAGCTTGCAGGCAAGCCGGCCGTATTCAAGTGCAAGGTAAACGCGATCAAGGCGAAGGAGCTTCCGGAGCTTGATGACGAGTTCGCAAGCGAGGTTTCCGAGTTCGAGACCCTTGCCGAGTACAAGGAAGACATTAAGAAGAACCTGACCGAGAAGAAGACGAAGGAAGCTCAGACCAAGAAGGAAGACCAGGCCGTTGAGAAGGCAGTAGCCAACGCAACGATGGAGGTTCCGGAGGCGATGGTTCAGGCTACGCAGGAGCAGATGGCGGAGGATTTCGCATACCGTCTGCAGTCCCAGGGTCTGAAGCTTGAGCAGTACTTCCAGTTCACCGGTCTCAACAAGAAGACGTTCCTTGACCAGATGAAGCCGCAGGCTGAGAAGCGGATCAACACCCGTCTGGTTCTCGAGGCGATTGTTAAGGCTGAGAACATTGAGGTTTCCGACGAGGAGATCGAGGCAGAGATCCAGAAGATGGCGGACCAGTATCATATGGAGCCCGCTCAGGTGAAGGAGTACATGGGTGAGGAGAACCTCAACAGCATGAAGCTCGACCTTGCCTGCCAGAAGGCTGTTACGATTGTTGCGGACAGCGCAGTAGAAGAGTAACAGAGAGCTGCAGCGGTTGCTGACAGCGAAGATTAAGAAATTTGGGAGGTTACCATGAGTTTAGTACCTTATGTCATTGAACAGACAAGCCGCGGCGAGCGTTCCTACGATATCTATTCCCGTTTGCTGAAGGACCGTATTATCTTCCTCGGCGAGGAAGTGAATGAGGTTACGGCAAGTCTGGTGGTTGCACAGCTTCTGTTCCTCGAGTCGGAAGACCCGACCAAGGACATCTGCCTGTACATCAACAGCCCCGGCGGTTCCGTGACGGCGGGCATGGCAATCTACGATACGATGCGTTACATCAAATGTGACGTTTCCACAATCTGCATCGGAATGGCAGCCAGCATGGGCGCATTCTTACTTGCAGGCGGAACGAAGGGAAAGCGCCTTGCGCTTCCGAATTCCGAAATCATGATTCATCAGCCTCTTGGCGGAGCACAGGGTCAGGCAACCGAGATTGAGATTGCCGCAAAGCACATCCTTCAGACGAAGGAGAAGCTGAACCGCATGCTTGCCGAGAACTGCGGTAAGGATTATGAAACCGTTGCGGCCGACACCGACCGTGACAACTGGATGACCGCCGAGGATGCGCTTGCCTACGGATTGATTGACAAGGTAATCACGAGCCGTTAACCGGTCATTTCAGACTTTCGGAATACGGATTTAGGAGAAACTGAATGGCGAAGAATGAGAAGACGACCTGCTGTTCTTTCTGCGGAAAGACGCAGGACCAGGTTCGCAAGCTGATTGTCGGACCGAACAATGTCCGTATCTGCGATGAATGCATCGGACTTTGCGAAGACATACTCCGCGACGAACTGTACGAAAACGAGGATTGGGAGCGCGACGAAGCGACCGAAGACATTCATCTCGTAAAGCCTATGGAGATGAAGGCCTTCCTCGACGATTATGTCATCGGACAGGATGAAGCGAAGAAAACGCTTGCGGTTGCCGTTTACAACCATTACAAGAGGGTTCTGGCCAAGAAGAATCTGGATGTTGACCTCCAAAAGAGCAACATTCTGATGATGGGTCCCACCGGTTCCGGTAAGACCTACCTTGCGCAGACGCTTGCTAAGATTCTGAACGTTCCGTTCGCGATTGCGGACGCTACGGCGCTGACGGAAGCCGGCTACGTAGGCGAGGACGTTGAGAACATCCTTCTTAAGATTATCCAGGCAGCGGATTACGACATCGCGCGAGCCGAGCACGGCATTATCTATATCGACGAGATCGACAAGATTACAAGAAAATCCGAGAATACGTCCATTACCCGTGACGTATCCGGTGAGGGCGTACAGCAGGCGCTTCTTAAGATCCTCGAGGGAACCGATGCAAGCGTTCCTCCGCAGGGCGGAAGAAAGCACCCGCAGCAGGAGATGTACCATATCAATACGACCGACATTCTGTTCATCTGCGGCGGCGCTTTCGACGGGCTGGAGAAGATTGTCGAGGCAAGAATCGGACAGAAATCCATCGGATTTGAGGCCGATGTACAGGGCGGACACAAGGAGAATATCGGAGAACTGTTCCGGCAGGCGCTTCCGCATGACCTGATCAAGTTCGGTATGATTCCCGAGTTTGTGGGACGTGTTCCCGTTATGGTTGCGCTCGACATGCTTGACGAGGATGCCCTTGTACGGATCCTTACCGAGCCGAAGAACGCGATCACGAGACAGTATGCCGAGATGTTCCGCATGGACAATGTGGAACTCGAGTTTGAGGACGAGGCAATCCGTACCATAGCACGTCGGAGCAACGAGCGGAAGACGGGCGCCAGAGGACTTCGCGCCATTATGGAATCGATTATGCTCGACCCGATGTACGAAATTCCTTCCGAGGACAACGTAGTGCGTTGCATCATCACGAAGGAAGCAGCCGAAGGGCTTGAAAAGCCGGTTTTGATTCGCGTGGAAAGCGAGAACGGCAAGAAGAAAAAGAACGAAACCGCATGAATTTAAGAGTCTGCTCCCAACCGGGCAGACTCTTTGCGAATTCTTGACAAGGTGGTGGGAATTTATATGGCAGAAAATGAAGAAAGATATGACATTTATCCGGTTATCTCGCTGAATCATATCGTCGTATTTCCCGGAATGATCATGCAGATTGAGCTTGCGGACGGCAAGGAAGCCGATTCGGCAAGACGCGCGCTCCGGGAAGGCAGCAAGGTGTTCGTGACGCTTCGGAAGAATACGGACACGGAGTATCTGACACCCCGGGATGTGTGCGAAATCGGAACGGTCGGCGAGATCATTCAGCTGATGCGCCTTCCGAACAATCAGACGCGCGTTGTGATCCGCGGTCTGTTCCGCGGGCGGATTTCCGACTGGTTTGATCGGACGGAGGGACCGTATGCGGAGGTGGAGAACTATCCGATGGATGAGGTCGAACTGAGCGTCGTGGAGAAGGAAGCGCTGTTTAGGTCCCTGATGGAGACGACCGAACGGTTCCTTTCCGTGAGCACGAAGCTTCCGAAGGATTTGAAGAATAAGATGCTGCAGATCCGTGACCTGAACGTGCTGATGGAGCAGATCATCATTCTGCTGCCGATTCCGGTAAGGTTCCGGCAGGAGATTCTCGAAGCGGACAACCGCATCGGGCAGTACCAGCGTCTGCAGTCAATCATGATTGGCGAGATGGAAGTACTCCGGATTCGCAGCGAAATCGACGCGAAGGTGCAGAAGAGCCTCGACAAGAACCAGAAGGACTATGTGCTTCGCGAGCAGATGAAGGTGATCCGCGGCGAACTCGGTGAAGGTCAGGAGGATGACTGCGAGGAATTCCTCAAGAAGGTTGAGGAACTTGAGGCTTCCGAAGATGTGAAGAAGGCGATCCGCAACGAGATTCGCCGGTATCGGAACATGGGCGCGAACAATAGTGAGGGCCAGGTCATCCGAAACTATATTGAGACGCTTCTGGCGCTTCCGTGGGACCGCGGAAGCGAAGAGAGTATTGACATTAAGCGCGCTTCGGAGATTCTTGAGCGCGACCACTACGGGCTTGAGAAGGTGAAGGAACGTATCCTCGAATACCTTGCCGTACGGGCACGGGTTTCGAACGCGGAGGCACCGATCCTCTGCCTTGTGGGACCGCCCGGAACCGGTAAGACTTCGATCGCGAAGAGCATTGCCGAAGCCATGAACCGTAAGTACGTGCGTGTCTGCCTCGGCGGCGTGCGGGACGAAGCGGAGATCCGCGGACACCGCCGCACCTATGTTGCTTCGATGCCCGGGCGCATTGTGGCAGGCCTTAAGGAAGCCGGCGTTAATAATCCGCTGATGCTTCTCGACGAGCTCGACAAGCTCGGAAGCGATTACAAGGGCGACCCGTCGGCGGCACTTCTCGAAGTGCTCGACAGCGCGCAGAACAGCCGCTTCGTCGACCATTTCGTGGATCTTCCCACGGACCTCAGCAAGATCGTATTTCTTGCAACGGCCAACACGACCGAGACGATTCCGAAGCCTCTTCTGGACCGTGTTGAAGTGCTTGAACTGAGCAGCTATACCGAGAACGAAAAGGTTCACATCGCGGAAGGCTATCTGATTCCGAAGCAGATGAAGAACCACGGACTGACGGCGAAGGAGATCACATTTTCCGAAACCGCCATCCGCGATATGATCAATTACTACACCCGTGAAGCCGGCGTGCGCGCGCTTGAGCGCACCATCGGCAAAGTCTGCCGGAAGGTGATTTTGAAGAAGGCAGAGGGCGCGGCAGACGAGCAGGAAGGGCTTAAGAAGGCAGAGGGCGTGTCTGACGAGAAGAATCTCAAGAAGACCGCTGCCGATAAGAAGGTCAACATCACCCGTAAGAACCTCAAGGATTACCTCGGAATCTACCGTTTCCACAAGGAAGATCGGGCGAAGAAGCCGCAGGTCGGCGTGGCGCGGGGACTTGCGTGGACTTCGGTCGGCGGTACGACGCTTGAAATTGAGGTAAACGCCATGAAGGGCACCGGCAAAGTGGAGATGACCGGGCTGATCGGCGACGTGATGCGGGAATCCGCGACGGCCGGTATCAGCTACATCCGTTCCATCGCCGATACGTATTCGGTGCCGGAGGACTATTTCGAGAAGCATGACATTCACATCCACATCCCGGAGGGAGCCGTTCCGAAGGACGGTCCGAGCGCAGGCATCACGATGGTGACCGCGGTGCTTTCCGCCGTTACCGGAATTCCGGTCAGCTCCGAGGTGGCAATGACCGGTGAGGTGACGATGCGCGGCCGTGTGCTTCCGATCGGCGGCCTTAAGGAGAAGATGCTTGCCGCGAAGCAGGTCGGAATCAGCCGTCTGCTCGTGCCGAGCGACAACCGCGACGACGTCAGCGATATCTCCGACGAAATCAAAGAGGGCATGGACATCCGCTTCGTGGCGAACATGGACCAGGTGATTTCTGAGGCGTTCGTAAGGTAAGTAAGGTGCTGTGATGCGAAAACCATTGCTTGGTAAGTTTTGCTGTACCTGTGTAAAGAAAAGATAGAAGATTAGAAGAAGGGAGGAAGACGAGATGATAATCAAATCCGCAGATTTGGAGACGGTAGTCGGTGTGACGAGCAAATTGCCTGAGAACCTGCTGCCGGAGTTCGCATTTGCCGGAAGATCGAATGTCGGAAAATCCTCCCTGATCAATAAGCTTGTGAACCGGAAGGCACTTGCGAGGACGTCCTCGCAGCCCGGAAAGACGCAGACGATCAACTTCTTCCTCCTAAACGGCGAGTTTTATTTCGTGGACCTTCCGGGCTACGGCTACGCGAAGGTTTCGAAGGAACTCCAGGCCAAGTGGGGCAAGATGATCGAGCGTTACCTGACGCGTTCGAGGCAGCTCCGCATGATCTTTCTTCTCGTTGACATCCGCCACGAGCCGAGCGCCGGCGACAAGCAGATGTACGAGTGGGTGAAGAGCAACGAAATTCCCGCCGTCATCATCGCGACGAAGGCGGACAAGATCAACCGAAGCCAGCTTAATAAGCAGCTCGCGATGATTCGCAAAGAACTCGGCGGCGCGCAGGAACCCATCATTCCGTTCTCAAAGGAAACCGGCCAGGGCTACGAAGAAGTCTGGAAGGTGATGGAAGATTACCTGGCGGGTAATGGCGTATAGTTGGCCGGAAATAGTAAAAAAATGAATTCTTTTATTACGGGCTGTCGCATTTGCGGCAGCTCGTTTTTTGTATGCGCTCATTTTTCGGGCGATTTTTATGAGATGTCATACTTCTTTAGTGTTATCGGATTTTTCGTGGGAATCAAAACGGCGGAAATTCATACGAAACAAGCCAACAAGCATATTCCGTAGGAAAGGAATTCTTTCTTCTTTCCCGCGAAACTGTTCAGTGACTTAATATAGTGTGAAATAGGCAGAGCCGCCATCATACCTTTTTTCGAATAACGGTGAAACGGTAGGAGTCGATATCCGCGAGGGCTGTCGCACCAAATGCGATGGCCCATAGTTTTGCAGAAAGAGCACGCCTGCGGATATATCCCCGAAAAGAATTGCATGTAAAGCGCCCTTAGCCGAGCCGAAATCACCTCTTAGAGCGGCAAGGCGCGAGGACGCCACCGAGCGGCTTATACGCCGCTCTTAGAGGAAGTTTGGCGAGGCGTTGCTGCGCAATTCGTTTGGGGATATACCCGCAGGCGGGACATAAAAAAGCAGGGCCATCGCATTTGGTGCGACAGCCCATGCTCATTGGGATTCAACAAACTATGCTTCCGGCTCTTCCTTCTTCGCAGCTTCCACAACGCCGCTTGCAAGGCCTGCAATGCCCTGAATCTCGGAAGGAATGATAATCTTCGTGGATTTGCCGTCGGCAGCCTTAGCGAAGGCCTCAAGGCTCTTCAGGCGGATTACCGCATCGGTGGGAGCGGCCTCATTTAGGTAGCGGAGACCGTCGGCGTTGGCCTTCTGTACGCGGAGGATAGCTTCCGCCTGACCTTCCGCCTCACGGATGGTAGCTTCCTTCTTGGCTTCGGCGCGGAGGATAGCGGCAGCCTTCTCAGCCTCGGCTTCGAGGATGGCGGATTCCTTCTTACCTTCTGCAACAAGAATCGTGGACTTCTTTTCACCTTCCGCAATCAGGATGGACTCACGGCGTTCACGCTCTGCCTTCATCTGCTTCTCCATGGCATCACGGATGGCGGTAGGAGGCATGATGTTCTTCAGCTCAACACGGTTAACCTTGATGCCCCAGGGGTCGGTAGCTTCATCGAGGGAGACACGCATCTTGCCGTTGATGATCTCACGGGAAGTAAGCGTCTCATCGAGTTCGAGGTCACCGATGATGTTACGAAGTGTCGTAGCGGTCAGGTTCTCGATCGCCATCATCGGGTTCTGCACGCCGTACGCATACAGCTTCGGGTCGGTAATCTGGAAGTAAACGACGGTATCAATCTGCATCGTTACGTTATCTTTTGTGATAACAGGCTGCGGCGGGAAATCCACCACCTGCTCTTTAAGCAGAACATCCAAAGCAACGCGGTCGAAGAACGGTGCCTTCAGATGCATGCCTACGCTCCAGGTCGTCTGGTAGCCGCCGAGACGCTCAACGATGTAAGCGTGCGCCTGCGGTACGACTCTGAGGCAGGATGCGGCGAGAATGATCAGAACGACAATACCGATTATGGTCCAGATCACGCCTGCAGGGATATCACTACTTGTTTCCGCTAAAAAGTTGAACATTTTTTAATCCTCCTTCGGTTGAATGATGAGTTTGACACCCTCCACACGGGCCACGACAGCCAGGGTGTTAGGGGGAAATGTGACACGGTCGTCGAAGCTTCTTGCAGCCCATTCCATTCCCGAAAGAACGGCTCTTCCCGTTCCGCTGTAATTGTTGACGTCTTCCGTAACGCGAACGGTCTGTCCGATTGCGGACTCGACGTTCGTCTTGGCGCGGCGGCGGTTAAACCGGCGAAGCGCGGAAGGACGGCAGAAGAGGAACAGGGCAACGGAGCATACAAGAAAAACAATGAATTCCACCACGATGTTATCGCAGAAGAGGCTCACGAGAAATGCGACAAATGCGCCTCCGGCGAACCAGATGGTGGTGAGAGCCAGCGTGGCGGCCTCGACGATCAGCAGCACAGCCAGGATGGCAAGCCAGTATAACGGGTTCATAGAGCACCTCCTTTTTCTCCCTGCGTTTCTGAAGCTGCCGGTTCGGACGGTTCCTCACCGGGTTCTCCCCCAAGCAGGGAATTCATTACGTAAGCATAGATGTCGGCGTTCTTCTGACGCCAGCGGGAACAGACGGTCTTGGCATTTTCCTCGGTAGGAACCGTAATGCGGATCTCGATCACGGTGGTGTCACGCTCGACTACCTTGAGCTCGCAAACGTACTCGTTCTTCTTCGCTTCGTAGTAGTCGGCGATGTTCGAAACCTCCTCGCGCAGGATATACTGCTGCTCGGTGAGGAACATGTCAATGTCGTCGCGGATGTTACGGGATATGTTCTGATAGAAGAAGGAGAGGGTTTCCTTTCCCTCCGGCGTGATCCGGTACAGGTAGTTGTTCTTCATCTCCTGAAGGCTGATGTAGCCGTCGTCGACGAGCGCCTCAAGCACCTGCTGGACATTGAAATAGTTCGTATACTCCTTCGCCGTGATGAAATCCGTCAGCTGCGAATTCGTCATCGGAAAATCGACGCGGTCGAGAATATACAGAATAATCAGTTTATAAAGCATTAACGCTTCGGGTTGCATGGAAAACCTCCCTACAGAACATCCGTGTATACAAAGAGGCTGTTGCACGGTAGGTACAACAGCCTCTGAAAAGTCAATCGATTACTGCGGCAACTCGGTAGGAGTAGCCATTCCGAGGCTTGCTTTGAGGGCTTCGAGCTCTGCATCCACGTTCGGGTCGTTGATGTACTTCGCGGTAAGATCCTTGATGGAGTTTGCAGGATTGGAGGCATTGAGTTCGGCAACTGCCTGAGCCTTGTCCATTCTCTTGTTTGCGAGCTGCTCATAGCGCTCGAAGCTTGCGATGGAGTTGTTGGCGTTGGCAACATTGGAGGTCATCTTGTTGATCTTCTCCTGAGCCTTTGCTACTGCAATCTTGCCCTTAATGGTTTCCTTACGGGTCTCAAGCTCTTTGATATCGGTAGTAAGCTTGTCGTGCATGTCTCTCATCTTCTGAGAGTTGTCATGAGCGATAGCGTAGTTCGCCTGAAGGTCTACGAGCTTAGCGGAAAGCTTGGACTTCTCAGCGAGGAATCTCTTCGCATCCTCTTCATTGCCGGCGGTGAGAGCCTTAACGGCATAACTCTGCATCTTATCGATTTCAGCCTGGCAGTCATCAACCTGACGCTTGCAAGCCTTCTCCTGAGCCATAACGGAAGCAGTTTCCTGCTTAACTTTTACAAGATCGTCACCCATATTCCGAAGGCACTGATCGATCATCTTCTCCGGATCCTCTACCTTATCAAGCAGAGCGTTAATGTTCGCGGACATGATGTCTTTGAATCTGGACAAAATTCCCATAATTCTTACTTCCTCCAAATGATTTCTTTTGTTCGGAATTACCCGACTGAATTCATTTTATTATATTTGGCGGGGATAGTCAAGTAAAAAAAGGTAAAAATTATTTACACTTGTCCATTTTCCGCAGATGTTATATAATGAATGGAGTTTTTATGGCATTTGCGGCAAATGCCATGCGGCAATTGAAGGATACGGGGAACATTATGTGGATTGCAGATAAATGGAAAGATTACGAGGTGATTGACACCTCCGCAGGCGAGAAACTGGAACGGTGGGGCGCATACCGGCTGATCCGTCCGGACCCGCAGGTGCTCTGGAACACCGAACGGAAGAATCCGGCGTGGAGCAACCCGGACGCGCATTATCACAGAAGCAGCAAGGGCGGCGGAGAGTGGGAGTTCTTCCATCTGCCGAAGGAGTGGCAGATTTCCTACGGAACGCTTCGTTTCAATCTGCAGCCGTTCAGCTTTAAGCATACCGGGCTGTTCCCGGAGCAGGCGGCCAACTGGGACTGGTTCAGCGAGCTGATCAGAAGGCGGAAGGCAGAGCAGCCGGACCGCCCGGTTAAGGTTCTGAACCTGTTCGCCTATACCGGCGGCGCAACGCTTGCAGCGGCAGCAGCCGGAGCGCAGGTTACCCACGTTGATGCCTCGAAGGGCATGGTTACCTGGGCAAAGGAGAACGCGATGGCTTCCGGCCTCGCGAACGCGCCGATCCGCTACCTTGTGGATGACTGCCGCAAATTCGTGGAACGTGAGATTCGCCGCGGCAACACCTACGACGCCATCATCATGGACCCGCCGTCCTACGGACGCGGCCCGAACGGCGAAGTGTGGAAGATTGAGGATTCGATTTACGATTTCGTGAGTCTGTGCACGGGAGTACTCGGCAAGGACCCGCTTTTCGTTTTGATTAATTCTTATACGACCGGGCTGCAGCCGGCCATGATGGCGTACCTCGCCGGACTGCTCCTAAAGCCGGAGTACGGCGGGACGGTGACCGGCGACGAAATCGGTCTGCCCGTCACGGAAACCGGACTCGTGCTTCCCTGCGGGGCGGCCTGCCGGTGGGAGAGATAGATGATTTCCGGGTGTCGGCCTGAGAGAGATTTCCGGGCAATCGCCTGTGGGAGTGTTGGATGATTGATTTTATTAAAAAATGGTATCCGCTGATTATATTCGGGGTTCTCGCCGTGGCCGGGATTGTGTATGTTTTCATCTCCCTGAAGCCGAAGAATTACGGCGAAGATGCGAAGTACCTCGATGGCCGCGATCTTCTGGAGGTCGGCGGTGTTACGTACGGGCTGATCAATGACATCGAGTCGAAAACATATATCGGCTCGGAGGTCAGTGACGTCGTGAAGGCAATGCGAGGCGAGGAGAAAGCGAAGATTATCTCCGGCGGGATTATGACGGTTGCCGTAATCTATTCAGTTGACGGCGATCAGGACGGAAACTACCTGATTGACGCCGCGGGAAGACTTTACGCGAAAGAAGAGATTGCAGACCGTGAGCGGGAGCGGCTGAAGAATCCGGAGAACTTTCCGGTGCGTAAGATCGTCAGCTCGGACAAGAGCATGGAAGGCCTTAAGGACGTCAGCGCGGAAGCCTACGAAGCGATTCTCCTCGCAGAGAACGACCTCTCGGACAATGTGCGGATCACCGACGAGCAGTTCCTCGATTCGTACGGACTGCGGCGTGAGATCTTCGCATTTACCGAAGACGGCCTGTTCTTCCGTGCAAGCAACGAGCTGTTCATCTACAACGACGAAGTCTACGTGACGGTGAAGTTTCTTCCCGCCTCGGAAACGAAGGACAAAAAGGCAATGCTCGTCGGGACGAAACTCCCTGCGGAGTACCAGGCGGAATTCCGGGGGCTGTTTCCGAAATAGAAGAGAAGAATAACACAAAAATCGGGGCCATCGCTGAACGATGGCCCCGTTTTTCATATTATACGATCAATCATCCGGTTTCTTTCCGGTGCCACCGCAGGCAGGACACTTCTTAGTGCCGTGGCACTGCTCGCACTCACATCTGCCAGCGCCGTTGCAATCCGGGCATACGCCATTGCCTTCCTTGCCGGTGCCGTTGCAGCGCATGCAGTCAACGAGGCCGGTTCCGTCACAACGCTCACATACGCCGGTTCCCCAGCATACCGAGCAGCCTTCATCCGGTTTTCTCGGTTCATGGGTTTCGTTACCCGGATCGTTCGGATCGGGGTTATTCGGATCGTTCGGATCGGGTTCCGGCTGTCCGTTCGGGTCATTCGGATCGGGTCCGGGCTGTCCGTTCGGATCATTCGGATCGGGTCCGGGCTGTCCGTTCGGATCATTCGGGTCCGGTCCGGGCTGTCCGTTCGGATCGTTCGGATCCGGTCCGGGCGGGTTATCCGGCTCGGGCGCAAATTCAATATTCTGTTCAACATGAACTTCGGCTGCTACCTGAATTCCAATATCCTCGGTTACGCGCTGAATCGTTTCTTCCGCCCGCTGAATTGCCTCATCTGCCTGGGCTTTCGGGCAGTTCGCGCTGACAATCGTCATATTTACGGTGCCGCCATCCTTCAGATAGCCGTCCTGCTCGGAAAATCTGACGATATCATCAACCGCGCCGTCAATCGGACGCCCGATGATCACACAGCGATCTTCGATTTTCTTCGCGTCCTCGTTCAGCGCTTTGTACCCGACAACTTCCTGTCCGGTCACGAACAGAAGGAAATCCGGGTTGATGCTTACCTCTACCGCAAAATCATAATGCTCGGGTGCATCATTCTTCAAAGCATCGTCGATCGGGTCGGCAGGCACCGGGGTTCCGGTATCCGCAGGCGGCTGATTGCCGGGATCCTGCTGCTGGTTCCCAGGCTGTGCAGTCTCCGTCGGGCTTTCGGTGGCGGGGGTGTCTTTCTTTCCGCATGCAACGCAGAACATCAGCATTGCAACGCAGAGAAGATATGCGATAAAACGTTTCTTTCTCATAAAAGTCTCCTCCTTTGCCGTTCTCTTAAGGTCAAACTACCATAAACGGCAGGCATTGCGCAAGTGCCCTGCACGACGGTCGGGCAATCGGAAGAGAGGATTATGAAAAATAATGACGAAAAATGACAAGGGGGTTGTCATTTACAAAGAACCGGAGAAGGCTTCACAGCTTTCTCCGGCTTTCTTTTCTCTTGCGGAATACAGAATGCTCTTTAAATCCGATTTCTTTAAGGATCGCGTCGATCTCCCCGAACTTCCCTGCAACGGCTTCCGGTTTATGCGCATCCGAACCGATTGTAATTGACGTGCCGCCGAGCTCGCGGTAGCGGGACAGGAGCGTTGTGCTCGGGTTCAGGGCGCCGCCCCGGGCAAAGCGGGAGGTGTTAACCTCGAGGCACTTGCCGCGGCTGATCAGTTCCTTAAGGATTGCGTCGGTAAGGTACTCGTATTTGGTCATGTCAATTGTTACGCCCTCGGGCACGTAGCGGAGGATGTAATCGAGATGCCCGTACGTATCGAAGCAGTCATAGTGCGTGACGCTGTAGAGTACGGATTCGAAGTATATCCGGACGATGTCGTCGGCGCTCCGGCCGCCCCAACGTTCCCGGTAATACGGATCGAAGTGGTCGATCACGTGGGTGGAACCGATGACGAAGTCGAACGGATAATTGTTGACAAGCGTGTCGCAAAGCTTTTTGTTATCGTCCCGGACATTCGGCTCGTCACGAAGCCCGAGCTCGATGCCGATGCGCAGATCAAGCTTGCCACGGTATTTCTTTCGAAGAGCAGTCAGCGTTTCGAAATAGAGGTCCGGGTCGAAAACAAATTCCGTGAATCCCCGGTCGTTGTGCTCGGGAAAGAAATAGTCCATGTGGTCGGTGATGCAGTAGGTCTTAAGACCAAGTGCAATCGCCCGTTCAATCATGCTTTCCGGCGAAGACTTGCTGTCAGTCGAAAAGGAAGTGTGCGTGTGAAAATCAGCGGTAATCATCGGAATCCTCCTAAACATCCCAAAACAGAGAGGTCTCGTTATTCATTCACTTCCCTGAGGGAAGAATCAATCCCCGGTGTTGCCACGAGGGAATAGTTGGTGTAATAGACGACAAATCCGGGCTTGGCCCCGTTCGGCTTCTTCACGTTCTTTCGCTGCAGGTAGTCGATTTCAATCTTCCCGCCGGCGTTCCGCCCGGAAGAGTAGTACGCCGCAAGGCTTCCCGCAACTGCGAAAAGGCTGTCCGGCACTTCACGTCCGCCGGTCCGGAGCACCACATGCGAGCCGGGGATTCCCTTTGCATGGAACCACCAGTCGCCGCCGTTCGCAAGCTGGAACGTAAGCTCGTCGTTCTGATAATTGTTCTTGCCGACATAGAGGTCGAAGCCGTCCATGGTCACATAGTGATACGGGCGGCTTTTCGCAAGTTTCGGCTTCTTGCCGCCGGCTTCCTTATGGAACTTGAGATAGCCGCATTCCGTCAGCTCCGCCCGGATCTGGTTCAGGTCGGCTTCATTCTCGGCAAATGCCAGAGATTCCTTTACCGTTTCCAGATGATTGAGCTCCGCCTCGCTTGCAGTAAGGTGCTCGACAAGCGCCTGCGAGGTGCGGCGGAGTTTGGCGTAGCGGTCGAAATAGCGCTTTGCGTTCTCCAGCGCGGTAAGCGTCGGGTCAAGCGGAATCTTGATTTCATTACCGTCATAGTAGTTCGTGCAGGTGAAGGACTTAGCGCCGGGCTCTGCCGAGTAGCCGTAGGTCGTCAGCAGTTCGCCGTAGATGCGGTAGGTATCCTTCTTCTCGGTATCGGAAAGCTGCTTCCGCTGCAGGTCAAGCTTCTTGGCAGTCCGCTCAATCGCGCTCTGCACGGTCTTACGAAGCTCCGCGGAGCGGGAGCGCATGCGTGTCTGCGCGTCTTTCTCTCGATAGAAGGAAAGCACGACCTCGCTCATTGAGGCATACGTTTCACCTGTATATTCCGGGTAATCCGAGAAGGTCCGAAGCGGCAGCGGAGAGAACTCCACCGGCATGCCGTCTTTACGGTACACGGTCGGCGTAAAATCATGGTTCTGAACCTTTGCCCGAAGCCACCCTAACATTTCGGAAAGCGTGCGGAGTCCGTCCTCGCTGAGTTCGCTTGCGGGAACGCTGTGGTCAATGCCTGCCCGGCAGCAGAGCTCGTTGGCGATGACCGGCGAAAGGCCGGTAAAGCTTTGGTAGAGTGCAGTGGCAACCGGCGCCGGATGGGCTGAAAGAACCGCCCCGAGATCGTCAAATGTACCATTAAGCACGGACCGCTTGCCGTCGGTCTTCGGAATGAACCAGCTCCGCCCGGGAAGAACCTCGCGCACGGAACTCATAAACGAAGAAACGCGCTTGATGCTGTCCAAAATCGTATAATCTTCATCGCAGAAGATAATATTTGAATGCTTACCCATGAGCTCGACGATCAGATACTTCACACAGGTGTCCCCGAGCTCGTTCAGGTGCTGGAGCTTAAACTTCACAACGCGCTCCAGGTCCGGCTGTTCAATATCAAGAATTCTTGCGCTTCCGAGATGCTTTCTTAATAACATGCAGAAAGCGGGCGCCGTCAGAGGCGCCTGTTTGGTGTCCGGCCGAAGACACGCAAGCGGGAGCGAAGCGTTCGAAGACAGCTGCAAAATATGGGTTTCGTCGCATTTTACGGTAAGGATAAGTTCGTCCGGTTCGGGCTGGCTGATCTTCGTAATCCGCCCCCCGACAAGCCGGTCTTTCCATTCCGAAACAAGACACGAAAGGGTAATGCCGTCAAATGCCATACCTGTGTTCCTCCCTCCCTGAAACTGCAATCAGTATATCACATTATGTTTGACATTGCTACGGAAAATCCTTATAATATAATAGAATATCTATGGAGAAATGAACCGCACATGATTTATCGTTTGGAAAAGAAATTCGGTAAGTATGCCATCCCCAATCTGATGCGCTACATTACCGCTATGTATATTATCGGCTGGGTAATCTCGCTCGTCAGCCCGGGCTTCTATACCGAATGGCTGATGCTTGATATCGATAAGGTTTTGAAGGGACAGGTGTGGAGATTTTTCACCTTCCTGATTCAGCCGGTCGAGGCAAGCACGGGCAGTCCGTTCGACATTGTTTTCATGCTGATTTCCCTTTATTTGTATTATTTCATCGGTACGATGCTTGAGAGGCTGTGGGGCAGCTTCCGGTTCAATCTGTTCTATTTCTCCGGAATCCTGTTCAACATTCTTGCCGTGGTCATTATCTATGTCGGCTGCCTGCTGTATTACGGAAGCGGTTATTCCTACGGGATTTCGCTTGACTACATCAACCTGTCGATGTTCCTCGCATTTGCCGTCGAATTCGGTGAGATCAGTCTGCTTCTGTTCTTTATTCTTCCGATTAAAGTTAAGTATATCGGAATTATTTATGCAGCGATTACGGTTATTCAGATTGCGGAGCTTCTGCTCAGCGGATCGGTGATCGGCGTCTACATGGCCGTGGCATTTGCCGTCGCAATGCTTAATTTCATAATCTTCTTCATCAACTCAAGGACATACCGGAAGCCGATCATGCGCATGAGAATGAAGGAGCGCTTCGCTTACGCGGCCGCGGTGAAGAAGGGCGAGAAGGAGGCGCAGGTTGTCAGCACCGGACAGTCCGGAAAGACCGTCATCACGCGCCACCGCTGCGTGGTCTGCGGGCGGACCGAGCTCGATGACCCGGAATTGGAATTCCGTTTCTGCTCCAAATGTGAGGGAAACTACGAATATTGCATGGACCATCTGTACACGCATGTGCATGTGGTACGCGAAGCGAAAGACGTTATGGACGAGGAGAAGCAATAGCACGTTATGAAATCTGAGAAAAATGCGATAGCCCCCCTTTGTAAAGCCTATGATTCCCTTGCGTGGATGAACCTGACCGCGCATCTTTACAACCTGACCGAGGGAATCCGCGACGGGCAGTTCGGGATGGAGAAAGGCGGGCTTTCCAAAGAACTTGACGGCATCTACGGACGCCTGATCACGGAAATCCGGGATTATCTGGAGCGCGGGGACGCGGCGCGGGAGAGTGTTCTTTCGGCGGTTGCGAAGCTTCGTGCCGAGGTTGTGAACCGGTCCGAGCAGGTGCAGGTGTTTACGGATTCCCTGCAGATTTATGAGTATATTCTAAACCGGCTTGAGTATTCGTTCCGGCAGGAAGACAAGCCCTTTGATGACGAAGAGGAAGCAAGAGACCTGCTTCGCACAATCTTCGCCTCGAAGGATCCGACCGAGGTAAACCTCCGGATTCAGATGATGGTTTCCCAGTTGCCGGTACGTCTCACGAAGAAGCGTTTTTTTGATTTGCTGAAGGACAGTTTTTCGATATACGGCAACTCCGACGTGGATGCGCTGCTTGGATTCCGCTACCGGATTCTGTCGGCAGCCGCCATGCAGGAAGAGCCCACCGACAGTGTTTTTGCGGATTACCGGAAGATTCTCTCGGCACTTACCGCGGCCGACGCGGCAGGCATGGATGCAGACTCTTGCAAAGAGTGGCAGGAGCATATTGCGGACAGTGCCGATGCGCTTAGCTCGGATGCGGATTATCTTCTTGCCGTACAGGAGTGCATCAACGCGTTCTATACCGTGGCGCTTCTTGATTCGGATAGCGCGGACGAGGAGACGAAGGGGCTTATGCTTCCGGCAGTCGGAGCGATTGCCGAGTTCGGGCTTTCCCTTCTTGCGGGGCGGCAGGAGGAGCTTCGGGAGAGTGCTTTAGCGCCGGCATTTGCCTATATGGAAGGCAGACTGGAGCCGCTTTCCGAGCGCGTTTTGAAGGACGAAGCGAAGATTGACGCTTATAGCGAGCGGGAGGAAGGCTTCCGCGAGAGCGAAGAGGGACAGAGAGTGCTTCTTGCGAAGAAGCTCATGTCGACGTCCTCATTTGCCCGCCTTACGGAAGAAAGCATCGTGATGGTTGACCGTGAGCGGCTTGAGGAAGTGACCAAAGAGGTTATGGGTATCTTAGAGCGCGGCATGGAAGGCCGTTCCAAGGCGTACAACCGCTCGATTATGGCATCGGTTTTGAAGGAACTTCCGGTTTTCTTCAATTCCCATACCGAGGTTATGAATTATGTCCTGCAGTCGTTACATAACTGCAGCAACGAAGGCGAAAAGAGAGGCGCGGTCGCGATGCTTAAGAACCTGCTTCGCGGCGAGTAAAGATATGATTACTATCAGCAAACAACTGATTCTCCCTGCCGACCAGGAAGACAGGAGAAAGAAACTCACGGCCCAGCTTAAGAAGCACCGGCCGTCGCTTCGGACGGTTTACTGTGTCATTCTTCCGACCACCGACGGCGGAATCCTTGAGGTAATTCCCCTGTACGCGCTCCGTCTGGAGGCGCGCGACCACGATGTCACGGTGCTCGGGGTGAGCGAGGGCAAGAATCCCGCGCTTGAGCTGGTGGAATCGATGATCGGCGAAGTCTACCGGGAGACCGGCGGGTTCGACGTGCAGTCGTATTTTCTGAAATAAAACGCCGGATGACCTGTTTCGGCAGTGTGACAGGCGAAAATGATATAACAGGCGACGGAAACGGAGCGGAAAGGAGGAGGCGTGCACATATTTCTGTTG
>JAEEGG010007614.1_pt1 | contig 24892 bp, 20 predicted proteins | sample 9134161 | NCBI WGS metagenome assembly JAEEGG01 (sample SAMN16246543, study PRJNA631951) | gut metagenome | biome: gut microbiome; feature: rumen; material: CR-attached | host: Bos | place: Iran: Karaj | collected 2018-10 | reverse complement strand
GATCGCGGCGGTAGTGCTTATGATATTCGGCAAAGGAACGATACAGGGCTTTGCCGTAACGCTTCTCATCGGCGTTCTCTGCTCGATGTTCACGGCGGTAATAGTAACAAAATACCTTCTTCGCTCGCTCGTTGTGTTCGGCGTAAGAAATCCCGTTCTTTACGGTCTTTCAAGAAAAAATGCGGAACAGAGACAGCTTGCCGCAGATAAAAACGGAGGTGCCGCAAAATGAATAAACTCACGATAACCTCAAAAGGCAAAATCATTGTTACGGTTGCCGTAATCATAATCGTGCTCGGCATACTCGGCATGGTATTTTCATATATTTTCAAGGATAATCCCGATATCGGCCTTCGCTGGGGCATAGACTTTACGGGCGGCACGGTTTTCAACTTCTCGATAAAGCGTGACGTTACTCAGGCAGATCTTGACAAGGTGAACGTTATCGTAAAGGACGTTACGGGCGAAACGCCTTCTCTCGTTCAGAAAACAACGGTAACGGCGGTAGATACCGCGATACTTAAATCAACGGATATAATAATCGTAAAATGCAATACCGATAAAAATGCCGACAGACGCGCGATCCTTGCCGCTATCGCCAAAGAATTCTCCCTTCCGTTCGCTTCCGAAGGCGAAGGAGAAGAATCGGTAGACGCTTCTACCATCGACTGGCTTCTTTCTTCTGACAGCGTAGGTCCCGCGGCTGCGTCCGACCTTCTCAGAAGCGCGATCATTGCCACGGTAATTGCCGCGCTTCTCATGCTCGTCTATATTTCGATACGTTTCGACCTTTTCTCGGGCATTGCAGCGGTCGTTGCTCTTCTTCACGATATTTCCATGATGATAATCTGCAATCTCATCTTTGGCGTTCAGATAAATCTTCCGTTTATCGCGGCAGTACTCACCATTCTTGGTTACTCTATCAACGCCACGATCATTATATTTGACCGTATCCGTGAAAACAACAGGCTCATGCAGGGCGCAACAAGTCAGGAAGTTGCCGAAAAGAGCATAAGACAGACTATGCGCCGCTCGATATTCACTTCTCTTACAACGCTCTTTACGATCTTCATCCTTTATATCCTGAGCGTTCCTTCGATAAGAGAATTTTCTTTCCCGATAATCGTCGGTATCATTGCAGGCTTCTATTCTTCCGTATTTGTCAGCGGAAACGTCTGGATCCTGCTCAAAAATAAATTTTCAAAACATAAAAACTGATATTGACAAAAATGCCGACTGATGATATAATTTAATCGTAAGGCGGCAAAATAGCCGAAATATGTAATAAAATAACCGAACGGAGAATAACGATATGAAATTTGTATGTTCAGTATGCGGATACGTCCACGAGGGAGATTCCGCGCCCGAAAAATGTCCGATATGCAAAGCCCCCGCATCTAAATTCAACGTAATGGAAGAAAAAACTCTTGCCGCAGAGCACGTTATAGGCGCTGCGGAAGGCGCTTCCGAAGATATCATTGAAGACCTCAGAGACAATTTCAGAGCAGAATGCACTGAAGTAGGCATGTATCTTGCCATGGCACGCGCAGCTCACCGTGAAGGATATCCCGAAGCAGGTCTTTATTTCGAAAAAGCCGCATGGGAAGAAGCGGAGCACGCAGCTAAGTTTGCGGAGCTTCTCGGAGAAGTTGTTTCTCCGAGCACAAAGAAGAATCTCGAAGTAAGAGTTGAAGCCGAATTCGGCGCTACCGCAGGCAAAACCGATCTTGCAAAACGCGCAAAAGCAGCCGGTCACGACGCTATTCACGACACAGTTCACGAAATGGCAAGAGACGAGGCAAGACACGGCAAAGCTTTTGAAGGACTTCTCAACAGATACTTCAAATAATCAGCTGAAAATCAAACGGCATAAGGGAGGAAAAGATAATGTTCTGTCCGAATTGCGGAGCGGATGCGGGCAATTCAAAATTCTGCCCGAATTGCGGCACAAGGCTTTCTCAGCCGACCGCGCAGCCTGGTCAGACTCAGGCTGCACAGACTCAGCAGCCACAGGCACAGCCCGTTCAGGCACAAGCACAACCTGTACAAGCACAATCTGTGCAAGCACAGACACAGTATGTTCAGCAACAGCAGCAGGCAAGACCGGTATATCAGAATTATGCTCAGGCACAGCAGCAGTATGCCGCGTCTCAGAACGGTCAGTATAACGTAAACCCTTATTCCGCCCAGGGATATAACGGCGCATACAATACGCAGTATGCAGGTGCGCAGGGATATACGGGGCAGGGTGCCGTAGTTGAAGATTTCAATCTTTTTACGGCTTACGGCAGCATGCTGAAAAAGTATGCAAAATTCAGCGGCAGAAGCAGAAGAAAAGAGTATTGGCTTGCCGGAATAATGAATGCGATAATAATGATGATCCTCAACATCGCCATCAGCATTCTTGCAGGACCATCGCTCACGGAAATGGTGCTTTACGAAAGAGTTCCCGAATTTTCTCTTCCCGTAATAATTCTCGGTATAGTATATCTCGTTTACACGCTTGTGATGATCATTCCTTCGCTTGCGATACTTGTCAGAAGGTTTCACGATACCGGGAAAAGCGGAGCGGCGATCCTTCTTTATCTTATCCCGTTCGTAGGCGGACTTATAGTATTTATTTTCACCGTTTTAGACAGCACGCCCGGTCCGAACCAGTACGGACCGAACCCGAAAGGCGTATTAAGATAGCAAAATACGATTTATGCGTAGATTTTCCTTTTATGCCGAAAGACGCAGGGAGATATCAGTCTTCCCGCGTCTTTCGGTTTTTATTATTGAATTAAAATATCATGGATCGCTCAAAGATCGATCGTTTTAACTTCCATCGCGTCAAGCGCGATTTTTTTGAAGGCTTTCCCTTCAAATTCAATATCCGTGCTTTGCGGCGACGAGTAAAGATTCATGATAAACACGGTCTTTTTGCCGCATTCGCTTTCAAGGACGGTCGTGAAAATATGCGGATTTGAATGATATACCGCCGGTTTCGCGCCGAAAAGGGCAAGAATGCCGCGAAGCATATCGACCTGCGTTCTCTGAGAGAGTGTGAACGTGAAACTGCAGAATATCACTTCTCCGTTTCCCACTTTGCGGCGCAGAGCTGCAGGGTATGGGCACGTGATGAGAATATCGTCGTCTTTTTCGGGGATAAGGGCATATTTGCAGGAAAGCTGATGCACGCGCGACGGCATGAACGAGCATTCCGCGATATTTTTTTCTTCTATTTTCTCGGTTTTTATTCCGATAAAGTCCTTTAACACTGTGCAGGACTCAAAGTTTTCGTCGAGCGAGGGCAATGTTTGAAAAACGATCAGTTTTCCGCCCGATTCAAGGAACGATACGATATTTTCCTGTGCCTGTCTTGTAAGAGAGTCCGATCCGCAAAGGATAAGAGGCATATCCGTATCGGGAACGCCGTGGGGGATATCGAAAAGTCCCGGCGCATATTCTGAGGCGAGAAGAGAGTAAAGAACGCCTTTTTTCATAAACGTTTTTGCCTGCGTCTGCGAATTTTCACTTTCGTAAGGATACTGCGGCGAGCGGTAGTATTCCTGATCGCATGCCACACGGACGGACAGCTTTCTTTCGGCAGACTGCAGATACGCGTGATCTTTAAGGAATTCGCCGAACTTTTTTGCCGCGTAATACGTTTCGTTAAGAGTGCCGTCGGCATGGACAAATGCGTTGAAATCGTAAATATCGCCCGTTCCGCCCGTATTCTCGTAGTTCGGGCCTCCGGTATAGATATAGTAGTTGAGCCCTTTCATGCCCATGGCGGCATTTACCATAAAGCATGCAAGAAGGTCCTGCGGCAGAATGGGCGGGAAATCGGAGGGCGAGCCTCCGGGCAGCTCAAGAACCGTTTGAGGAAGTCCGAGATGAAGAAGCTGATCGTATGAGCGCAGCATATCAAGAGCATAATAAGGCGTCGGGTTGTTTTCCTCGAAATTCTGACCGAGGTTGTAATAGTGGTCGCAGCCAAGGAAAAGTCCGCCGTATTTTTCAAAGCGAGGCAGGATCTTTTCAAAATATCCCGTCATATTCACGTTGCCCGCATTGTGGCAAAACTGCGAGTCGATGCCTTCATTGCGCAGGCAAACGGCGATCTTTTCGAGATATTCCCCACATGAGTCAAGATAAAAATCGAACATATCCTTATTGCATCTGCAGGCGTATCTGTCTGCGGAATTTTTGCCCAGAGGATATGCGTCTGCAAATGACATCCAGCCGGTATTATACGCATTATTCACGTTTTCGAGCGATCCGTAGCGCTCCGTAAGGTATTTTGCATATCTGCCGTCGGTTTTGCCGAAGCCCCACGTATCTTTGTTGTAGTCGATCGAGCCTGCCCAGATATGCACGCCAGTTATCTCGTTGTCAAGCTGGACCATACAGACTGGTCCGCCTTCGGACGCGAGATACGGCTTTATTATTTTTGCAAATTCCCTGAGATATTTTTCCGCCTTCTCAAAAAACAGCGGATGCATATACGAAACGGAGTCGAGCGGTTCGCCTGAGTATCGGCATGAAAGGACTTCTGGATATTTTTCCGTCAGCCACGTCGGAACGCCGCCGCCTATCAGCTCGGAATAGCAGTAGGGACCGGGGCGGACAATGACAGGGATATCAAGCTTTTTGCAAAGCTCAAGATATGCCGAAAGCGCTCTTCTCGGTTCGTCGTCAAAGCGTATGTCGCCCTCTTCTCTTTCGTGGATGCACCAGGGCACGTATGTTGAAAGACAGTTTCCGCCCATCTCCTTAAAAAGGTTCATTCGTCTTTCCCAGTCCTCATACGGGACTCTGAAATAATGAAATTCGCCCGAAACAAGATATTTCTCTTCACCGTCTATAAAAAAACGGCGGTTTTTGATTTCAACCTTCATTGTTTGTCTCCTTATTCTGCTCTTCCGTATTTGCGGGCGCAGTCAGCTTCTGCCTGTATTCCGCAAGAAGAAGATCCACCATTTTTCCGTAACTTTTCACACCGTCTTTTCGGTCGTTGGCTTTGAGATATGCGTCGTTTACGGTATCCGAAATCTCCGCTACAACACCGTCATATTTCTTCCAGTATTCGTTTTTATCCGCTATATCCTTTTTTACCGCGTCGTCAAGCTTTTCGGAAATATCTCTGTATGCCTGCGGGTCCTCTGCGTAAAGCGCAGACGAGGTATGAGAATAGGCAAGCAGAAGTCCCGAATAAACAAACTCAGGGTCTCCGCTCTGCGTGCAGGCAAGGTATGCGATATAGTTTGCCTCATCCTCTCTCATATGTCCGCGCAGGTGCACAAGCTCGTGGCACATCGTTGCTGGAAGAGAGACTGCGGGTGCTGTGTCGTTTACGTTTGCCTCATAGGTGAAAGGAAAGAAGAAGCCCGTGATTTTTGTAAAAGACATCCACCCGAAAAAGTTTACCGCTTTAGGAGCGCCGTAGTCGCCCGACAGAGACGGATATTTTTCGGCGAGAGTTTGCATATAATCTCTTGCAAGCTCCGCATTGCTTCTGAAAGAACGCGGGTTGCCCGTAAACTGCGCCTTTGCCTCGTTGAGCCTTCCCGTAAGGTCTTCAAAAAGACCGGCAAGCTCGGCTGAAGTTGATTTTTCCGTTATGATGCCCTCTTCTTCAGCGAAGGACGGACGGTAGTAGTTTATGCCGCACGTCAGGCTGAAAAAAAAGAAGATTATCGAAAAAATACAGACAAGATTTATCGCGTAATATAACAGCTTTTTCAGTCTGTTCGGCCGAAAGATAAGCGACAGGATGGTAACAAGCGTGTAAAACGCGATAAAAACGGCAAACGAGATTATGATTATCTGCGCCACGGAGATTTCCGTCATCGAAAACAGGTAATTCAGCGTGCCGGACATGAAAGGATATACGGAATCAGTGTAAAATTTGCAGAAAGCGGCGCTTGACCGTGCCGCGCCCGTGATGATAATGCCGATCGGCAGCAGCACGAGGACCCATAGCCTTTTCAGCTTTAAAGAATCGTTATTTTTCATCGCTGCCGAGCTTCCTTTTCTGTGTGTTGTATGCAAAGCTCATCGCAACGTTTTCCGGCGCGAGTTTTGCAAGAAGACGCCCCGCCTGCATAGTTATGCCGGGAACGATCACCTTTTTTCTTTCAAACATCTTTTTTACGGCATATTCCGCTACGGTCCTGCTTGACATTGAAGGAAGGCTGAAACGGACGTTTGCAACGCTGTCAAACTCTGTGGAGACAGGTCCCGGACAGAGAACGGAAACACAGACGTGCGACCCTTCTTTTTTCAGCTCAAAATCAACCGCTCTTGAGAGTCTGTATAAATACGCCTTTGATGCGTAATAAGACGAAAAGAGCGGTCCGGGCAGAAATGCCGCAGACGATGCAACGTTGAGAATATAGCCGCAATCGCGCTTTTTCATATCGCGAAGAAATAGCTTCATAAGAATATGAGGCGCGGTGACGTTTGTGGCTATCATTTCGGCTTCACGCTCGGCGTCGGTGTCGCAGAATCTGCCGACAACACCGAAACCCGCGTTGTTTATAAGGATCTCAACGTTTCTGTCCTTCACTTTTTCGTAAAGGGAATAAACGTTTTCCTTTTTTGAGAGATCGCAGGGAATGATCTCAACGGGAACGGAAAGTTCCTTTTTCAGTTCCTCCATCGGCGCTTCGCGGCGCGCGGTGAGAATAAGGGATATCCCTTTTTTTGCAAGCTCACGGGCGATATCCCTGCCTATGCCCGAGCTTGCGCCTGTGATAAGAGCAGCCATCTTAACTCCTTGGTGTTTTTTTTGTGTGTTTATAATTTTGCGATAAAATCGGCTATTTTATCCGCGGATGTATGAAGCATGCCCTGACAGAGCGCCTCTTTGCCTCCGCCCTTGCCCGAAAACGTGTCGCCGAGGGCTTTGAATACAGTTCTTGCGTCTGTTTTTTCGGAAGCGACAACGCATCGCACCGAATTGTCGCCGTCTTGCGAACATACAACGGCAGTTCTGCATTTTTTTGATGCCGACAGCGCGAGAAGACGCAGAAAATCGCTGTCCGCGCCGTCGTTTCTGAAAAACAGGATACCGTCTGTTTCAGCTGTGTTGTTTACGGTATTTTCGGCGTATTTTTTTGAAAGAAGCGAGTATTCGTATTTTTTTTGCGAAAGATCTTCTATCAGCTTTTCCACGCCGTCCGCAGTCTGAAACGGTTTTTTTGAAAGCATCGTGCTTATCCTATATAATTCGCGGTTTTTTTTGCGGTAGTCTTCAAGAGCGCGTTTGCCCGACAGAATAAAAAGACGGACGCCGCCCTTGTAGTTCATATGTTCAACGACCTTCAGAAAACCTATCTCTCCCGTCTTTTTCACGTGAGTGCCGCAGCATGCACAGATATCAACGGAAGGTATCTCAACTATGCGTACAGCGCCCGAAAGCTCCTTTTTAGATCGGTAATCAAGAGAGTCAAGCTCTTTTTGCGGCGGGAAATACGTGAGGATATCGGCGTTTGAAAAGATAACGTCATTCGTTTTTTCTTCCGCTTCAAGTATCTGATCTTCCGTCATCGGTCCGTCAAAGTCTACGGTGACAAAATCGCTGCCCATATGAAAGCCCACGTTATTGTAACCGAGCATTCTGTGAACCGTGCCCGAAAGAATATGCTCTCCCGAGTGGTTTTGCATAAAAGAAAAGCGTCTGTCAAAATCAAGTCTGCAAAAAACGGTCTTGCCCTCGGTCAATGGCGCGTTCAGCTCGTGAAAAACAACGCCGTCTTTTTCGTAAACGTCACAAACCGTTATACCGTCTGCCGTGCCCGTGTCGTGCTCCTGCCCGCCGCCCGTGGGAAAGAAGGCAGTCCTGTCAAAAACCGCGATATATCTGCCGTTTTTTTCTTCGCACGAAACTACTTCCGCATCAAACTCGGAAATATACGGATCTTCGTAATACAGTTTTCTCGTCATATGAATCTTACCGCTTTATACTCTGAAACGAAGCCGTCGCCGCGCGTTTTTTCGATTTTGCCCGTCACAGCGCCGTTTTCTTTTATAAAAGACATCTCACAGTATGCATATTTTCCGTTTTCGAAATCGAATGACTCTCCGTCATCGTCGTAAAGAAAACCGGAACCGCTGTTGCCGTAGCAGCGAACAGTAAGAGAGCCGTCTTTTTCAACGGTGGGGATCATTGCGCCGCCTTTGACGTAAAGAGGTATCTTTTCAAGCGGACATTCGATCTGTAACATTTCGCCGCTGCCTGCGTATTCGCCCGTATACCAGTCGTACCATTCACCGGCGGGAAGAGATATCTTTCTCGTTTTTTCACCCGGACGCATCGGGCATACCATTATGCTGTCGCCTGCCATATACTGATCGTATGTGTCAAAAAGGCGCAGCGTTTCATAAGGACTTTCCGTGTGGTCAAGCCCCGATCTTTTCTGCGAACCTGTGCCCGAAAAGTCAAGACACATCGCACGGAACGGAGGTATGCCTTTTTCGGCGTAAGTGTAAAAGGCGTTGTAAAGATACGGCAGAAGCGATTTTCTGAAACGCACCGTTTCTCTGACGGTGTCTTCGACCTCTTTGAATTTCCACGGTTTTACGCCGTTCGCCCATGCGTTGAGCATAAGCATCGGAGAAAAAACGCACATCTGAAATCTTCTTACCCACTCTTCGGGCGTCTGCGCGTCGCGGACTTCGGGAACCCAGAGACAGCCCGTGAGCGACGACGAGGCAAGACCGGTAAGATACTGCTCAAAAGAGTAACAGTCGTTGTAAATGCAAAACGGCATCATTGCGGATCCTGCCGCGGATGCGCGCACAAGACCGTACGTGCGTTTGTTCTCTTTTCTGAAAGCGTTATATATGTTTTTCTGTGCAAGGATACCGAGCGTGTTTCTTACCGCAGCGGCGCTTCTGCCTGAGGGGAAGGACGTGTGATCGGGAAAGAGCCATTCGTCATAACCGTCGCATTCGTCTATCTTATAGCCCGAAACGCCTATGTCTATATGCTCTTTTTTATGCTGATTCGCGATTATTTCGCGCGCTTTTTCAAGCGTGAAGTCCGGCACGATCCCGTTCCAGACCTTGTGCGAGCCGCAGAATGGCATTATTTCCTCATAGATCTTCGCCTTTTTAGAAACAAAAAGATTTTCCCACAGATTTACCCGTATATCCTTTTTCAGAAGAGATGAAACAAACTCTTTCGGATCGGGAAAACGCTGCTCGTCCCATTCGTAAGAGCACGGGTATGAGTTTGAGTGCCAGCCCGGTTCAAGGCCTATTACGTCAAGGTCGAAATTCCTTTCTTCAAAAAGCTTTATTTCGTTTTTAACGTCGTTTTCGTCAAACTGAGTATGAGTTCTGTGCCAGAAGCCGAGCCCCCACTTCGGAATGCGCGCGCCTCCGCCGCAGAAAAGATTGAATTTCGCAACGGCTTCAAGCATGCTTTCGCCGGCAAAAACGTATACGTCCGCATCGCCCTCAAACGACGCTTCCACAAACTCTGACGGCGTATCCGCAGACCAGGGTCCTCTGCCTCTGTTCTGTTCTTCAGGCGGGTTTTTCGCGTCTGTTCTGACTGTGCCACCCATATAAAAAGTTATGAATTCGGGCGTGTCTATAAAGACACCGTATCCCGCGTCGGAAAGATAAAACGGCGTGGGAACGTGAGTTCTGCCGTTGTCTGATCCGCCGTAATGATCGCAGCGCATATGAAGCACTGAAAAATTGGTTGCAAGACTGCGAAAACGAAGCCCCGGTCCGTAATGACGTTCGGAAAGATTCCTCGGAATGCAGACGACTGTTTTATTGCCGACCTTTTCCGTAAATATTCCGTCAAAAGGAAGCGGCGCGTCGGAATAATTATTGTTTATTGCTTCGATTTTCGGCTCGTTTGCCACAAGAGACAGGACTCCGTCCGTTTTATCTCCCGTTTTTGCGGTATATACGCCCGCAGCGATCTTTTTGAGTGAAAGAGAGTTCATTTTTCCCCCGTATTATACAAAACAAGCCGGCATCGAAAGACGCCGGCATTTTGTGATTTCAATGATCAATAAAGCGATTTTCCTGAAGAATGAAGGTCGTTGCAGGCTTCAACCACACGGGCGGAAACTCCTGCTTCCGCTTTCTTGAGGTAGGAGCGCGGATCGTAAACTTTCTTAACGCCTACTTCGCCGTCAACCTTGAGAACGCCGTCGTAATTCTTGAAGAAGTGGTCGGCTACGGGACGAGAGAACGCATACTGAGTATCGGTATCAACGTTCATCTTGATAACGCCGTACTGAAGCGTTTCCTCTATATCCTCTTTGGGCGATCCCGAACCGCCGTGGAAGACGAGAAGATAGTGCGCGTCGTCGCCGTATTTTGCTTTGAGGGCATCCTGACCTATTTTGAGGATCTTCGGGTTAAGCTTAACGTTGCCCGGTTTATATACGCCGTGAACGTTTCCGAATGTAGCTGCGAGCGTGAAATATCCGCCCTTTACCTGACCGAGCGTTTCGTAAACAAGAAGCATGTCTTCGGGGGTGGTGTAAAGTTTTTCTCTCGGCGCGCCTTCGGTGTTGACGCCGTCTTCTTCGCCGCCTACAACGCCTGCTTCAACTTCGAGAACTATCTCGTTTTTTGCGCAGCGCTCAAGTATGCTCTTGGCGATCTTTACGTTTTCTTTGTGGGGAAGCGCGGAACCGTCGAACATATGGCTGTTGAAAAGATTGGGCAGTCCGTTAGCTCTGCGGCGCTCGGTTTCTTCGATGAGGGGATTGAGGAACGTGTCGATCTTATCCGCCTGGCAGTGGTCGGTATGAAGCGCAACGAAAATATTGTATTTTTCAGCTACTCTGCGTGCGTGTTCCGCAAGAGTGATCGCACCAAGGACCATATCTTTTACGGTCTGACCTGAAGCGTGCTGCGCTCCGCCTGTTGAAATCTGAATGATACCGTCGCTTTTAGCTTCGGCAAGACCGGCAAGAACGCCGTTTATAGACTCCATTGAAAATACGTTGATCGCGGGAAGCGCGTAATGGTTTTTATACGCGGTTTCCATCATTTTGCAGTATGTTTTGTAATCCGCTACGGGCATTGGTATGTATCTCCTTTAAATATATTTCTTTAGTTAATTATACATCAAAAAAAACATGTAGTCAAGCCTTGAAAACGCTATATTTTGACAATTTTTCAAAGTTTCGGCATTTTGTTTTTCCGACACCTTTATACAGGTTGCTTTTTTGGTGACATTCTGCTATAATGCAGGGGTAACGACCGACAAAAGGAGAATTGCCATGACTGATTTTATTGCCGTAAAACCGGAAGACATCGAAAACAACGTTTTCGAAAACAACGTTTTCAGCGCCATAGGCGACGACTGGATGCTCATAACCGCAGGCGACGAAAACGGATACAACACCATGACCGCAAGCTGGGGAGGCATGGGTATTTTATGGAACGATCCCGTATCGTTCATATTCGTGCGCCCGCAAAGATATACATACACCTTTACCGAAAAACACGGAAAATATACTCTGTCGTTTTTTGACGAAAAATACCGCGACGCGCTGACGTTTTGCGGCTCGCATTCGGGCAGAGATCATGACAAGGCGAAGGAAACGGGGCTTACGCCTGTTTTTGAGGACGGCTATACGTATTTTGCAGAGGCGTCGCTCGTGCTTTTCTGCGAAAAACAATACGCCGACGACCTTAAAGGTGAAAATTTTACCGATAAAAGCATTATAGGCAAATGCTATCCGTCTTCGGATTTTCACAGAATGTATATCGGAAAGATAACAAAATGCATAAAAAAGCAGTCCGACTGAAAATTTCGAAAAAAAACGCTTGACAAACGGGATTTTTGGTCTTATAATAAATAAGACCTTAAGGTCGCAATAATTATTTGAAGAGGTGAGATTGCATGGACGCGGGAAGTAGTTCCGCAGGCACTGTTCCCCGAAGTAGACAGACCCGCAGACGCATAACTGCGCGTCCGTGCGGTCTGTATAAATAAGAGACATTTTATCGGGTATCATATGATATCCGCATAAGCTGTCGTCTTTTTCGGGGTTTACGTGTCATTACTTCCATAAAAAAGCATAGAAATATGCAACAAAAGAGGAGGATAATATGACAGAGGAAACCCTTTTATTTTTGGAAAAAAAGGATTTTAAGGGCCTTCGCGAATATCTGAGCAGCTTCAATCCGGCAGATATCGCGATACTTCTTTCGGAAATACCGGAAGAAAGCCTTACGGTCGTTTTCCGTCTGCTGCCTAAGGAGCTTGCGGCGGAAACGTTCGTTGAAATGGACTCGGACGAGCAGGAATTTCTGCTCAAAGCATTTTCCGATAAAGAGATCAAAGAGGTCATCGACGAGCTTTACGTCGACGATACCGTTGATATCATCGAGGAAATGCCGGCAAACGTTGTGCGCAGGATTCTCGCGAATACCGACAGTGAGATGCGCGCGCAGATAAACGAGATACTCAATTATCCGAAAGACTCGGCGGGCAGCATTATGACAACGGAATTTGTCGATCTGCAAAAAGACATGACCGTTGCCGCCGCGTTTGAAAAGATAAGAAGAGTAGGCGTAGACAAGGAAACGATCTATACCTGCTACGTTATCGACAAAAACCGCCATCTGCTCGGACTTATCTCCGTTAAAACGCTGCTCCTGACAAGTATGAAGAGCATTATCGGCGATATAATGGAAACGAACGTAATAAGCGTTTCCACCTTGCAGGACAAAGAAGAGGTCGGCGAAAAGTTTACAAAATACGGTTTTCTTGCGCTTCCCGTTGTAGACAACGAAAACAGACTTGTCGGAATATTTACCATCGATGACGCTCTCGGCGTCATCCAGGAAGAAAACACGGAAGATATCGAAAAAATGGCAGCTATCACGCCTACCGATAAAACGTATATGAAAACCGGTATTCTGGAAACGTGGTTCAAACGTATTCCGTGGCTTTTGCTTCTTATGATCTCCGCAACGTTTACGGGACGCATAATCACGTCGTTTGAAGAGGCTCTTGCAGCGAATATCGCGCTTTCGGCGTTTATCCCGATGCTTATGGATACGGGCGGTAACGCCGGTTCGCAGGCTTCGGTATCGATAATCCGCGGACTTGCCTTAAACGAAATAGAATTTCGGGATATTTTTAAGATCTGGGTAAAAGAGCTCGTTGTTGCGCTGCTTTGCGGACTTGTTCTGGGAGCTGCAAACTTCGGCAAGATCATGCTTCTTGGCGAAACGGGCGGAGACGTTGCAACCGCAGCGGTCGTATGCCTTACGCTCGTTGTAACGATAATTATCGCAAAATTTGTGGGCTGTACCCTGCCGCTGCTTGCAAAACGCATCGGTTTTGACCCCGCGGTAATGGCAAGCCCGTTTATCACCACCATAGTCGACGCGCTATCGCTGCTCGTATACTTCAATATCGCAACGGCGATGCTGCATATGGGGTAATGACTATTCCTGAAGGCGTAGGGCGAAGAACGAGTGCGCGCCGTTCATGGCCCCGCCAATTTATAAAAAGCTGAGAATATTATTATTCTCAGCTTTTTTTATTTATGATCTGCGGCTTTGCGTGAACTGTGCGCAAGGGAGCGCTGATCCCGGCCTCCGTCTTGCGAATTAAAATTCCGCAGTCCGCATTGATTCCGCACTTCGTATTATCGTTTCCGCCGCTTTTTCATCGTTTTCATCAACGGAGAGGTCGAAAGCGGGCTCTTTATCGTATGCGTTTCCGACACGGATAGTGAAAATCTTTTCGCCAAGGACCGTTTGCATAAGGTAAACGTCGTCTTCGTCTATTTCCGAGGCGGTCAGGATCACTATCAGTCCCGCGTCGGTCAGGATATTTGCGGTTTCGGCAAGACGGCGGATATGTTCGTCGCGCTCGTCCCTGTCCTCGCTGCGTCCCGTTTTGATATCGGCGTCAACGCCGTATAAAACGTTGCCTATGCCGAGATAATAAACGGATCTTCCGTTTGCAAAAAGCGATTTTTCAAGCTCGCGGGCAACGGTTTTTCTGTCCGAATTTTTACTGCCGGTAATCATGATAACGAACGGCTTCTGCCTGAAACGCTCCATTCTTTCCGTCAGCGAAACGCCGCCTTTTTCCCATCGGAAATTGCGCCTCAGAACGTTTTGGCGTATCTTTTCGTCGCCCGGAACGCCCGTTATTATTCCTCCGCCGGAAATCTCGTATCCGTCAACTATAACAAATCTTCCCGTTCCCGAAAGATCGGACGATATATCGAAAGAAATCGGTCTTTCGAGCGTAAGGGTGCATTTTGCCACTTCGTTTTTTTCGACCTTCGGCTTCGCCGCTTTTTCAAGAGATGAGGCGTTGAGAACGTATTCCGTTTTTTCAAGACGCATCGGCACTTTTGCCGATCCGGTTTTGAGATAATACCGTTTTCCTTCGCTTAAAGCGTCCTTTCCGAGCCAGAAAAGCGAAACCTCTATCCTCGACGCCGTTACGGGCGGCTTTTCGTCTGTTTTAACGGCAAGATCGCCGCGTCTGACGTATATCTGCTCCGTCATCGTAATTCCCGTAGAATAACCGGACGTTACGGCAGTCCTTCTGGGTCTGTTGAACTCTTCTATCGACGCTACCGTCGTTTTTTTGCCCGACGGGTAAAACATAATGCCGTCGCCTACGCGCAGCGTGCCGGACTCAACGGTCCCGGCTATTATCCGTCTTTCGTCGCCCGAAGACGTGAATTTGTAAACGTCCTGCACGGGCATGCGGAAGGGCAGATCGTCGGGCGGAAGCTCTTCGTTGAAAGCGTCGAGCTGTTCAAGAACGGTTATGCCCGAATACCACGGCATATTCTCCGATCTTACCGCAATATTGTCGCCCATGGCGGCGCTTACGGGAATGAATGAAGTGGGCGTAACTCCCGCCGCGGCAAGAAACTCGGAATATTCCTTTACTACGGAGTTAAAAACATCTTCGGAATATCCCACAATGTCAAGCTTGTTTACAAGAACGGAAACCTGCTTTATGCCGAGCATCGAAAGGATATATCCGTGACGTCTTGAGTTTTCGCGGACGCCCTCGTGAGCGTCTATAACAAGCAGAGCCGCTTCGGCGCGCGACGCCCCGGTTATCATGTTTTTGAGAAATTCTATATGCCCCGGCGCGTCAAGGATAATATATTCGCGTTTTTCTGTTCTGAAAAAACAGCGGGCTATATCTATAGTTATTCCCTGCGCCCTTTCGTCCTTGAGCGCGTCAAGAAGAAACGCGTATTCGAAAGGCTTTGAATTTCTTCTGCACATTTCCTTTATCTGCTCAAGCTTTCCCTGAGGCAGAGACCCCGTATCGGCAAGAAGACGTCCTATAACGGTGCTTTTACCGTGGTCAACGTGACCGACGATAACTATATTCATATCTTTTTTACATGTATCCATCTTTGCGAAGTTCCTCCAGCCCGCCGCCGTCTTCCTTATCCTGAGCCCTTCCCGATCTTTCGGCGATATTCGCGAATTTGCCGCTTCTCAGTTCTTCTATTATTCCGTCAAGGTCTTTCGCGTCGCTTTCAACGGGGTTAGTGCAGGGCCAGCAGCCGAGAGAACGGTATCTTTTTCCGTTGCCCTGATCAAAATAAAGAGATACTACCGGCACGCCTTCACGGCGGATATATTCCCATACGTCAAGCTCCGTCCAGTCAAGAAGCGGATGTATGCGTATGTGAGTGCCGGGAGCGAAATCTGTTTTATACTGTCCCCAGAATTCCGGAGGCTGATCGCCTATATCCCAGTCGTTGTTTTTGTCTCTCGGCGAAAAATAACGCTCTTTTGAACGGCTGCCCTCTTCATCCGCGCGGATGCCTACTATAACGCCGGTGTAAGGCTCCGTATTTCCGTCCGTTTCATATCTGCCCGTTACGTGGTTGAGCCTGTATCTTGGCCATTCCCCCGAAAGAGTGTGCCGCAGCGCCTCGGTTTTGAGATTTCTGCAGCATTCTATTCTCGTTGCGTTGCCGTCGGGAAAGGCAATCTTTTTATCGAGCGCTTCGCGGTTCTCGCCGTAGATCATATCGAGCTTCCACTCTTTTGCGAGCCTGTCCCGGTATTCTATCATTTCCGGTATTTTGTAATGCGTGTCTATATGCACGAGAGGAAAAGGAACGTGACCGTAAAACGCTTTTCTTGCAAGACATAAAAGAACGGTCGAGTCTTTGCCTATGGACCAGAGCATACAGAGACTTTTGAACTGACTGTATGCCTCGCGCAGTATATGTATGCTTCTGTTTTCAAGTCTGTCTAAATGGTCCATATGTTCTCCTTTCTGTTTACGATCAAAAATCCTTTTGCGTTGAGCGTGTCTTTGCGGTTATAGCGCATGGGCGAAAGATCGCACTGCAAAAAAACTCCGCCTGCGCATTCCGCCACCGCCTGCATTGCGCACGTATCCCACTCATAGGAATTTGCAAACCTGTAATAACAGTCCGCTTTTCCCTCCGCGATAAAACAGCCCTTTATGCTGCTTCCGCACTGAACGGTCTTTTCGATCCTGTCTTTATATTTTTCGGCGATCGCCTTCGTTTTTTCGTCAAGAAAAGACCGAGAACATAAAAACGTCAGTTTTTCCGTTTTGTCTGAAACACTTATGCGCGTTTCGGGGTCAAATATCTTAACTGACCCGTCCGCCTTTCCCGCAAACGCGCCTCTTCCGTTAAAGGCGTAGTATATCTCACCCGTTACGGGGATATAAACTGCTCCGCCTATGGCTCTGCCGCAGTGCGCAAGCCCTATATTTACGGTAAATTCTCCGTTTCTCGAAACGAATTCCTTTGTTCCGTCAAGGGGATCGATAATAAAACAGCAGTCGTTTTCAAGCCGTTTTTTGTTGTCGGCAGTCTCCTCGGAAAGGCGTGCAAAATCGGGAAATTCTTTCGCGAGCGTTTCGTTTATATATCTGTCCGCAGCCTTGTCTGCGTCGGTGAGAGGCGAACTATCCGATTTATATTCGACCGAAAAGCCTGTGTTATATATCTCGAGTATCCTTTTCCCCGCCTCAACAGCCGTATTTACCATCACTTCCGTCACGTGATCGGCGTTTTGCAGAAAATCATGATATGCAAAAACCTTTTTCGCACATTCTTCAACGGTCATTTCGTCCGTTTTCAGCAGAATATCCGGATATTCCGGAGCTTCGTAAGGCGACGAAACGCCCGTAAACTCTTTTATTTCGCCTGCGGCGGCTTTTTTATAAAGACCCTTCGGGTCTCTTTTTGCGCAAACGTCAAGCGGAGCGTCGACGTATATCTCAACAAATGCGGCATACGGTGAGATGATTTTTCTTGCGTTTTCTCGCTGATTTTCTTTCGGACTTATCGCGCTTACAAGCACCGTAAGCCCCGCCCGCGCCATGAGAGACGCCGTTTCGGCAATACGTCTTATATTCTCGTTTCTGTCTTCTTCAGAAAACCCGAGATCTGAATTGAGTCCGAACCGAAGATTGTCACCGTCGAGAATAAACGTTTTTATCCCCGCGGCGTAAAGCATTTTTTCCGTTTCGCAGGCAACCGTGGACTTGCCTGAACCCGAAAGGCCGGTAAACCATAAAACGCAGCCGTGCTGCCCCATCAGTTCTGCACGCCGGTCCTGTGTGATAACGCTTTTATGGTAAGTTATGTTTTTCATAAGATGAAACTCCGAAGATGCGGTATAATATCTGATTATACTATTCGTATTCAAAAAAATCAAGCCCGTAGGCGCGTTTGTTGCGGTTTTATTCAAAAAAATGCCGAAAAATTCAAAATCCGTATTGAAAATGACATTAAAATATGGTAATATGATAAAAATCGGAAAGAGAGAAACAGATATGACCGTTACAGTTATCGGAAGAGGACACTCGGGCACCCGCTCAATATCGCATACGCTTTCGGCAAGCGGATTTTTTATGGGCGAGCCCCTTAACGTTTCGGGAGACCTTCTTCCCCCCGAAAAAATGTATGACGCGTGCCGCGTTTTTGCAAGATACGTTGAATATAAGGGAAACATGGAATGGGATTTTTCAAAAGTCCTTTCAATGGACCCCACGCAGGAATTTACAACTCTTATTGAAGAATATCTTCATACCGTGCTTGAAAGCAAAAACGAGCTGAAGGGCTGGAAGATACCCGAAACCACGCTCGTTTATCCGTGGATAGTGAAAATGTTTCCGGATATAAAATACATACACTGGGTAAGAGACCCGAGAGACTGCATTTTAGGCGGACATATTACCGACGACCTTTCGGTTTTCGGCATAAAATACGATAAGACCGACGACGTGCGCTTCAACCGCGCTGTGAGCTGGAAATATCAGCGCGAAATAATGAAAGCCACACCCGACCCCGAAAACGTTATTTCCGTCCGCTTTGAGGATATGGTCTTTTCACAGGAAAAAACGCTTGAACGTCTTTCGGACTTTCTCGGAGTTCCTCTTGCGAAAATAGAAATGCGCCCCGACTCGGTAGGAAGATACAAAACCGACGAAGGAACGCATATGTTCGATTTTTTTGAGGACGACCTGAAAGAGTGCGGATACGAAAACGAATAATAAAAAGCGGCGAAGACGGTTTTCTTCGCCGCTTCCGCGTTTAAGCTTATATTTATCCCGCCATAACGTCGGGAACGAAGTTTGTATTTACGATGATACGGTGTCCTCTTGCATCGTCAAACTTCAGACATACGTATATTTCAATCCGCTTTTCTCCCGTCGCCGGCGTCCAGGACGACTGATCCAGCCATTTAAGGTTGCTTTTATCGCAGTTTTCAAGATGGTCGGTAACGTTGTTGTCGCCGAGAGTAAAAGCTAAATAATAAATGTCCGCAAAGCGGGGATGAAGCTTTTCCAGTTCTTCGGGAGCGCAGCCGTAATCGCCGAATTCGCTTTGCCGTATCTCAAGACCGGATACGGCGTGTGTATAACCGTTAAGATCGTGGGCGCAAACCTTTTCTTCACAAAAAAGTCCCCAACAGAATATGCAGTCGTAGCCGTAATACTCAAAATAGTCGGCTGCGTAAGCTGCGTTATTTTTATAATGCTCCGATAAAGACGAGAGCTCGTCCATAATGGCGGTATCCCGGTTTTCCCATGCGGTCATGAACGCTGCGATGATCTCTTCATCGCTCATTGAGGAGTAATCGGTATTGTTTTCAACCGTCTGCCCGTTCTCTTTATTTCCGGAATGCCCGGAGTTTTCGGGCTGATTTTTATCGCATCCGAAAAGGAACAAAACGGAGAAAACGGCAAGAAGAAGCAATGCGATCTTTAATTTGTTAAAATAATTACGCTTCATTTTTGACCCTTCCTTATTCTCTGTTTTGACATCATGTGTTTAATACATATTTACTATATAATAATTACTCATATAATAAATATTTTTTTCGCTGATTGAGCCATAAGAGGATCCCTGCATATTATGGTCTGCAAAGCGAAGTTTGCCGGTCGATGAATTATAACCTACACAGATATACACGTGACCTCCTCCGTTGACAAATAATAAGTCGCCGGTTGTCATTGCAGAGCAACTGTATGTTCCTGTTGAGCTGGCATAATGTTGAGATCCATAAGAATTATTAACAATATTTGTTCTTAACGAAGTATAACTCCAATCATAAGCATAAGCGTCATTATTTCGACAGGTGTGGTTAGGATTGAATGACGTGCATGTGCAAACTGTAGATGATTTTGTGTAGTACCAAAGATTCGAACCCGATGTTTTTTGTGCTAATCCACCATAGGCCAAACATTGAGACACAAAATTAGCACAATCATTTGCGCCTAAATGTATGTAGTTTTTGTAATTGGGAACCCCATAGTATGTCAGCGCGTAAGATGCCGCTTGACTGGGATTATATGCTGTAATGGCGCGATCATTATTAGTTGAGCTTTTATTTGCCGTAGTCGTATTATAGTTCGAATCGGCTATTATCTCTCTTAAATCAAGATCGTCGGGATACAATAATCCTTTTGCTACAATACCATTCTCGTCAACTATTGAACCTGTAATATTAGTATCGCTATAAGCATCATTGCTCAGGAAATACGCTCCGTTGATTTGCGTAAATTCCAACCTATGCGTGATTCCAACATCTGTTACGATTGTACCGCCCTTTTCGGTGAATTTGATTATTTCGTTAACAGTAACAAATAGTTTGGCAGCTTCGGTATACTGCTCAAAAAAACAGCAACGATAATCAAGAGTGCAATTTTTATAGTATTCAAGCCCGCTGCCAAGAACGAAGTATCTTTGAAGCTCGTAAATTCTTTCGTTTTCTCTTGTTACAAGGTGCTTAGCTATTTTATCCTTGACATTGTTGTCTTTTGCAATTAGTGTATTTACGCTATTGTCAAGAGAAAATGCATCAGTAAGGGATTGCCTCCTTGCGCTGAAATAGAATTGTATGATTTCCGAAACATCTGCAGAAATATCCGTATCTGTTAGCAAATTTTGGATTTCAATGCAGTTATTGGCGGTCTAAGCTATTTTGGTTTCAGCGATGGCCGAAATTGAGGTAATTGATACCACAAGGCATAGTGTGATGAGAAAAGCCGAAATTTTTTTGAATGAATTCGTTGATTATTACCTCCAATATATAATTCCTCTGTTTATACTATATCATAATTCAAACAAAATGTCAACTATTTTTTTATAATTTTATATAAATTAACCAAAAAACACATTCCTTATGAAACAAAGAATAATTAAAACCCGGTGCAAATAAACACCGGGTTTTTGAGCGATATGTGTCTGAAAGGGAGGACGGTATCCGTCATTGTGATAAAGCCCGCAGATCGGAACGTTTATTTATCGTTTGCGGCTTCTTATGCTTTGATTTTTTTACGCGGCAAAATCGCGGCGCCGTTTACTTTATTCCCGGTTTTTGCCGTAATTCCAGCTCTTTTATTATTTCGTATATCGCGTTTTCATCGCACGAAACGGTTATAAAGTCCGCGACCGCTTTAAGATTTTCAGAAGCGTTTGAAACGGCAAAGCCCACGTCGGCTTTTTTTATCATTTCAAGGTCATTGTCGTAGTTTCCCGCGGAAACGGCAAGATGTGAGGACGTCAGCCTTTTTATTTCGCAAAGCGCGCAGCCTTTCCCCGCCTCGAGCGCAAACATTTCAAGCCCTTCGCTCCAGCCTCGCGCAAACTTATATGACGGAAAAAGCCCCGGGATAAGAACGCTGAGCTTTTCGGTTTCATCGCGCGGCTGCATAAACATTATGTCATAAATGTTCTCGTTTACGTCAAGAAACGTTTTTTCCGAGATCTCGCTTGCGTGAGAAGAAAAAAGGAAGCTTTCGAAATGAATGCCGATATCGGAGTTTTTCGCGTAAGTCGCCGCTATTTTCAGCACGTCATCCTTCGCGCTTTCGGGAAGGGGGTATTTCGATACTGCCCCCCGTTTTTTACGATCGTATATCATCGAGCCGTTGAGAGTGATAAGATACGTGTTCGGAACGAAAATATCGGTGAATTTATCGAAATGTCTCGGCGGTCTGCCGGAGGCGACGGTGAAAAGTCCGCCGTTTTGCTGAAAATACCGTATCGCTTCCGCATTTTTCTCGCTTATTCTGCCCTCGCTGTCCGTCAGCGTGCCGTCCATATCCGTGGCAAGAAGAATCCCGTCAAATATACCCATAAAAAATCCTTTTTTGTTTGTTAAAAAAAGTATACCATATTATTTTGATTCCGTCAACAGTAAAAATCCCTGTCTTTTAAGGACAGGGATTTATATTTCAAAGCCTTTTTCAGTCTGTTATGCTGTTTTCCGCTTCGTCCGCACGACGGGAATATACGGTAAGACCGCCGCTCTGAGCGTCCGCAATCGATTCCTGAGCCTTTGCCATCTGCTCCTGAAGGGCGGGATCGTTCGGGTCGGGATTTCCGCTTGTTGCGGCGTTTATTATTCCTCCCATTATCTTTGCCATATCGGTAGTCGCTTTAAGATCGCGTTTCTGCGCTTTTGAAAGACCGAAGCTGAAAAGTCCGCGTTCCGAGTCGTGAATGCCGAAGATATAGTCTAGATGCTGCAGCGCATTGTCTGCGTAGTCCGTATCTTTTTCGGTTTTTCTGAAACAGAGCCTGATCTCGCGCCTGATATACGGATGTGGGCGAAGTCCCTTCTTTGCTGCGGCGTCGTTGAAGCCGAGAGGCTGAACGAGACGCAGGATAACGCCGTCTTCCTTAAACGTTTCCGCTCCGCCGTCGGAGGGCTTGTCGGTTTCCTTGTAATACTCGTAAGAAGCTATTTCATCGTAGCGGATAACTTCGCGGTTCACCTTGTTTTTCACGTTTCTGCGGTCAAATATGCTCAGCATGCCTGTATCGTCGCAGAATTCGATCGCAAACTCTTTTACCGTACTCGGATAAAGACTTGTTTTTTTGAAGCACTGTTCATGAATTCTGTTTCGCTTTGCCATAAAATCGATATGCTCGCGAACGGTTTCTTTGTCCATCTCGGAAAGTCTTACAAACTGACTGCATTTTCTTGCGCAGTCGCTGCAGACGTATTCCTTGTTTTTGATCTTGTCTCTGCGCATAACACCGCATTCCGCTCCGCACAGAGCGCATGTTTTTTTGCCGAACAGTTTGTCAAAAAGCCCCATTTTTTAGCTCCTTCGTTTATTTATTGTAATTAAATTATAGCATAGCGATAACCTTATGTCAATACGGTAAAGACGCTAATTTGCGGATTTTTGCATAAAAATTCCCTGCCGTAAGACAGGGAATATCAGGTGTTTTTTCAGACGGCGGCGTCGGTTATACATTTTTGGATAACCTGATTGAGTTCTTCCGGTCGGAATAAACTCATAACACAAATTTTTCGCCTTTGGTAATAAAAAATGTGTTTTCTTCGGGCAGATAAGATTCATATGCCGTGAATTCTTCAACATATATCAAATTATCGGCATGATCTTTAATTTCGGCAATGATATGCCATTCATAATCTGTATCAAAAGGGTATTCTCTGCAAATATCGTTAATATAGACTGTTTGTCCCTCAATTGAGGCCAATTCATATGTCTTAGGGACAGTCTGACCGTATTTCCGGTCGAACTCAGTGACGGTGTAAAAAACATTTAACCCGCTGTATTCCGGATTTTCAATCGTTAATCCTAAATCAAAAACAACAGTTCCGCCTGACAGTTCGGCATAGCATTGCGGACCGAAGAATTCCTCGATCTCTCCAAGGTAAAAATCAACATACAACGTATATTTTACTTTGGTTTTATCAGATGTTTGTGTCGATATCGAAACGGTCCCTTGCTCTGCAATCCGGTAATCGGTTCTGATATTGAATTCAAAATGGTCATAAAGCCCCCAGTTAACGTTGAAATCAACCGTTTCACCCAACCTGTCCAGCGCAAACTGATCAATATAGACAAGCTTCCCTGTCGGCGTAAGGTAACCGTATTCTATGCTTCCGTAACCTCTATGGTAATATTCCGGCATTTTTACAATCTTACCGCCTGTTATCACCTTTGCATCGGTGTCTGACATGAGTTGTATCGGCGAAAGCGTTGTTTCGTTGAGTTCAGTGTTGTTCGGATCAGAATGCTGCTGTAACCATTTTGACCATGCCTCTTCGTTTCTTTCCCCCAATTCAAGCTTCCCGGCAGGATATTCTTGCAGTTTTTTGTACGGATTGAATTCCTCCGAAGATTCGTCTTCATATTTATCTTCAGTTCCGACGCACGGATTCTCCGACTTTGATTCGGCTCCAGCAGAAGAAGCCTCGGGTTTATCAGTGTCTGTGACTTCTTCTGTATTTTCCGAACCCGAAACGATTGTCGTGGTGACTGTATTATCGAAATTTTCCTTATCAGATTGGCCGCATCCGCAAATAGCAATAATTATAAAAAAAGCGAGAAGCACATTCATCTTTTTTATTTGCATTTTTCCTCTTTTCTCAATCTACATACCTTATGCTGATGGCGTTATCAAGGGTTTGACAATACGTTTTATATGTGTTCTCAAGCGTGGTTACTGCTTGGTTATAACTAGTTGATCTTCCGGGATCACAGACTGTAAACGTGTATACGCCGTTTGTCATAGTGTAGCTTGTGAACAATAGGTAGTGAGTTGAAGTTCCGCTTTGAAAACAAACTACTACTCCACCGTCATAATTATCGATTTTTGATGCAATGACTGCCGCCTTTTGGTTTGTTGAATAAGAAGATGGAAATGTGTAGCTTTTAGATGTATATCCATAATAATTTGCACAGGTTGACCAATTGACATATACAGGTGAATCCGTAACAATGTAATAGTTTTTTCCTGCTAAAAACGAGGTACCAGTTGCCGTTGTCTTAGATGTATTGACAAGGGTCAGTGTAAACGGGTCTGTTATGGTGTTAGTTAAAGATACTCCCCTGTAATCATAGCTTCGTGAAACAGAATCTCCTCTGTTACGGTAAAGCATAGCTAAACATGTTAGTGCACACCCGGATCTCATAAAATTGTAGGAATTAGTTGAATAAAACGGTTTATCTGTAGAAATCGATGAGTTAGTTAACGAAGTGCTGGTAGTATAAAACAATGACGACAGATTGGTTGCTACCCAGGATCCGCCCGTTGCATTAGCATTCATTTGGCTATACCAAACAGGGCTGGAATTCGCCGATCTGTATATAACAGAATTATCTGCAAAAGATTCTGGTAAAGTGTTTTCACCTTTTGTTAAATATTTTTTGTTATATGTCGGTAAAGCACCTTTTGAATCTATACTAAAATCTTTGGGAATGATAACTGTTGTATAATAGCCTGAAAAAGATGCTTCATCCTCATTTTTTGAGGGATCATATTTACAAGAATCGTCTATTATCATATAATCACAACATCCGATAATCTTGTTATTGAGTTCCATGAAAAAACTGGATTCGCCTACACAGAAAATAGAACCGTTTACAAATAAAGCA
>JAEEGG010007612.1_pt1 | contig 24893 bp, 12 predicted proteins | sample 9134161 | NCBI WGS metagenome assembly JAEEGG01 (sample SAMN16246543, study PRJNA631951) | gut metagenome | biome: gut microbiome; feature: rumen; material: CR-attached | host: Bos | place: Iran: Karaj | collected 2018-10 | reverse complement strand
CTTTTTCTTGCGCTTTCTGCTCTAATTCCTTGATATATTTCTCCTTTGTTTCCTGTTCATCAGCAAGACGTTTTGCTATTTCCGGATGCATTTTAAAATATGCTGTTTCTGCATCATAATAGTAGAGTTTGTGTGTGTCATGATCGAACTTTAACATATCAAGAGTGACAGGTTTTCCTCCAAAACTTTTTTCCGTGTTGGCATAATGCCATGTTGAGTCTGGTTCAACCCAATTGCATTTCAGAACAAGTTGCCCACTTTCTCTGCTCCATTTTCTTGCCTCGTTATCGAAAATAAAAGCATTGCGTTTGTTAGCAAAATAGATGTCCTTCATGGCAAGATTGTTCAAGCCAACGTATTTCCTGTTATCATCAAAGTTGAATACCCAGATGATATAATAGTCATTCAAGCGATAGAATGTATCGCGTTCAGTGATAACGCTCAAGAATGTTGTGGAGAGTTGAATCTCGAATACGATTTTATGCCCTTGATATTCTATCTGTACATCAGGCTGTCTCCAACTGAAGAAAGGGAGCGTACTATAAACCCGTTTCTCCATTTCGACATTACTGATTCCCAGCGAAAGACTATTTCTGTCCCGAAGACTAACATAGAGTTCCTGTTTCAAATTCTTATGTCGCTGGCTTTGACCAAACAACCCGTATTTCTTTCTGTTGATATCTTCTACGGATTGTCCAGTAGTCGTTTTCTTACAATGTACACTGTCATTCTTGTGGGTAAAGATTGCAGGTACACCACGTTCATCGCCTCTTCCGGATATACGTATCATTTCAAAGCATTTAGGACAAACAAATCGCCTGTTGTTTTGCGATATACACTGTTGAAAAATAGCACGCCACTTCTGCAACTCATCTATGGGCTTCATAAAGAATTCTTCAGCATATAAGGTTTCACCTGTTTCTAAATCAAAGATTTCTTTTATCTTGTGGTCTCGTTTCTTTCGAACAAGAGGCTCTACTGTATCAATGGGCAAACCATTATTAGGTTCTTCCTTTTCAGTTTGTTCCGCAAGAGGCGTTTCCTCTTCAGATTCTTTCACGGCCTCTCCATCTTCTTCCATTATGTCATCTTGAGGCATCTCTATGGGTTTGTCTTCTTCCTCTAATGCATGGATTAGTTCTATAATATCATTCTCAACCTGCGTTAACTCTACACTGTGAATCCGTAGCCAGTTTTGTAGATTTAAAATCTCCGAATTGATGATCTGTAAATCATCGGTAATAGTATCATCTTTGCCAATTATTTCTTCGTACTTTCTTTTTTCAACTTCAAGCAATGACTTACGACTCTTCAAGTCAACTGTATCGTTCTGCAGATGAGCAACAGATTGTTGCAACTTTCTATAGCAAGATGAACTATCACTTACTTCTTTTTCTTTACTTCTAATATCTTCCTCTATCTTAATAATATGTTCTGCTACTTTTTGTAAAGGACGCTTTTCTTCAATCTCACTCCTTAAAGCGACTATTTGCTTATCAACATCTTTCTTTTGCTTATCTAAATTAGATAATTGCTGATCAATATCTTGTTTGTTCTGCAACAACTTTTTCAGTCGAGACAGATAATCAGAAGACTTATCCTGATGTGCTCGTATTTTGTCGAGAATGACTCTAACATCCTCGCCCAAAAGCATACTGGCAATATTTAACTTCATTTTACTGATATTTCAATAGCGTTATTAACAAGCCTCTCGTAATCTACAAGTTCACGTTTCAATCCTTCAAGTGATTTCAGATTATCAGCATCATCTATCCTTGCCTTAAAATCATCCAAAGTCCCTTGCCACTTGTCTTTCAGAGTTGAAAGTTTTTCTCTAACCTCTTTCCGCTGAGATATCCTAGCTTTCTGTTCTTCTCTTTGCTTTGATTTCTCTTTCAGAGATTCAATCTCATAATTCAAATTGTCAACATCGTGATCTAAAGAAGACTTTTCTTCCTTAAATTTCCCTAATTGAGCTAGAATCAAATCATGTTCCTTATGGGAGGAGCGTAGTTTTTCTGTTAAGTTTCCAAGGAGTGCATTTTTTTCATCAAGTCTACCTTCCAGTATTGCCTTAGCATCGCATAATTCTTCATCGTTCAGTAATTGTGAAAGCAAAGCATGTATAGAATCCTTCTCACTTCTTGAAGAAGTAAATTCTTGTTTAGATGTATCCAAAGAATCACTTAATACTCTAATCTTTTCCTCAAGCGCACTAATAGTTTGGCAAGCATTGTTATACTTGCCCTGTGCCTCACCCTCCTTTTTCTCGGCAATTGCCAAATCCTTTTGTACATCCCTTCCAAGGATTATTTTTGCAAGAAATATATTTATGAACATATTACTACTATTTCAAAAGCAAGAACACAATAGCAGCTAACGCAATCAGTGAGACAGCATTGACAATCAGGCAGTATTTAAGCTTTACCTGAATCTCTAATAGCGAATCTTTGAACTCATCAGTGGCGTTGGAGATTTTTTCAGTTGCTGCATTTGAAGCCTTGATAACGGCGTCTCTGTCCTTTTCAAATACTTTGACCTTCTGGTCATAGTCCTTGCCGATGCTATCCACAAGTTCTTTGACTTTAGTTGTTATGATACCAAGTTGGCTTACATACTCAGCTGTGGTTTTGTTCAGACCATCATACGAACTGACTGTCTTTTCCACTTGTTTCCGGGCAGACTCTACGTTTTTGAGCCCCTGTTCTAACTCCCTAAGTGAGTTGTTGATTTTCTCGTCAATCATAATTCTTCAATATATTTTTGATTTATACTATTCAATTCATCAGTATGTATTTCAAGTTGAACGGCAAGCTGTATCTTCTCGATATACTCTTTGTCCTCAGGAAGAAGGGCAGTATGGGCTATGAGCAATTGCGTATATTCGTCAAGGAGATCAAGCTTTCCCTGAAAAGAATACAACTTCATGACTGCTTTGTAGTCGTTAAACAGTTCTTCTTCAAGCATTTCGTTTTCCTGTTGCCCAAGGAAGAGAATACAGAAGATGTTCAGTAGGTTCAATACTGGATTCATTTCAGCAACAGCTCGCCTTATCAGACGCACAGCACCTTGCAAGTGCTTGATGTTGTCCTTTTGGGAATCATTGTTGACAATATCTGGGTCAACCACTCTCATATATTTTTTCACCAGACCAAAGTCAAATATTTCACTCTCACTATGAATGTCATAGTTGGTATCATCCTTCAGGGAGAAAGGCACCTCCTGACTTACACTAGAATCGTATGTAACGAACCCTTCCCTTGCGTATTTCGAGTTGAAATAGTAGTAGATGAAGTCTTTCAGGTCCTCATTTGTCTCCTTCCAGTCTTTACCAGAGTAGATGGCCATGTTGCAGAATTGCTCCATATCCAGTATGCCTCTGGCTCTCTTGTCAGCAATGCTCCTATATATAAAAGATGTAAGGTGTTTCAAGCAAGCCATAATCACTCCGTCATTAGCTGCCATCTTCTTAACTTCATCAATCATAATGTCCACTCTGTCCTCGGAGTAGTACTTCCGATAGTATAGACGGAGGTAATCATAGTAGTGCGACTCGTTCTGGCATACGGTCGTAATACGGAATGTCTTTTTAGCGTAGTCTTCAGTAAAATCATCTATCAGACCAATGATACACATTCGGTAGATGGCCTTTTGGATGGCATCCTTATATTCTGCTGAGCCATAATCTCGGATATAGCTGAATCCCCGCTCGTTCTTGGCGTTCTTTGCATTCCATGTGCTGAACAGGGGCATTTGCCTTTCTTTCAGATAAGTATTATACTCGTCAAGTACATGTTCGTTCTCTTCGTATGAAACATAATATGTCAGAGTTGTTCCTATAGGATATCTTTTGATATATTGCAGAATACCCTTACTGTTTCCGTATTTCAGAGAGTCAATACCTGCAATCTCCTCATTACTGATTCGCACATGTAAGCCATTCATGAGCAGTTCCATCACATATAACTCAAACTCCTCGCCAAGGAAATTGTTATCGTAGAAGAACTTGTTGTTAGTGTAATCAGCAGAGAAATGGCTCCATTGGCGAGTTCTGGCATTGATAACGGGGAATGTCTTAGAGGAATACATGATTGTTGCCAAAGCCATCTTCTTGTCACGTCCAGCACGACCGGCCTCCTGAACAAACGACTCCAAAGATCCAGGATAGTTCAAATGTACGGTCAGACGCACATTGGACTTGTCGATACCCATTCCAAAAGCTTTTGTGGCCACCATCAGGTTAGTGTCTCCTGCAAGGAACTCATCCTGACAGGACGTATCATCACCACCCTTATATGTCGATATTCGGTTGATGTTGTGCTCTCTTAATGTATTAGCTACAGTAGGAACACTCAGTCTTACATCAGGCTTCCCTTCTTTGTTTGCACGAATGCAGAAGACAATACCGGCTACATCCGTATGCCTTTCTGTATACCAGTCCTCTTCAACGTCAGTATAGAGGTCTGTTGAGTTGATTTCGGTGATTTTGCTCTCGTCGGAAATATTCTCCCTTTCGAGGAACTGTTTCTTTATCTCGTCGATGCTATCTTCATTCTGTATTTCCTGAATTTTCTCCGTAGCATCATTGATGGCATTAAGAACCATATCCTCCTTTAGTTCATCAACCATTCGGGCTTTTCCTGCAGCAGATGCATCTACAGGATATACATAGTACTGTAACTCTAGTCGATTCGTGTTCTCATACCTGACAGTAGCGTCGTCTTCTAAGGAATAGGAGTTGCTGCCCGACAATTCTCGTTCCACATCTGCGAGTACGTCAAACGAGGCTGTTGCCGTCAGTCCAAACAGGGAAATATGGTTGTCTGCACCTTCAACTTCTTTCGGAAGTACATAGTTATACAAGTTCCTTCCCAAATGAAGATAGGCCAACCTGAAGTCATGTCCCCATTCTGAAACACAGTGAACCTCGTCAATCACGCCATAAGCAAAGAAGATATCTGATTCGCGCATGGAACGCAGGACTTCTCTGAACCTGTGTATGCTCAGTCGCTCTGGCGACAAGAACATAATTTGTATTTGAGATCCAGTAAGTGCATTCTCTCTTCGTTCTCTTTCATCTCTGTCTTTGGTTATATCGCTGTTGATGTACGAAATACAGTCCACGCCCGTTTTGAGCAAACCGTCATATTGGTCTTTCATCAGGCCTCTTAATGGATCAACAACCAAGGTGACTCCTGGTTGTAGCATAGCTGCCAACTGATAGGTAAGAGATTTACCTCCTCCCGTTGGTAATAGGCCTATGACACTCTTTAGCTGCAAGGCTCGGCTAAGAATAGGAATCTGGCCAGGTCTGAAATCTTCCTTCCTGAATATCAGGTTAAGGAAATACCTCAGATGGGCACAAACCTCTTCGATATTGTGGTAATTACCCTGTGCGTCCCTCTCAACAAAAGGCTTGTACTTAATTCTTTCAGTTGTATAGAGGAGTCTCTCCGCATATACGGTCTTCGATGAGCGGACTATGAAATAGCAGTTGTTGTTAGCCTTGTATTTTGAGAACACGACCTCTTCTGGGTTACAGATTTGGTCAATAGAGACATCTATGATAGCATCATAAGTTATATCAGTCTTGGCCTCCTTTTTGCTATGAACGTTGATGGTGGGCAGAGTCATATAACTATAATTCTGCGTCATGGTAACAATATGATAATATAACTCAGCAAAATCGTTAAAGGCAAGTTTAGCCACCGACGTATCATCCTCAATAACGAGAATCTCCCAAGTGTCCTTCTTCAAATCCAAACGGTCGGATATGATGGCCTCTGCGAAAGTCTTCTGGATACGAGCTACTGCGTTAAGACTCTTTGTCCTATCCTTAAAACTGATAGCATCCAATACCTTTTGGCTTGCTATTGTCGGACAACCTCGTGAGATAAGGTTGCTAACAAGGGCATAGACAGGACAGAGATTTTTATGTGCCGTCATGTCAAACGGAGCCAGAACCTCAAATGCACTTTGTAATAATGCCCCTTGCAGGTCTGTATCTGAATATGAAGCGAATAGCTGGACAGGGGCAAAGTAACTGTACTTGTGGAGAATATCTCTGTTACATGCCAGACTATATGTAAAGCTCTTAATCAAGCAACCATACGCCCTTCCATTGGGATGACGACCAAAATTCGTATCACGGAACTCGGTAAATACGCGAAGACCTTCCTCCTTAAAGTAATAGCTAAAGGTGTTGATTCGGCTTTCGTTTAGATTTGCCGGACCAATACACAGTACAATATGCTGATTGCCCGAAGAGGTTATCATCTTTGAAACCCCTTTTAGGCTTACAGCTTCAATATCAAGTATATTTGAGAAGATATGTATCGCACAGGGTTCCTGTACATCTATCTCAGTAACAGTATTACTGTTGTCACCATAGTCAGATGGTAGATAGTAAGGTAAGTCGATTATTTCTGCTGAATGACTTCCTAATGCCTGTCTTACATGTAACACGGCACGCTGTCTTGCCACGTTCGATGGTTCCTCCAGAGTAATCTTCTTCAGTTTTGACAGCGTTCCCTGTTCCCTGAGTCGTTCTATCACGGCGACGGTGCCGATTCCCTGTCCGCATCCCCAATCATATATCTCAACTCCATTGCTCAGAGCTCTATAAGGAAATTCATTCTCGTCCAAGGCACGTTGCAGCTTATGGCGATGCATAGGTCCATAGGCAGCCATATATGCACAACACTGTTCTTCTGTTTCCAGCACAGCAGTTCCGTGTTCCAAGGTCCGACCTTCGCTGTCTCTATATGTCCACGGACAGGATTTGAAAGCTAAAGGGACATAACTCGATGAAACTCTTATTATGTCGCTGATAGACAAGTCGTTTATCCTTTGAATATCGTTTGTATAGCTCATACGATTGTCAATAGAGTTATTTACCGGTTATTGTGTCTCCCCATGGGTTCGCCTTATGGCATTCCCAGTTTTGCAGTGCCAATTGTTTAGTTGCATTGGCATAACAGTATTCACACAGGTGCGGACAGGTGTTATACTCGCCAATGTCTTTCGAAGCCATACATTCACAGAACTGCCGCTGACCAGGATCTTTCTTGTGTCTACTGATAAAATAACGGTTGCTCGGTAAGCGTATTGCACCTTCAGGCAGCTCAGGTTCACCAAACAAAGACGGTGTAGGAACATCCTCAATCTTCACTTTCATAAAGTCCATCAGTTCCTTGTCATCCCATGCAAGACGAGTTATCAAATCGCCATCAATACACCTGTTGTGTAAAATATCATATTTATCGATGTCTATCTTCTCACCGCAAGTGGCAAGCTGATAGTTCCAGCCACGCTCACGATTCATGGCAGATAGTTTCTCAGCGAAATCCTCCATCTGTTCAGTTTCCCATTCATTATATGGGATGCCATTCACCTCCAGATTATGCTTTACCTTCTTATACATAGCTATGTCCGCATAGCTGAATACGAGCTTTTCTGTAAAATCTTTCAGTTGGTCGCCAATGTTCCGCACCTTCTCTAGTAAGTCGTCAACAGAAATGTCATTAGTCAGTATCAGTGGGTCAAACCTCCAGATGACTGCCCCTTTTCCTAATTGCTCTACAAGCAGTTTGTATGTATCAATACGATTAGCAAGTGATGGCACCTTTTCAAGCTTCTCCTGCTCATAGTCGTTCAGCGTGTATTGAACGTAGCATTTAATGTTCCGTTCTTTGAGAATATGGAGATATGGCAATAGTGGACGAGGATTCTTAGACCAAAACACTATGAATCGCGTCTTTTCGTATGAAACATAGGACTTAACCCCATTAAAAGGATTTGTCCAGGCAGAATAACCTTTTTCTAATCGGTCAAAGAACCAATCGGCATAAAAAGCAGGAATGTCAGTACTTCTACTGGCCGACACAATTAATGGAGCCTGAGCTTTTACAGGATTGCCATTTATGATTATTTCTGTTGGTTTCCAAGTTGCCATAATTACTCAATTTAGATTGATTGCTAAATAGTCCATTCCCATTTCTTCTGGAGAAAAGGGAGAATCCTTTTTATAAAATACAATATTACTGTGATTGGATGAATCCAATACATATCCACAAGAACACACAATATAACTTAATGAATCACATTGCCAACTATTTATTTGCAATGAACAATCTGGGTCAAAGCATCTAAGTTTGTCACGCAAATCTATTGCATATAGCTCGTAATCATCAATAAAGGTATCAAGAGCATCTGTTATTTTCTTCTGTTCCATTCTGCTCTTATCCTTATAGTCGTCGCTGTTTAGAACTTTATCGCGGCATTTGTTTTTGTTGAATTCAACTATTGGATATTTTGTGAAGATATAACTTGGCACCTTTGCATCTATTTGAATGCATGTTATAAAAGTTGCAATCAGATTGTAATAAGGAAAAAGTATTCGTGGCATTTCATAAGCCTTGAACAAAGTGTTCTCTACATACTGTTTCAACATTTCTTTCCTTAAAATGATTGCAATACGTTCAACGCATGTAATATCTCTTAATGAAACTGGAATTATGTTAGCAGAATCAACCGAAGATCTTACATATTCGTCATCAGCATCATTGTTGTCATATGCAATTATATAGGTGTTCTCTGGTAATGATTGATTGCCAGACAAGTAGGGGAGGTCACAAGTTACTACAAATCTTAATTTTTGAGGGCCAACCATAACATTGATTACTCCATACTCGTCAACGGAAAGACGTATGTCTGGACAATTATCACGTTGAGCTTTCCATTGCTTATCCGTACCTACGATATTATAACCAAGGTATTCGATGTCCTTAACTGCATAATTGATTATTGATATACCGTAATTTCGGACATTGTTGATAATAAATTCATCAGCATCTGCCTTATTGTCGTCAGGATTAGCATTTTCTTCTTTGAGTAATAAAACCCAAAGTTTCTTCAGATACCTATAATGTTTGTCGTTAATCAGAACGTTTGTGTCATGATATTGTACAGACTTGACTAAACGTTGATCTACATTATAAAACAAATCATACTGACGGAGCTTTAATAAAGAGTCTCTTAACTTTTTTAGACGCTTCATTGTGTAAGTCACAATCTGAATGTCTGCGTTTGCTGCCTTGTAATTCCCAGATTGTTCGTCATAAACCTTTCCGGCAAGACTAAGTTCTCTTCTTACTTTCTTATACCAACAATCTTCTGATTTCTCATGTTTTTCTATCAACTTGGAATACTCAATGAGAAATTCTGTAATGTCACGTGTATATCGCAACTTTCTTTCCAGATGATGTGCTGCTCTTGTGACCAATGCAATAACCAATTGATTTTCGAAAACATTCTCATCGGAAATTATCTCCTCTGTCAATATACGACTTGGCCTAAAACTGACTAATCCTTTATGGAGCCAATCTTCTGTATGAGCAGCCAAATATTGGTTGCTTCTATTTGAAATACGCTTTGCTCTTGAAACTGGTACTTTTTCGATTGTGCGATTGAGTTTAGAGTATGGTGCATGGAAAATCGCTTCAATATGCTTGAAGTCTTCTTCCATTTGCGTCGCAAAATCACCAAATTCCAATCCATTCTTAATACCCTGTAGCAAAGGAATTGACCTGAAATCGCCGTTCTCTACAGATTCTGAAATGATTTCAAAGATATTATGCTTATCTTTGTTAACATCGTCTAAAAGTTCCTGATGAATACGTTGACCTTCTTGAACTTTATAGCTTTTTGATGTCAATTCCTTATAGGTTGAACCCATAGAAATAGCATATCTTCCTAACTCAATATCGCCAGGAAGATTGCTATCATTAAGGATTTTTCCAGTATATCTGTCGATTATCTGCATTATTTCTTTAAAATCTCAGCGTTTAACAGTTTATTTCCTTCAACAGGTTCTTGTTTCTTGAATGCCTCAGAGAACAATTTGTTATATTTCTTTTGGAAATCCTCCAAATTGTCCGCTGTCAAGTCATACCTATTCTTCAACGATCTGAACAAACGACTTGTAATCAAGTGGTCTGCTGCTTCTGCAAGACATTCGGTGGTATCTTCTCCAAGTGCAATATAGCCACATATGAACTTCCTTGCCTGTTCATCAAAACGGTTGCCAATGCCTATTCCACGGTCATTTAGCCAATTACAGAGAGATTGAGTTTTGATAAATTTGTCAAATTCCTCATATCTACTTAAGTACTGTACTTCTGCATCAGCAAATTGCTCTCGAAGCCAATGAAAATCTACTGAGAGTCTGTCTCTGCTTGTTGGATTTGCAGATTTAGCCACCCGAATCTCTTCCAAAACCTTGCTCTTGTCGTTGGTTCCCATAACCATGACGTTAGAGCGGTCATAAGTTTTGGGAGCGAAGTCCAAGGTTGTTTCATCATGATTGGCAGTTCCGATGAATCTTACATTAGGAGGTAACTGCATCTGACGGCCTTTGAACAACTTCGGCAAAAGTTCTTCGTCTGCATTTATCTTGATATAGCGGTCGCCAGTGCTTTGTTCCATCAATGAAAGGAAATCAGCAAAGTAATGCTCTGGATGTGACAGATTCATTTCGTCAAGAATGATGAGGAAAAGGGTGTTCTTGTATTTGGGTTGAGCGGCTAAATACAATGCTTTGAAGAAATCCGTTTCCTTGTATTTCTTTTCAAAGTTATTGTAAAAGCCCATCAAGTCCATATTATCACGCCAACCAGATTGAATGGCGCAAATGCGGTATGGCTCATTTCTATTTCCATTATCGTCCTTACCTGTGTACCCCTCTGCACCAGCAACAAGTGCCTTTGCAATTTCACGCGGCAAACTTGTCTTACCTGTACCACTTATACCTTGTAAAATGCTAAGGAGTGACATGTTAAGTCCTGCCATAAAGGTACGAATGGTCTTCTGATCATAATAGAATGGCTTGGGGTCTTTAGCACTGGCCATGTACTTCTGCAAATACTCAACAAGTTCCTTTAAGCTATTAGGGCGGATATATCTTAACTTGCGGTTTGCAAGTTCAGCATCTTCATCCATGTGTCTTGTCTGTTCAAAAGCACTTTGCTTGGCTTTCTCCTCGTCTTTAAGTTGATTGATAGTCTCATGCAAGTCTGCAACAGTTCTCAACAAACTTTTTTCTCTTGCCTTTGAACTGTCAATCTGTGCCTTATATGTATTGATTTCAAGTATATAGGCATCGGCATTATGTAAAGAGAGTCGAAGTTCGCTAAGTCTTTCTTCGCTGACTTTGTTTTCCATCTCACGAATTTTAGCCTTCAATTCTGTGACAGCATTCGCTTTTTCTTCGTATTCTGCCTCAGAATGGCGTGAATCCAACTCTTCCTCCAGCTTCTTGCATTTCTCTTTGAGAATATTTTGTTCTTTAATCATCTTCTCTGCATCAGAAGACTCAAAAGCAGACATGAGTTCGCGTTTGAAGTCGGATAGTGATTTATTCTCTCTTTCTAACTTCATGTTCTTGCTCTTTAACGAGAACTTTTCATCTTCCAAATCATTAATCTTATCATCATACTCATCTTCTATTTCCTGTCTGATGCGTTTCTCTGCAGATTTCTTGGAAGACTCAAAGAGTTTACGCTTTCTTTCAAGTTCTGCTTTATCTGCCTCTAACTGAAGATTTTGCTCGTCTAATTCTTCTTTCTTCTTATTGAGCTCAGAAAGAGAGCTAATATAAGATTCATGCTTCTTACCCATATCTTCAACCAGAGTTTTGGTTGAATTGGTAATTTCTTCTTCAGTAGAGCGCATCGAATCCAAAAGGCTTTTTATGACAGTGGTATATTCTCCATTGTCTATAGCCATTTTCTCCTCGTCGAGCTTCTTCTGCCTATCGTTATTCAGCTTCCTTTCTGATTCAAGCTTCTTTTCTTCATCTTTTTTATAGACCTCAAAATCCTTTTTGTCTTTAGCCAATGTAGCTTGATCTTGAAGATGCTGGTCTTTAATTTCTTCAGCTCTCTTTTCGATCGCCTTGATTCGAACCAACATATCATGAAGTTTGCTGATGTAGCCATCAACATTACCAGTCTTCTTAATGTCTTCTATCCTCTGAGCATCTTCTTTGGTATCAACAAGTTCCTCTGCAGGGATTCCTGCTGCTTCAACTGGCATTTCTTCTTCTGAGAATGTAGTAATCTTATCCACTTGTTCTTGGGTAAGATCTGTCACAACCTTAACATGAGAATCAATATTCTTGTTATTTTGGTTGTTCTTATTCTTATTTTTGTTCTTATTCTTTCCCATTATTCCAGTGTTTTAATATAATCGTTAATTAAATCTGTCATAAAGCTGAAATACTCTCTGGCATCATCTCCAGTAAATGCCGAACTTCTGTCTTGTGACTCAGTAGTACCATGACCAACGTGATTACGCATTTCTGTTATGCCAACGATAGTATCAATTCGATTCTTGAAAACTTTAATGACCTTGCAGTCTTCAAGGTTCGGTTCACATGAAAGAGACATAATAAACTTCATCAGATAATCGAGAAGAGAACGACCTTTCCAATTTTTGGTTTTCTTTTGAGATAACACCCATGGTACAATATCAGTATCAGATAGAATTCTCTTTTTGAATACTGCTTTAAGGCACTGTTTTCTTTCACTTATCGCAGTGTAATCCCTATAGTTTTTATCCAAGTTCGCATATGCGTCATCACCAAAATTGTTGTTTAAGTCGGTATAAACATCTTCTCTATCAGCCTGATCTTGTTTTAAGATACTCTCGATAGCAGCTTGCATATTTATAAAGAACATTTGCTTCTGAGCATGACTGATTGATTTGAAGTCATTACGTTCCATACGCATGTAATAGTCAACAACCTCATGAATAGCTTGCTGAATATTTGAGTCCATCTTTTGAAAATTATCTCCGAATATGATAGCGATTCTTTCCTGGACCTGTTCCTCAAACCATTTTACACTTTCATCAAACTTCCGATTGTTCTCAGTAACAACATCCTTGAAGGTGTTGAACAGAACGGTTGAAAACTGTCTGTTGGTTTTCTTTTCCTTTTCAAGATATAGCTTCAGCTCATAATTATTCCCTTTACCGAAAGGATCAAGAACAAGCCAGTCATCATCGTACCCATTATCCCCTTGTGGGAGATAGATGTAAGTACATACCATCACAGTCTCTGGCTTATTGTTGGGGATATACTTAATCTGAAACATTTGTTGAGTAATGTCTTCAACATCGCCATCGCCCTCCATATCCCTGTAGGTGGAATTCTTTATAACTTGAAGAATTTCTTCCTCTGAAGGTGGAAGGCCAAGCGTGTTATCACTCTCAATAATGTTCAATGGAGCCTCTACAGATCTTGTTCCTCTCTCTGTATTATAGACAAGTTCACCATTGGAAACTTCGGCAAAAATTACTTCTCTCTGATAATAAGGAAAGAGTTCATTACCATCATCGTATGAGAAAATATAGCCAATCTGCCTTTGAGAATCATCTACTATGAATCCATCAGCATTGTTACGCATATCTTCTCCTTCTGGTGTCAGGAACCCCGTGCTAAGTATAAGTCCCTTACTTTCAAGCTGAGAAACAATAAGATTGATCAAGTGCTCGTCAAGATGCAATAATTCTGCAATCTTTGCATTACTAATCTGAGGCATATACTTTAATTTGAGTACAGCCTTTTGAAAGTAATTCAAACCCGATGTGAACTTATTGGTCTGAATTCTATACATACTCATTGGAATAGAAACTAATAGACATTTGTCACTTGGTTTCGCCATTCCCATGAAAATCTTCTTATTAGATTCTATTGCCATATGGTTTGTTCTTTGTTATATTTGTACAAAAATCGTATATGCCAGGCACATACTTTTCAGCATAGCTGTCTTCAAACATATTTGCATCGCCAACAACAATGACTAATTTCTGTGCTCGTGAGAAGGCTACATTCAAACGGTTCTTCAAAGTCAAGAATCCAAACACTCTTTTTTCATTTCCGTCTTCTCTACTTTGACTATTGGAACGAACAGTGCTGAGAATCACAATATCAAATTCTTTTCCTTGGAACGAGTCAACGGAGCCGATACGGAATTTTTCCTTATCTCCATCGATTGTTCTATATTTAGGAGCAATGCTATAGCCATCCTTGTCTTTTATAACGTAACCATGTTCTGGTTTTGCCGCTTCTTCAAATAGCGTTGTAACCTGCTTCGAATAGAAGGTAATAACACCGACAGAAAGATTCTTGAACTCTGGATCATCTCTAAGTTCGTCTATAATAGACATGATTCTTGCGGCTTCAGCTTGCCTACATTTACTCTGACCTTTGCTCTCAGGTTTGTCACCAGAAACGTTACAGAATATCATTGTCTTGTCTTTCGCCCATGGAATAGACAAGTGATGTTGCTTAGTCTCGTATAATTGTTCACTGCCTGGTTTAAGCATACCTTCTCCTGTTTGGGGGTCTTTATAGTACGTGTTACTAATAAAGTCGCCAATAGTAGGATGCATTCGGAATTGTTCATTAAGAGTAATACATCTTTGACGTTTCGCTTTCTGAACATTTTCAAATATAATACCAAATAGTGACTGTTCATAGAGTCTGCGCTTTTCTTTCTTTTCATCAATGTCTTCTATCATGGCAAGACTCCTTTCTGCAACGTCGGATTCGAGAAGGTGAGGAAGCTGATTTTGGTCACCAACCATGATAATACGGTCTTCTGCCTTGACCATCGGAATGATTAAGTCAAGGGGATTAGAACGTGCAGCCTCTTCCAAGATAACATTCTTGATATGGGAAAAATCCTTCATTTCTTTACTTCCTGCCAACTGATTTGTGGCTGCTACTGTATCACCATACTCTTGAAGTGAATGTCGAATATAGGATGAATTACCATGAAGATCCTTTTTCAAATCAGACAGGACAGAACGGATAAAATCATCCTCATTTTCGTAGTTGCTTTCTTCATACCTGCGAGCACAATTGGCAGCATCTTCAAGCCATGATAATATTTCATTATGAAAGTCTTTCTCTACCTGAACCTTCTGAGCTGTTATTTTCTCAACCATAGATGTCTTGAAAGTAGATAACTTCTCCAAGCAATCTGCATCAGGATTAATCTCAGGTGCATCTTCGAGGAACTGGATGTCTTCTTCATCTAAGTCGAATCCGGCCTGAAGAACATCAGCGATGATTCCAAGAGTATTACCGAAGTTGTATTCATCTTCGGTAGTTGGAATGCTGTTAACCAAATCAAGGTTTCGTTCATTCTTTCTTATAAAAGATCTGACTCCGCTGCGTATCTCGCGTAACCTATCAAAGGATATTCCTGTGATAGGAGTATCTTCTGGAACTATTTCCGTTACGGAAGCGATTATTTCATCAGCATTCTTTTCCTTTGAGAACAAGGCTGCGAGTGAACTGAGCCGAGAAGAAATACGCATTTCAGATTCTCCACCACGAGAATCTATTTCTTTTTGTAAGTCCTTCTCGAAATCTGAAATGAAGCGTTCTTCAGCCCTTACGCCCATAGTTTTCTTTCCCACTTTAACAGTTGGAAGTCCATGAGTGTACACCTTAGATGCAAGATGCTCTATGGTGTCATTCTGAAAAGCCGAAGCTAAGATGGTCTTGACTGTACCATCTTTTTCTTTTTTGTCGGCAAGTTCCAATAACCTGTGACAAATGGCTGCAACGACTGTAGTTTTACCTGTTCCTGGAGGCCCTTGAATAATTGTAATATCATTCCTATTATTGAGTGCTATTTCAACAGCCTCTTCCTGGTTCTTTGTAAGATGTTCTATGCCGAATTTCTCTCTAAGAAAATTCTCAGTCTTTTTGCTCCAAGCAGATATATGTTTGTGAGAGTCCTCGAACATCTTATCTGCTTCGTTTTCAATAGCAAACAACAAGTTCTGAAGAACTATGGTACGTCCCTTAAATAGTTGTTTTACAGCCTGAGAACGACGCTTATCAACAATTTCATTGCCAAGCAAAGATAACTCCAAGATACCCGATGAAGGAAGGCGGTATAACTCATCTTCAAACTTTGCTTCGCGATTATGTGGATTGAATTTGAGCATTGTAACGATTGGCGGCTGAGTCTTATCGCAAACCAATTGGAATTGTGGTTCTGAAGATGCAAGACGATACAATAATGATGTCTGATCTGGATTTATATCTAAAACAAGATGAGCTATACCATTTTTAGGCTTAGCACTAAAATGGTATGCTATCTTTCCAAGTTCGTCGCTCTGTTCTCTTGCAATCTCTAACTCAATTCTGGAGTACTCTGTCCATAATCCCATTAACGCTTCTCCACTGTGAGCTTTGCTTACAAGAGCGTCATGAGCTTCCTTTGCCTGGCCGATGTCAACAAAGTTGATATTCTCGTATGCAAGTATATCAATCTCGTCAAATCTTGTTGGAAAACAAACTTTTGAAAAAATCTCTTTTTTTACAACTCTGACATTCTCCTTATGCTCATTCTCAATCAGAGGAACATCTATAAATCGTGGAGTGTCTTTCTCTTTATCTGAACGAATACCATAAACATTCCAATTCTTGCCTCCGTTTTGCCATGCTTTGACAAACAACAGTTTATATTTTCCGGCATCGAAGACATAATTGTTTGATAGATTCTTTTTCAACTGCTCTGAATCAGCAGTTCTAAAAGAAATCTTTGTACTGTCATCATAGGCTATGTCCAATTGGGGGAGGGGTGTGACTGTTCCACACTCAATATACTTGAATGTAAATAGCCCCTTATCTTCTAATGGCTCAATCCAAAAGAGATAATTAAATGAAGGTGGCTCCGATGGAGCGATATTGGGAGTTTCTTTGAATCGTATAGTGATAGGCTTATCCTCCATGCTATTGTTGTTACCCTTTTGTTGAATGGTAAAAAGAGGACATAATGTGTCCCATTTTTGGAGATATATAGGGGCACAACCTTCTACGTGAATATCATCATCTATACGACATTCAAAAGAATTGCCAAAAGCTTCTTCAGCAAATAACTCATATATCTTTTCAATCTTCTGCATATATCATGTCGTTATTAAGTTGTACATTTAATACTCGTTGTGATTCATCTATTTGTCGTAAGGAGAGTACCAACTTCCTTGGGTTGTTTTGTGGAAACACAATTCTTGTTGGTTTAGTGATGGGACGTTCATATCTTTCACCTTTAACGGTAGAAGCATAGAAAGAGAATCCATTTAGTGGCTCTATAACCACTGCTATGTTTGGATCTCCATCAGATGATACAACCTCAATAGACAGAACATCTTTCACATTAAATGTGTCTGTCAATAGGTGTCTTGAATTAACATATAGTTTATTCGACTTGTTGACAAGTAAAACACCAACTGGATCTGGATATAATTCCTTCTCTGTTTCAGAGAATGTATAAGTATCTAAGTCAAACTTCTTGTCAATACGCTGTATGGCAACGGCAATAGGAAAAATCGGCTCGTCTTCACAGAAAGGACAGAAATCATCTTCTTCAGTATATATGAAATCAGTTTTGCAATGAGGACAATATTTAAGATGTGCCGCAGCTTCATATAAGGCATCTATCCACTGAGACATCGATGACCTTTTCATAGGATCCTCTTTACCAATCTCAAAAGTCTGCTTGAACAGTTCACGTATATTAGGAGTAGTAAAGAAACTATCATAATAACGTCTGGTTAACCGATTACGAGTGTCTTCACTATCATCTATCCACGGAAGATGACCTCTCATGGCTTCGTCCATAGAAAACGTCTCGTCTATAACAACATCGCCAACAAAAGGATGACAGAATGCCAATAACTCGTGCGCAATAATTGCAAAGGAATAACAATCGCTCATTGGTGTATTGGGCATACGTCTGTTAACAACCTCTGGGGCAGCATGGCTGGCGTATATGAACACATTTCCTAATCCTGAATAGTAGTAATTGGTTTCAGGAATTGTAGCCTTGACATTCCACTTGGATGTTTCAATGTTGATATATTCTGGTACAAAGTCCTTATATACCTTGTTCTTTCTATGGTAATCCACCAATTGTTCAGCCAGAGAAATGAGTATTTCAAATCTCTTCTTTATACCTCCGGTGGAGATAAACCACTTCTCAAAATCTTCTTCCTGATTAGCCCAACGGTAGTTGGTTATATTTTCTACTATGGTTTTTGACGCATTGCCGCTATCTGATGATTTCCGTTTTAAGAAAGAACCGTATTTCTCGTTAAATGACTGAACTTGATTCTTATGTGGCTTATCATCTTCTTTCCTTTGTTTCTCTACTTTTGGCTTAACAGGTTCAATCAGCTTAACTTCTTCTTGTTGAGCAACTTGCTCAAAAGAAGGGAATCCAAATTCATTGACTGAAACAAGTCGGCAATAAATATGCTTCGGAGTAGGCTGATCTTCTTGCCAATCGAACATTTGAACACGACAAAGAGAGTCCTCATATCTTACGATATAGGTCTTTCTCCCTTTTATTGGAACAACCCTTTCTACAGGAAGTTTCAATTGTGCTCCTATGTTGTGCTTGATGGCTCGCATTTAATATTAACTTATTGTTTTGGCTTTGAGCTATTGACTCTTTCGAATTTGGGACAAAAGAGCGGATATTTGTCCTTTGTTTTGGAGATTGTGTTTGGCATAACCTCAGTCAGTATTGCTTGGATTCCTTTATCAGCAAATCCTGCATGAATAGGCTGCAAAACACATTTGCCACCACAAACGACATTCCCATCCTGGTCTTTAGTTATCAAGAACGTTTTACCCTTATACGCTTCAATTAGTTCTTCAAGAGTCCTATTGTCTTGCGTACTTTTACTTTCGTTGTTATTCTTGTTTTTTAATAATCTAATCTTTGCTCTGTTTTCATGAAAATCATGTATTTTACAATAATTTGAAAACCAAATAACAATATCACAAAGCTGTAATGCATATCCATATAGATAATATGTTGCTCCTGTTTCTTCTAAATACTTCCGTACTTTGGTTTTGTCATCTTCAGTTAGTTCAACATATTCAGAATGTGACATTTCATTGGTTATAAACAGAATTTGACTTATGGTACGTGCATAATGCTGAGGTAACAAACTTTCGCCTTCTTCACCAAATCTAATTGGGGAGTATTTAAGGGTGTTACCACTTATGTAATTATACGATTCCCATAAATTCACTTCTCCTTCTTTCATGCATTCATCTGGGAGTAATCCCTGATTATAACATGCGCGGAAGATTTTCTCTATAAACTGCCTTAATTGATTATAATGTAATAATGCATCAAAATTAATTTGTTCTTCTGGGAAATGTAGTGGTTTGAGTATTTTTGTTAATATAGCACTTGCTCCTCTATCGAAGAGTTCGGAATCAAGAACACGAATGACGTTACTGTATTTTTCTCTGATTTGATAATCTTTATCCAGAGAGGACACACGAATAACGTTTTCAATCAAATGCTTTATATCTTCATCCTCATTCAATTTACTGTAATATACTTTTTGCCATTCCTTATCCCATTTCTCCCTTTTGTTTGTTAGGCTATAACGAATTATACTTGCGAAGCTATCCCGGGAACCAGCTGACAATACAAACCAAGGAAAGAGCTTCTGGTATTTCTCCGTGAAACTTTCAATTTCAGAAATTGCATTTGCTAAGAATTGCTCATTTTCTTGGTCGTCTTTATGCAGTTTGCAATAGCAATCAAGAACAATTGCAGAGATGGAATCTTTGTGGGACTCCAGATAATTTCTCCCAGACTCCCAATCTTCTTTTGCAATAAGGTTTAGCCCTTTAAGACTTGCTTGAAGTTTGAAGGGCTTACACAAAGGACTTTCGCTTTGGTCCTCTATCCAAAGAACATTAATTTTTTCCATTTTTGTCTTCTGTTGAATTGTTTTTATTTCGACGAAGGTTCTTTAGGAGTTGCTGTGTGTTCCTTTCTATTTCTTCATCTGTTGGTTCCAACACATATTGAGCATTCTGCTCCTCGATGTAGTCTTGAATTTCCATTTCCGTCAATGCATCCTGGGCTTTTTGCTCCTCGATGTAGTCTTGGCTTTCCAATTCCGCCAATGCATCCTGGGCATTCTGCTCCTCGATGTAGTCTTGGATAAGCAATCTATCCATTTCTTCTTGTGCTTTTTGTTCTGCAATGTAGTCTTCGATCTCCATATCTAAACTCAGATTCTCTGTGTTTACAATATTGGTCTTAGTGAATACTAACTTATAAACTACAGGATATACTTCTTCAGGAGAGTTTATAAACTCAATCGTACCATCAAACCGCTCCATAAGCTTTTTGATTTCGTAACCACCAATACCAGAATGTCGATCCCGATGCCCAGAAGAAGTGACACCAAATTTGAATACATCATCACTATTCAAACCAGGCTTCGCTGGATGTCCGTTGTTAGAAATGAAAACAATATAGCAGCCTTCTTTGGTCTGAATTTCGATTTTGATTCGATTGTTCTCACTTTCTCTACCTTTGAAACCATATTCAAGGGCATTCGCACATATATCATCCATTATTCTCTCTAATGCTGCTTTGGAGAATTTGATAATCTTTGTTGGTTCCCCTTTTCTTAAGACAAAATCGGTTTTTGAAACACCAACGGGTTGACCGTCCTTGTCATATAATATAACAGGAATATCTTTATCTGCGAAGTCATCGCCAGATGGTTGGTATTCAATTTGAAATACTGAATTCTTATGGGTATTTCTATAGTCGATAAAGAATTGAGCTAGTGCCACGTCCTCCTCCTTGTAGGTTTCTTCTTCACCTGCGGTAAAGGCATTGATAGCCTTATTTACAGCTTTAAGAAAATCACCGATACTATCGAAAATCTCCTTAACAGACATACTATTGTTTTCTTCACCCAATACCATGCTCTCATCAAACTTACCTCCAGTACACTCACGTACAGTATTAAGCAGTTCCCAATTTGAGTTTAGGCCAAATAAAATCTGGCCAACTGCATGTTTCTTAATATGTACGTCACGTTTATATTCTTCCAATTCCTGAGCCATCTTTTTTTCTCCCTCACTAAGACCTTCATGAAGGTCTTCCATAAGAGATTCGTTTTGTTTTTCTAATGATGGGATTGGAATGCGAAGACTAAAGAAGTCTGCAACGGAAAGGTGGGGCATAGCAACGCCAGTACACATTGCTTTTACCTGTTTGCCTACGAACTCGGACGTAAGCATTTTTAGCAAATACTTTTCAAGAACAATTTCTCTTTTGGCTTGCATGAAAAAAGCATCTTGCAAAGTATCGATAATGCAATTAGGAACCTCTTCTGTAAGTTGTCCAACTTTGATATTCCCAAATATCACCTGGGCAACTATACATGGCGATGACACTTCATATCTTCGTTTGGGTTTCTTTTCTCCAGCTGGACTTTTCTCTACATCACAATTGATATAGTTATCTGAAAGTCTTTTTATTAAGAATGAAGACTTTCTTTTCTCTGAAGATTTGACTCCAATACTTTTACCAACGATTTTTACCAAATCTTTCAAGAAATACAATTTCTCTTCAGAATTGATTGCCGGCAAAACAAAGAGGTATCTCATTGGATCAAGATTGTAATTCTCGTTGAGCGATTCTTGGGAAACAACCTTGTAGTAATTCTCGTCCTTATTTACGATACTATCGATAAGCGACGTGTATTTAAATACCTGTCGTCCTGTTTCTTGTGTGTTTTTTGTTACGAATTCTCTTCCGTCAACCAGAGCAAAATGAGTGGCTTGCTCTTTCTGAGCGACTAGAACAACTGTATTTACATTAGTAAATGGCGCAAATATTTTTGGAAGAGAAATGACACTACGAATATAGCCATTGTCAACCAAAAAACGTCTGAGTGCTTCTGCACGAGACCCCCCAAATACAAAATTCATTGGCAAAACACAGCACAGGAAACCTCCTTGCTTTAACTTATTGTCAAAGGCCATACGAACAGCGTCATATTCGGTCTCGCCGTTCTGCCCATAATGCAGGTTAAATGGGGGATTAAATATAACATAGTCATATCTCTCGTCTTGTTTTTTGAGATTTGCAAAAGAATCTCCATTGTCGATATGCGCATCAATGCCATGAGCATCTAAACGAATCTGACCAAATGCCCATGTCCTTTCGGATATTTCATCTCCTTCAACTTTCACATTGGACATACCTACTGCTTCGGAACAAAATCCTGCGAAAGGAAGATATACCCTCGCACCTTCAGGAATATCTAACCCCTCGCAAATAAAAGCAGTAAGTTCCTTTGGTTGTGAAAACTCAAAGGACTCGCTCATAAGCAAGTCTTTTGTGTAGCCGTCTAGACAATACTCAATAACAGGCATATAATTGTCTGTTAGAAGTTTTATTTCTTCAACTGAGAAATATTCGTTTAGATTGAATACTTGGTCATTGAGAATATGGAGAACTTTTTCAGATGCTCTTTCGCCTTTAACCCATGCGTACAAAGAAACAGAGAGCTGCTTGTAATAGTCATCAATAATGCTGAACCCTCTTCTTTTGTTTGCATAAGCATAAAGAAGGTTCATCACTTCGTTTGATACAGTCTGGAAAATGTTGTTGTTTGCCATTTTTGTTCTTGTTTTTTGTTTCTGGGTGCAAAGGTAAGAGTACTTTACGAACGCTATGTTCGTACTGAAAAATATTTTTCATTCATACTGAAAATTTGTTTTGAAATAGCATCTTTTAATGATACTGGACTCAAAACAATTAATCCATCAAAGAATGAACACAATTCCCTTCTTAATTCATAATTATCGATACATCTTAAATAAATAAAATGACCAGAACCAAGTTGTGGGAACTTCTGTTTTAGCAGCATTGCTGTGGCTTCATCAACTTCTTTTTGTGATTTATGAAGTGGTTTTGTAATTATATAGTTAAAAGCTTCATTGGAAACCCATAAATGGATATCCTCTGCTTCTTTGTTTTTTGGTAAAGTTACACCTATTATATCTTCAAACCTTTCTTCAAGATCCACAGTACATGGGTAGTATTTCATTTCCGGAATGGAATTGATTCCATCAATTCTGTCCAGAGCAAATGTCAAAATAGCTTTATCAACATCAGCAGCTCCTAGAAGAAACCAGCGATTGTTATACTGCTTCAGTAAATATGGATGAAACACAATGCTTTTTACAGCGAAGTCTGAAAAAGTATGATATGATAACTCTATTACGACTTTGTTTGAGATTGTATTGAATAACAATCCCAATAGATTTGAATTTTTCAAAAAAGGATTGTTGCTGAAGCTTATAACTTTTTGTCTTTCCTTCAATCCAAGTCCTATTTTGAAACGCTCTAACCATTCAAAATTATCAAGACCATCAAATTGACCAATAGTACTAAGAACTTCTTTCAACAGATTACTTTCTTCATCACTAAGTTCTTTTGTAAATATTGAGAAAGACGGATTTCCATATCTTAAACATCTCTTCCCATGAATACGAAACCTTTCAATATCGGCAGAGAAAGGGGCATATTCCAAGTAATTGATGTCTTTTTCAATGCAGCGTTGAGTTACTTCCGGAAAACCTGCATCAACAAGTTTCTCGTTACATTTTTCTGTCAGGTCATGTATATCATAATAATGATGCCTGTCTGACAATAATTCGTCTAGATATTTATATCTTGTAACTGCGTTCTTATTACTTGGCATATCTCGTATCGTTTAATTTATTATATGGCTTACGCCGAAGCTAAAATGACTTGATGAATTTGTTTTACAAAGTCTTTCAACTGAACAAAATGGTCACCAAATGTAACACGCCAATTCAATGCCTTCAAAGGGTACTCCATGAAATTTTTGGTCTCAATGTCACCATTCACACTTACATAATCGAGGATATTCTTCAGATAGAGTTCCTGTTCTGAAGTGAGATTATTGCCCTCAATGAAATTCTGGTAAATCTGGAGTGCTTTCTTGCGATCGATACCGTTAATGACTCTAATAAAGGCTGCAACATTATTTTTATACGGATGCCCCTCTGCCAGCTCATCATATTCCTCCCTGGTGCCAAGCTCCTCAAAGAATATACGTTCCAACTCTGCAAAATCGCCGGAGGTAAGTTGCTCGAAATCTTGAATCTTACGTAGGGTAGGATTGTCTGTGTTTTGTGCCAGATAATCAATGACACGCTGCTTATATGTGGTTTGGATTATGATATCTTCGCCACCATCTACCGTTTCATATGGATCATCTATGTCAATTACAAATTTCTTGGTTTTACGTGTCTCTTCAAGCAACTTTATGATGTCACGCAACTCAGTTCGTACATGTTCCAGGCTATCTAGTGACTCATTTTCCCAAAATTGAGGTTTCTGTACGTTTCTAATTGTGTCTATGTGTGCCATGACTGCAGAAACAGTACCTAATTTTTCCAAATGAGCAGCAATGTTGACTACTACCTGCCTAAACTGACCAACCCGAACTTTCGAATCTATATGAGCCAGTTGTAGATGAAGTAATATAACATCAAACTTCTTTGCTGATTCATCATCGTCATCCTGGGGAATGAGTTTACCTATCTCTTTTAATCGCAATACATCTACATCAGAGAGATAAGTCCATTTCTCCTTATCACGGAATGGCTCGATAATGTTCCAGTAAGGACGGGCATCCTTACGTTCTTTAACTATACCGTTTACCTGTTGATGTAAAAGCACCTTCAGGTCATCGTGCATTTTCTTGTCAAATTCTTTTTCCTGATGTTCGGCACTTTGCAATTCCTTGGCAATATCAAGTCTCAAAGAGAATAGTCTTTCTGTGAGTGACTTGCTATTAGATGGGTCTATACCATCAGGATTTTTCGAGAAATAGTCGAAGTTTCCACACCAGTCAAAGATGTAGAACAATTCTTTGTCTTTACCATCTCCAAAGATGTTTGGACAGAGACGGATGCCACGACCAATCATTTGCTCGAA
>JAEEGG010007609.1_pt1 | contig 24896 bp, 13 predicted proteins | sample 9134161 | NCBI WGS metagenome assembly JAEEGG01 (sample SAMN16246543, study PRJNA631951) | gut metagenome | biome: gut microbiome; feature: rumen; material: CR-attached | host: Bos | place: Iran: Karaj | collected 2018-10 | reverse complement strand
GGCTGTCAACATCTATCCCGACGACCCCGTGGCCAACCTCAACCTGGCCAACATCGCCATCCGCCAGAAGGACCTCTTGAAGGCCGAGACCCTGCTTGACAAGGCTGGCGACAGTGCCGAGGCCGACAATGCCCGTGCCGTGCTGGCCATCATCCAGCAGCGTTATGCCGATGCCTCCGCCCTGCTCGACAAGGCTCAGCAGAAGGCACAGGACGAGATAAAGCCTTGCATCGCCAAGAACCGCGAGGCCATCAATACGCTGACGAAATAATCAAGAATTCGAGAATTTGAGAATCAATTAATAATATTAACTTTTTAATTTACAAGCTTATGAAAAAATTAAGTTTATTAGCACTCGCCGCAGCAGGATTGCTGCTCGGTGCTTGCTCTGACAAAGACGTGGATACTGGGTCTGAAACCGGTATTCTTCCTGGCAATGGTGATGGTTACATCAAGGTAAGCCTGAGTATTCCAGGTGCGGTGAATGTTACGCGTGCTTGGGGTGAGTCAAGTCAACTTGACGATGGAAAAGATAAAGAATATGCTGTTTCGGATGCATATTTGTTGCTCTTTGAGGGTGATGAAGAATCTGATGCAGTATTGAAGCAGATTGTAACTCTTTCTCCTTTCTCTAATAAAGTTGGAGGAGATTATGATCAGGTTACCGTCAACTCTGATGAGGACTTCGTTGCTAAGATTGCAAAAGCTCCGACATCTGATTTATGGGCTTTAGCTGTAGTTAACGGTGCAAATAATAGTGTTATTAGTCCTTCAAGTGAAGCAGGTTGCATTGTGAATGTTAATGGTGATGATATTCAAGGTGATGTGACGCTTGAAAGTTTGCAGCGTATAATAACTATGACTGTAGGAGAAACTGAAACCTACGCAAATAAACTCAGTTTCGTGAATTCAGGGTCGGGCTACATCTTTATGACAAATGCAGTCCTTTTTGATAAGCAGGGTGGTACTGTTAATCCAGGTGAGACATTTGACGGTCACACACTTGTGAAGGTTAATCAGGACTATATTTACGAAACACAGACTGATGCCGTGAATGGTGAGAAAGCTGCTGATATCTATGTAGAGCGTGGCGTCGCAAAGGTTACGATTAAGGGCGGCGGTGATTCTAAAAAGAATCTGACTGTTGATGTGAAGGAATATGACGCTCCTGCAACAGGTGCTCCTGCTCTGACAGCATCGATTGAAGAATGGGCTTTAACAAACACCAATCTTAAGTCTCATGATGTACGTGTCGTTCATACAGATGCTAATTTCAAGTGGAACTGGGCAAGTTTGTCTACATCAGCAGGAACTGATAAATACCGTTTTGTTGGTAACACCGCTGTTGACACTCCTTATGGAACAGCACTTGCGGGCTTCCGTACTTATTGGGCAGATGACCCCAACTATGACACTGGAGATCTTACTTATTTGTATACTGCAAAAGCAACTGATTATTCAGATAAAGTTGGTGACGAGAATCCTTTGTATTGCTTTGAAAATACATTTGATGTTGCGCATCAAACAATCCAGAATACTACTTGTGCAATTGTTAAGGTGAATATCCTGGTTGGTGGAGCATCAAAGAATCTTTATACTATAGGTGAGAATAAGAAGACTTTCTACACTTTGGATGATGTCGAGAAACTCGCAGCAGCGCGTCTGTTCACAATTCCCGCATTTGTGACGTTCTTTAATGAAAATCATAAAGAGGGAGTCCTTAAATTGGAAGCTGGTGATGTGACTCTTACCTTAAATACTACTGCAGCTGGCCCTGTGACTGTCACTTCTGCCACAATCAATGCAGACAAGCTTAAGGAGGGTGCAAATAATGTAGTTTCTTCCGCTATTATTAGTTCATTGAATAATGCTTCAGTAATGGGTAATATTCAGCAGTACGTTGGTGGTGTTGCCTATTATTATGTCCGTATCAAACACTTTGGAGATGATCTGACCCCATGGAATTTGCCAGAAGGTGCAACTCAGGAGTGGCAAAGTGGGCATGCTCCGGCAGAGAGTACCATCGCAACAATCTACCCCACTGGTACTGACGGCCGCCAGAATACCAATTACCTCGGCCGCTATGGAGTAGTTCGTAACAACTGGTATCAACTGAATTTGGAGAAGATTGTTGGTATGGGTAGCCCTACTGTACCTAATCTTACTACAGAGGAGCATCCTGATGATGAGATTGAAGACCTCTATATCAAGGCTCGCATCAACATCCTGTCTTGGGCAAAGCGTCCTCAGAGCTGGAACTTGAAGAAGTAATCTGAAAACTCTCTGTTTTATTGTGTGGCTGCCCGATGGCGGCAGCCACACAATATACAAAAACTTAAAAAGCCATCGCAACTGATTATCGCTGACGAATATAAAGATTATGAAACTGAAGAAATATCTTGTAGCACTTGTAGCACTCGCATCAGTCGCCACGCTCTCTGGCTGCGGCATGATGACGGAAGATGAGGACACCACGAACTGCGGTCTCTTCGTCACCTTCAAGTACGACTATAACCTGCAGCGCTCCGATATGTTCGGCGACCATGTTGGTGGCGTGACGCTGTATGTATTCGACAGCGAAGGACGCTTTGTGCGTACCTACGAAAGCAACAATATTCCCAGCATGGGCATGATGCTCGACGGCAAATACACCCACGCCATGCAGATTCTCGATCTGCCACAAGGCAAGTATCGCCTCATAGCACTGGCCAACCAGAAGAGCTATGAAGCGACACTCGCCACTCCTGGCGCAAAATACCGCCGCAGCACGCTGATGCCTGGCGAAGACAACGAGAAACTGACGGTCACGCTCGACCGCGAGGCTGGAAGTGTGGCTGGCGTTCCCGCAGAGAACCCATCCTATGTGAGCAATGTGGCTCCGCTGGATACGCTGTGGCATGGAATGACGGGCGCAGAGCTTGTCGAGGTGAAGGAAACAGACAGGACTATTGCCAATATATCTATGGTACGCGATACGAAGATGTTGACCATCGGACTGCATAATCTGGACGATCCCGCAGGTATCACGACGGAGGAGTTCGACTACTTCATCGTTGACCGCAACGGACGGCTGGCCTATAACAACACGTTGTTGGAGGACAATGACTTGGTGTACACACCTTTCTATAAATGGAATACTGACAATGCCGACCTGAACGGAGGAACGGCGACGGAGCGAACGGCACATGCCTGTCTGACCTTCAACCGCCTGATATGGCACGAGAAGAGCGACGACAATGCCCTGCTCATTATCCGTAACCGCCAGACAGGCAAGGAGGTGTGTGCCATCGACCTGGCCTACTTCCTGGCACAGGGACGTAATGCCTACGACCTGTTTGCCTACTCGCGGCAGGAGTATCTGGACCGTGCCTACGACTTCTACATGGACTTTTTCATTCGTAATGAGAAGTGGCAGTATGCTGAGGTGCGCATCAATGTGCTCTCGTGGGCAATGAGAATACAGAATGTGAATTTGGAGTAGTTAAGGAGTTAAGACAATACTTATAATGTTACGGTTGAGATATATAGGATTGATGGTGACCGTGCTGATGGCGCTGCTGTTGGCAGGTTGCTCGGCTGTGACCGACGGCTACGAGGAGGAACTCGTGCCGGAGGTAAGTCACAGCTATGTCAATCTGACTATCGCCGTTACCAACAACCAAGCCCCCATTACTCGCGGTGTTCCACTTGGCGGTGAGGAGGGCAACGGCCGTGAGGCTGGCTTCGATCGCGAGAATGCTGTGACTGGCATCACGCTGCTGCTCTACCAGACGTCGGATGCAGCAGGCCTGAATACCAGCACGAATCCGGCGATAGACTTCGTAGCCTACTATCCTGTGTCGCGAACCACTAAGGACAATGATGCACGCATCGAGGCTACCTACCAGACTGGCAACCAGCTGGTGCCCCATAATACCATCGACTTCACCAAGACCTACCGAGCCATTGTCGTAGCCAACGCCGACCTGACGGGCAGCATTACTGCAGGCACGTCGCACCTGAACGACTTGCGCAACATGACGCTCAGCAAGATATATAGTGGCGACGAGACAAGGCCGGCACCATCCTGCGGCAACTTCGTCATGTCGTCAGAACAGGATCAGACGCTGACCTTCGTGGGCAATAGCACCCGCGATGCCGCTGGTGACTACTACTACGATCTGACGAACCAGCCGCTGGTCATTGAGCGCATGGCTGCCCGCATCGACTTCTGGGCCGTTGGCGGCACCTACGACGACGGTACGGCTAACAACAGCAAGGCCGGTTACGTCTATAACGTGACGGGTGGCGACCAGTTCGTGGTGACGGCCATCATGCCATTCAACCTGACGAACAAGCACACCGCTACCGATCCTGCCGATGCCTATGGCAACGAGTACCTGCTGAAGCATCTCACCAGCGATTTGTCAGACGCGACAGCAGACAGATTATTGATTGACGAGACGACCACCAACTACGTGCTGGATCCGAAGACGAGACAGAAAGGAACAGGTGTACATCGCTTGCTGACGAACGCTCTGGAGACGGTCAGCGCCCTGTCGGCAGAGGCCTTCGCCGCCAGCAGCTACTGTAAGCAAATCAGCGACATGCACGCTGCCGTTGCTGCTAGCGGCACCACGTCGGGCTTTACGACGCTGAGCGACATGGCGAAGAACGGCGAGGACGTCATCGTGGCCTACCCGATGGAGAACACGCTGCTGCCGGAGTCGCCCTTGTACTATAATGCCACGGGCATCGCCCTCGAGGGCTGGTACTACGAGGGCGGCATTACCCACGATACCAACCCCCAGCGCTACGTCTACTACGGCTACCTGCGCCACCATGGCGAGGGCTCGTCGTACGACATCACCACCACGAACAGCACGGAGGCCCTGTCAGACCAGGTGACAGCGATGAACATCGGCATCGTGCGTAACAACATCTACCGTGTGATGATTGGCAACATCGACTCGAAGCGCAACATGACGCTGCGCATCGTCGTGAAGCAATGGGACACGTTCACCCACAAGGTGATTTATATGTAAGGACATGAAGAAAGCATTTATATATACATACCTATTGATAGCAGGACTCCTGCTGGCAGGCTGCTCGCAGGACAACGACGGCACGGAGCCGACGCCGGCCGACGGTATGGCGCAGGTCCGACTGCGGCTGTCGGTGGCTGGGAGTGGCCAGACGAGGGCGTGGACCGACACTAACGCTACTGATGCTGAGATGATGAACATCTGGGTGGTGGTCATCACCAACAACAGCAACGTCGTAGAGAAGGTGCTGGCCTGCAAGCCCACGGGCAACAGCCGCGAGATAGACCCCATCACGGAGCTACCCTTAGGTACGCACAACTTCTATAGCTTTGCCAATATGTCCGTCGAGACGGTGGCTTCGATGCTGGGCATTAGCGTCACCATGCCCACGCTGAGCAGCAACGATGTGGCCTATGAGTCGACGGCAGCCAGCGGCACCGTCGATGCCGACAAGGCGGTGACCGTCAACGGTAACGGCTTTGCCGCCTTGACATCGTCGGACAACAACGGCTTTGGCTCCTACGGCATCCCCATGAGCAACGTCCAATCGGCCACCATCCATAACAATACGACGATGGACCTTGTCGTGGTGCGCATGATGGCGAAAATGAAAATTAGTGTGACGAACGCTACGGGCTCGGCGCAGTATATCAAGTATGCCTCCATCAGCAACGTCACCAACAACGTGGCCAACAACCTGATGCTGCTGCCCACATGGACTAGCGCAACGGGTAAGGACAACATGACCGTCGTCCAGCACGGCGACCTGCAGCCTCACCTGAACGGTACGCCCGCTACGACGGAACTGACCATCCCTGGTTTAGCTTCCACGACGCCGCTGGCCGATGACGGCATTCGCGAGGTGACGTTCTACATCAACGAGTGCAAGCGCTCGACGGACTTCGAACTCACTATCGGACTGGGCGATGCCTCGTCGACACAGGAGTACCGCTACGCCCTCATCGATAACCAGGGAGCTACCTCTGACGACAATGACAAGTGGGACTACATAGCCCGCAACGACTACCGTATCATCCCCATTATCCTCGACGACTACAAGTTGGAGCTGATACCCTATGACTTCCCGCCCATCGGCGTCTATCCCGTGAGTGTCAGCGAGATAGATACGGAGAACCACGTCTACAACTTCACATTCCACGACTATGGCCACTTCCACTTGTTGCCTCGTGTCACGAAGACCAGCGATAACAACAGCCCGGTGGCCTATAGCGCTACGACTCCATCGGGGACAGCCTGGACGCTGAACACCGACTGGGCAGCTACCCTGAAGACTGCAGCCTTCAAAGGTGACGCATGGCTGAGCAGCGAACAGGTTGTAGCCAACGGCTTCTACCGCAACCAGACAGACGTGGCCGATGCTGACGAGGCTGGCGGTGTGCCCGTGTGGTATGCTAATGACGGAACGGCAGGGCCCCAGTGGGATCCATCGGCATCAGCCAACTACGTTCCCTTCATCTTCGGTTATATCGCCGAACCCGCTACGCTACCCCTGACGGTCGACCGCAAGATTTACCATGAGTTCCGCGTAAAGCTCTACGTCGGTGGCGAATACCGCCGCGACCTGATCTACCGCTACTATATGACCCTCTCGATGGATCAGATGCTATCCCCATCGGCCGCCCGACGGACACACGATCTTTGAAAACAAAAAAACACCTCAACACCTCACTCGATAGGGCTGAAACGCCGATGTACAAAGGCTCTGCGGTAGGTGAGGTGTTTGCTGAACACCTCACCTAACACCTCACTCAACACCTCACTATCGTCGAGGAAAAAAGTGAGACAAGAGAGAGGAAAAAGTGATGAAAACCTGAGAAGAAAATGAGGAGAATGTTCAGGAAAAAAGTGAGGTGTTGAGTGAGGTGTTGAGTGAGGTGTTGCTGAAACACCTCACCTCTCAAAACCCCGATAAACACAGGGGTTTCCGAAGATTAAGTGAGGTGTTGAGGTGTTTTTGCAAAAATGCGCTTCACGATTCGGAAGAGAAAAAATACGGGGAGTTTGCCCGGACTAAACAGGGTAGTTTACCCGGACTAAAAGGGCGGTTTACCCGGACTAAAAGGGCGGTTTACCCGTACTAAATAGGGCAGTTAGCCCGCCTAAGTAGGGCAGTTAGCCCGCCCATAAAGGATAGGAAACAGAACGATATAAAACGAGATACAACTATGATGAATGATGCAATGATGCAGAAGAAGTCAATACATACGAACACCCATATATCCCTGACGGAGTACGTCCGTCGGGCTCTTTTCATGTTACTGCTGGTCGTGGTGAGCGGCGGTGCGTGGGGACAGGTCACGATGATTGGCAGCGGGGTGATTGACAGCCAAGACAAGGTTACCTCGGAGTATAATCCTATCATCAGCAACTATCCGAATAGCATTACTGTTCCTGATATTACTTCTACATCGTCGTGGTCCGGACAAGAAAAGTGGGAGTCAACGAACCATTGGAACGGAAGTGGTACTTATTATAATGAGAACAACGCTCAATTAAGCCGTTCGACCAATTACCGGCAAACGACACTGACCCTCGCCAAAGGTAGCTATGCTGTTTTGGCTGCAGGGCGTGGATCTTCCTCTGGTGTTACACTCTATATGAAAGTGAATGATGCTGAGGTGTCGATGACTAGTGCAGGTCCAAATGGATTAGGTGTCACCACTACAGGCCAAGCCTCTTTCGAGAGTGGTACTTTCGCAAATAACGGAAGTGGTCATGGTTGGCGGTATTTCTATATCAAGTTCAATGTGGGTGCAGATAATACCAGTGTCACCATCAACCTCTCTGGCTATTCTTCAGATGTCGGTAAATGGATGAGCTTCACCACACCCATATTGCTGAAAGCACCAAATGCCGATGAACTGTCGACCGAGGATTTGACGCCTAGTATGTTCCACGAGTGGGATGGCCCGGGGGCTAATGCCCAGGATAAAGGTACAGTAAGTGGAGCATATAACTTAAGTTCTTCTACCGAGACCGTTTATGGCGATGGAAATGTCTACTATCTGTACTATGCTGACCTGTCGGATTACAAGATGCTGGAGCTGGTTGTCAATGACGGCTCGCCCCGCCTGCTGTTCAACCGAGTGTCAGATGGGGGATCTCTGATGGAAATCAACCCCAACAATGAGAACTTTGCCAAGTATGTCACTCGTCAAGGTAATGTATGGAAGGTTGACCTGGAGAAAATCAGAGTCAACGAAGGTGGTCATGTACACTTAAATGCCATCAAGGCCAACTATGGCCAGACCATTAATATCGAGTCGTTGAAGTTGTATAGTCACCCTGTGGAGCTGACTACCAACAACTTGTTTAAGGAATACGAGAGTGACCTGACAACGGTAAGGACTGAGAATCCTACGATGGATAATCATTTCGGCACGGGGGTAGAAAATATGGGGACTATATATGGTTTGCCATCTGGTGCAATCAATAACGACGGCTTTGCAGACTTGTCGGGATATAGTAAGATGGTGATAGCCTATACGGGTAGCCCGCGTTTGGTGTTTAACCAGTTCGCTTCAGATAATCGTCTGGAAATATTTCCTACCAGTAACTATGATTATCTTTCTGTAGAAAATGGTTTGATGACCATCGACCTTGATGCGTTGCGTACTGCCAATAGCGGATTGTCTCGTTTGAATTCTATCAAGGCCTGGGGAGGGGCAGCAACGGTATTCTCCGTTCACCTATATACCGAATCTGAATGGGAGCAGCTGAATTACTTCCCCTTCTGCCTTGGTGAAGCCAAGAGTACGGCAACGGAGGAGCACGGTTCCAAGGAGATACAGCGGGACGCCATCTCGGCCAACTTCAACCTGTCGGGCAGCAGTCTTTCTGGGGTGAAGTATGCCCGTATCTATTTGGCCGATGCCAGCGGCAACAAACTGGCCGACCAGAGTGCTTTGGCTGTGACGTACGGTGGCTCTGCCGCTGTGGAAGTGGAAGGAGCTAATGGCTACTATGTCTATGATGGTGGCAACGACCTGACACTGGCCAATGTCACAGCCACCATGACTGGCACGGCAGGAACTTTAGATCAATATCAGATAGTATGCTTGCTGTCTACCAGCGCCGGCACACCTGCAGCTGGCCCGCTGACCCAGGAGCCGGATTGGGACCTGACCTATACTTATTCGTTCACTTATCCCATCACGGAGATTATCGTACCATTGAATGTCTCTGATTTAGTGACGAATAGCTTGGAGCTGAAATATCATGATGCGGCGCGCAATCAGTTGGGACACAGCCAAGACAGCGAGGTGACGTCTTACTATGGCCGTTGGTATGTACGCAACAAGAATACGGGACTCCGCCAGCCCTTGATGTTTTCTGGCTGGAATGAAAATTCCGATGCTTCGAACTGGGCCATCAAGATGTTTTATCAAAGCAACTCTTTTAGTCCTGGAGAATGGAGTGGCGGAGCATCAATTAATAATAACGCCGGTGAGCAAGGTGCTAGTAGCAGGGACTCCTGGGACACGAATTTCGCCGGTTTCTTTGGTAATTTGAAAATCTATGTTCCCACCTCTGTCGGAACGATGATGCTCGACTGCACTGATTATGAGATTGTCTTCGAGTGTACCGATGACTACAGTTCAGGTACCCCCGCCATGAAGTTGCGCTACGTCTTCCAGTTCCCAACCATCGGCGACTTCGAGGGCGAGGCTAACACGGGTGCTACGGAGAGCAGCAGCACACAGAGTGTGACAAGAACCGCGGCCAGCAACAACGTGAATGTTTCCACCGAGGCTGCCGGCAAGAAGTATGCGCGCTTCTATCTGACGAACGCTGCGGGAACGGCTATTAACCCCACGGGGCTGTTGGAGGTGAAGTATAACGGTGCGGATGCAACGGCGTGTGACGTAGCCACCAGCGGCTACTGGATATATAATGGTGGCAGCGACTTGAACGTCAACAATATCACGGTGACGCTCAAGGCTCCCAAAGCCTACAAGAATTACAAGGTCGTGGCTTTGTACTCCTCGGCCTTGGACAACATCCTCTATGCTTCGCCCCTGATGCTGGAGGAGCCCGACTATGACCTGAAGCACACCTACAGCTTCGGCTATACCGTTACGACCTACGAGCAGGCGATACAGCTACAATGGGACGCTACGGCGATGGATGTCGATGCCTCAAACGCCGACATAGACACCAACTGGGACACTACGTTGGGTGAATTGACAGCAGGCCAGTGCCTGAAGTGGTGGGTAGAAAACGGCAGCGGCGTGAAGCAGCCGTTGGCTCTGGGCACAGAGCGTCAGAGCGGCACGTGGACCCTCGGTCTTGGCCTTCCCTTTGAAGTCAATGGAAACGTGGCTTCGTTCTATGGTATGACCGCCATCGACGCTGGCCAGCTGGCTTCGTGGGTCACCACCCATGCCTATGCTCCGTTGGGGAACACCTACACCGATGTGGCTGGTTACAAGATTGTCTTCGAGCTGTATAGCAACAATGCTGGCTCGGGTAATCCCAACGCCCGCTATACATTTACTATTCATAAGGGCTACGTAGGTTCGCTGAAGAACGGCGTGACTGAAAACAAGGTGCGCATTCTGCTGCCATCGGCAGGGCTCAGCGAGTACACCTTCAGCGCTTTGATTCCTACCGGCACGCGGCAATCCCGCTTCTATCTTACTGACAAGGACGGCAACACCATAGACTATACTGATAACAACCATAAGATGGAGGCCCAGTCTGCTACCCCTGTTAATAGTTCTGTTGAGGGCTATCACGTCAGTCTTGGAACCTACCGTTATGCAGACGACCCAATAGGCTTTGATGCCCAAGAACCAATCAAGCTGACGGTCTCTGGTGCCACGCTCGACCAATATCAGGTGGTGGTGGTTACCTCTGGCGATCCTGCAGTCTTTGATGGTAGTGTTATGACCAGCGAGCCCGACTGGGACACGAAGACCACCTACTGGTTCAAGTATCCACCTGCCCATAAGAGTAGAGAGGCTAACGTAGAGTGGAGCGCCCAGTCCATGCAGATACCTGTTCCTGCCATCGAGGCTGCTGAGAATCAGGGGACTGGCTATTTGGAGAACAACAAGAAGCACTACACCTTGCAATGGTATGTGCAGGACGACGACGGCATCTGGCCTTTGCAGGCACGTAACGAGCGTGTAAACGACTGGTGGACGTTCAGCGTCAACGGTGACCCATTCACCGTAATTGACAACAAGGCTACGGTAACGAATAATGAAGCCTTAAGCAGTGCCAATTGGCAGAGGTGGGCAGCTCCGGTGTTCTATGCCCCGAAGAATAAAACCTTCCGTGAGTTGAACGAGAAGAATACCCGCATCGTCTGCAAGTTCTATGAGGATGACCAAACTCCGTTGGACGATGACCTTTGCTCCTTCACCTATACCTTTTACATAGACCATCAGGTGAAGCTGGGCGAGCTGAAGAACGGTGGCAAGCGCGGTAGCGTCACCCTCCCCGTAGCAAGTGCCGAGACCACCAGCATGACGATTGATCTGACACAGGCTACCACAGCCTTTGCTGCTGAGATAGGAGGAACACCTCGCTATGCCCGTGTCTACTTGGCCAAGAACGATGGCACACCCCTTGACCCGACTACTGATCCCGAAAAGTTGGAGAACGTCTTGGGAACTCCGTTTAATACGAAGGAATTAGGCTATTACTTTATTAACGACAATGGCATCACCCTATCCAATGCTGCCACGGTGACGCTGCCCGCCTCGAAGTTCAGTTTCTACCATGTGGTTGTAGCCTTGTCGGGCGATGCCGGTGAGGGTGGTCATACGGGAGCCTTTGCCCGCCGCAACGAGGCCAGCGTGTCGAATATCTACGAGCCTGACTACGACTATATTTATACTATCAAGTTTGGTGAAGTATCCAACTTCCCAGGCACTATCGCTAACAATGTGTTCCAACACGCTAAGGAGGTGCTGGTGCCGAGCGAGAGCGTGACTGAGGTCACCATGCCGCTGTCGGAGAGCATCACCAAGATTAAAACCGAATACGAGCAGCCGAGTTTTACCACCTTGGCTGCCAACCTCCATGTGCGCTGGTACATCACCAAACGCAGCACCAGCGGTGAATACGTCAAAATTCCAGGGTCAGAGAATTATCTTTCTGCCTCTAGTGCTTATTGGAACCACCAGACGGAAACAGATCAGGGCCTTTATTGGAATGCCGTAACAAGCGACGTTGCACCTTCTGACGATGATGTCAGTAACCTTCTCGACGTAAAGATTCAAAAACCTTCTGCATCAGATAGCTGGGAGGACTACCGCGTCATGATCTACATGCGGTACAACAAGGCCGAAAATGGCGGGCTTGCGGCTACCGGACAGTACGATGATAGCGGTAGCCCAAAGAAGCTGCTGCATGAGCCCGACAACCTCGACATGCTCTACATCTATAACTTCTATGTAGAAGACGACGACCACTTCCAGTTTGTTCATGACAAGGGCGCCTCGGAGCGAGACTTCATCACGTCGGCCAACGACAGTAGAATCAGCTCCACCGCCCAGCAGTATGCGTGGAGCAACGCCACGGGTTCCAAGACGGCCGTCGCGGGCGACATCCGTCAGGGTGTGCATACCGTGGAGTACGACATCTATGTCGACCCGACCTCCAGCGCTCCCATCAGCCTGAAGCTGCCGTTCCAGGATTACTATGGTTCTGGCGACGTGCTGGAGCCTACGGCCTATATCCGCTGGTATGACTGGAAGACCGACCTCAACAACAGCCGACTCATTCAGGTTGGCTCTTATCTGGAGGAGAAACATGAGACCAACAACGGCATCAATGTGAGCCGCGGTTTCTTTATGCTGAACAACAGCAAGAATGGTATCAAGCCCGTAGAGGACCTTGTGGGTGTACACTTGAATCCGAATGGTCTGACCGGTACCGTTACGATAGCCTGCGACGTCAGTAAGTATTACGACGGCATCTATTCCGGAACGATTGACGACAGTCGTAGTGACTTCTCGGGTATGAAGAAGCCCTACCTCATGCACGAGCCTACGCTCAGCACCCGTTACCTCTTCAACATCCATCCCGCTACGGACATTGCCGATGCCATCAAGACCGGTCAAGAGAAGTTGGAAGCCGAAGGCGATGATATGTTCGAGCTGGCCGAGGACAATGGTCGCGTCTGTGCTGCCTCCACCAACTCAAGCACCCGCTTCTGCGTCCGTGCCAACCTCTCCAAGCTGGAGGACTACTATGTCTACAATGGATCGGCGTTGATACAATGTAGCAAGATTACCTGGGAGTCCTACTATGAGGATGCGCATGGCAAGATATGGAAGAAAGACCTGCCTGTGCAGAGCAATCTCACGACACGTATCACGGAAATCGCGTACAGTCAGCTGGGTGGCAGTTATACTGCTTTAGATGGAAGTGGTACAATAGCCGACTTAGTCGTTCAGGCAGGCTATCGTATGCATATCGTTGGTTACATTGGCGATGGCACCACGATGGTTCCAACAATCCACTACGAAATCGTTCCTATTCATGCTCCGGCATATACACCGGGTGACCTGCCCTTGGAACGTACAGAAGCCTATTTGACAGAGCACATGACGCTGCAGTCTACCGTGAATTTCGATGAGTATAACGAGACAACTACGCTTAACTCGCAGTTGGAGAACCAGACCAGCACCCCCCTTCTCTGGGATCATGCCGACTATGGTTACTGCTATCCCGATGTGCGCCGCATCTGGGCTTCCAATGACGATATGGCAGGCATCTCTCCCCTCCATGGTGACTATATGCTCTTGAAGTCTATTAATGCCAACGGCATATCTTGGGGTGGTAATCAACCTGGTTATTATTACAAGTATAACTGGTGGGAGTGGGGCAGGACTCTATACGACTTTACTCGTCTGCATGGTGATGGAGACTATGGAACGTTCCTCTATGTGGATGCTTCCGACGAGTCGCGAACGATTGCCCAGATGAGCTTTGAGGCCGACTTGTGTGCCGGCTCCGAGCTTTGCTTCACGGGTTATATTGCCAACATGACGAATGGTCAGACCAACCCGCAGGTCATGTCTACGGTGTATGCCGTCAAGGAGAATGGCGCGCGTGTCCGCGTGGTGTCCTTCCACTCTTCCAACCTCAAGACCATCACCACGGACTATACCAACGCCACATGGTATCAGATTTACGGCAAGGTGGCCATTCCTGCCAATGTCGACCTGACGAACGTCGACCATTATGAGGTGGATATCGACAACTATGCTGACAACACGCAAGGTGCCGACTACTGCGTCGACCAGCTGCAGTTCTATACCAGCAATGCCCGTCTGACGGTGAGGCAGTCGCGTGGTCTCTGTGGCGATGATGACATTCCGCTGAACATCTATGTCGACGCTGAGGATGTCGACCTGATGGCAGGCAGAACCATCTTCTGGCGCATCTGCGATGAGGACGGCAACGCCCTGACCGATGCCACGCTGTACAACAACGGCGACAAGCTCTACGGCCAGACCGACGTGCCAATGACGGTGCCCGCCTCTATTCCCGACGAGAACCATTTGGGCACCTCGGGCTATTTCACCGGCTCCGACGGTGTGCTCTACTTCTCGTTGGCCAACAGGGATTTCGCCCTTAAGGAGGGTGCCAGCTACTTCATCTCCGTCTACAACCTGAATGAGGTCGCAGTACAGTATGAGTCGCTGTGGGGTAAGCAGAGCGACGAGTGCTCCGTGTTCAGTCCCATCTTCGTGCCCAAGAAGATGTACCTGACGGCTGCCGACCCCAGCAATAGCGGTAGCGACGTGACAACCGTCGTCGTCAACTGTAACACCCAGACGGCCGAGGTCAATGTGCAGATGAAGCTACACATGCCCGACGATACCCAGGTGACGGGCTTTAAGGAGTATACGGGTGTTCACTTCGACTACTTCAAGGGCACGGAGGAGGAGTTCAACGACTACTATTACGACTATGGTAATGATGATAAACAATACCTCCGCGAGGCCCTGTTGAACTTCCGCGGTAAGACGGGCAGCACCTACTCTGATCCGCCAGCCACGGCCTATCAAGGCTCTGCCTACAACAGTTCTTCTGACCTGCCCAATGACTATAAGGCTGTCAACAGCCAGCGCTACTATAACGTCATCAAGCAGGCTATGGATGCTGGGCTGCTCTTCCTGTCGAACGATCCCACCATGCACCTGACCATCGATGCCACCCATACCACGATTTGTGCCCTGCCTATCGAAGACCATGTGACGTCCGACGCGGTTGATTATGCCATCTGCTCGCCCCTGGAATTCACCTTCAAGGTCGACAACAGCTCGGGCGCTCCGACCTTAGCCATTGGCTTCGAGGACGTGGACACCTATCCCGAGACCATTCGTGTCATCCGCGTGGGCAAGGAGCAGTTGGACAATATGCAGAGGGGCAGCGGTTACCTGCTGCACATCCCCGTCAACTCGTTCAAGGTCAACGGTACCGCCACCCCCAAGCAAGGCACGCTGCGTCTGCTCGGCGACGTGGAGCTGCTGGCCTATAACGCCAAGGCCGACCAGACCACCGACGACCAGATTACGGCCAATATCAATAAGGTGGCAACCTTCGCTACCGACGAGACGGTGAGCAGCAGCAAGATGTATATCTCTGTCAACTTCCATGGCGACGGCGTTACCAAGCCCACGTTCCAGGAAGGCTTTGCCTACCGCATGTTCTTCCAGTTCAGAGACCAGAATGGTAGCGTGACAGACTGCGACGGCAGCACGGAGTTCCTGCTGAAGGTGGTGCCCGAGTTCGTCACCTGGACGGGCGGCAGCGGCAGCAACTGGAACAACGATGCCAACTGGCGACGCTCCACCCGCAGTGAGCTCTACAAGGATGAGAACGTCGCAGGCAAGAAGCAGAACACGGCCACGGCTGGCCATCCCGACGGCTACGACAACAATGGCGAGCACGCGCTCGTGAACGTTGTCACCACGCCGGCTACCTATGTGCCGATGAAGTTTACCTATGTCACGCTGCCCACGGGCATCCATGCCGCGAACCTCAAGAACCTGACGGCAGGTGCTGACGGCATCTATACTAATGCGGGTGAAGACGCTACGGCGAGGATACAGTACGACATCATGGTGCGCTACACGGAGACGACCTGTCAGGGAGGAACCAACCATACGGCCGTCGGCGGCAACGTCTACGACTGCGAGAAGTTCTATGGCAACTGGGCGAAGGAGCTCTATCTCAAGCCTGCTGCCGAGCTGCTGAACCAGCAATACCTGACCTACGAGAAGGTGTGGGTGGAGAAGGAGCTGACCTCCAACACGTGGACGCTGATGTCGACACCCCTGCAGAACACCTATGCCGGCGATATGTACGTGCCGTACTCTATGACGGAGGCCAACAATGGACGCCAGCTGAGCGAGGCCTTCCAGCCTATCAGCTTCTCGACAGCTGAAGACGCTGCCGGCTACAAGTACAGCCGCACCCTCTATCCCATCTACCAAAAGGGATGGACACAGCAGGGCGTGAAGGTCTACACCAAGACCAACGACATACGGCACGACTGGTACAGCGCCAACATCCCAGGCGGCGTAAGTACGATACTTAACCAGTGGAGCCATGTCTACAACGATGTTCAGGTGCCTTATAGCACATGGACGGCCTTTGCCATCCGTCCACATAAGAAGTCGCAGACCGCCACAACGCTGATACGCCTACCAAAGGCCGACACGTCGTTCGACTACTACCAATGGGACAACACGTCACCTGACGACGGCAAACTGACACGCCAAGTCGCGAAAACCACCACGGGCAAGCTGCTCACCGATAATACGGCTAACATTGTTGGTGTCACACATGGTGTGAAGTACGGTTCGCAGGAAAGAACAGCTGGTAGCGGAACGTTCTATGCACAGATAGCTAACCTGCAGTCATCCCCGTCGAATTATCAGTTGGTGGGCAATCCTTATCTCTGTTCTATTGACATGGATAAGTTCTTGGCAGGCAACACTGCCAACTTGGAACAGGCTGGCTCACTGGCGCAGCCGGGCTACTGGACCTATACCAACAACAATACGGGCGATGCATTGACAACAGGCATTATCAGCCCCATGCAGTCGTTCTTCGTCAAAGCGAAGGAGGGTGCCACTCAGATTGTGTTCACACCTGACATGATGGTTGATGGTAATAGTGTTTCGTCTCCCGCCCGCCGATATGACGTGTTGTTGAGTGCCAGGAACGAGCAAGGTTCTTCCGTGGCTGGCATCCAGATTGGTGCAGAAACAGGATGCGTGGAAACGCTCTTCGACTCGAACCTCAGCGATGTGCCGATGGTTTATACGGTGGCTTCCAATGGAATGGCGTTAAGCATCAACCAGCTGCCGCAGTTCAAGACCGTACCCTTCGGCGTGACATGCAATAGCAACGAGCTGGTCGACGTAGAATGCTCCATGCAAAATGCTCAATGCTCAAGGCTGTATGTCTACGATGCAATGACGGATATAATAACGGCAGTTAGCGATGGTGAGAGTGTCAGCGTACAGCCCAACGACTACGGACGCTACTATCTAACGACGGACGAAACAATCGCTACAAAGGAGAAATCTACGGCTGGTAGCGTTGTTGTCAGCGTCCGCAACGGCGAAGTGACGGTGAAGGCTGAAGGTCCAATCAGTCAGTTGCGGGCTGTCAACATTGGTGGCGTTACGGCTTTCGAACAGTCTGACTGTGGCAACGAGACAATTTTCCGTCTACCGCAGGGGTCTTATGTCCTCGAGGTGGAAAGTGCTGATGGCAAGTGGACGACAAAAATACTTGTAAGATGAACCAGACTGCTTTTAGGGTCGGGGTCTTTGTGCTCAGTATTGTCCCTATGCGACTAAAGGTGTAAGGTATGACCCATACGCTCCTGCTTGGTCTTCAGGTAGCGGTAATCGTATTCGTTGGGAGTGACCTCGATGGGGACATTCTCAACGATTTCCAATCCATAGGCTTCCAGTCCTACACGCTTGGTGGGGTTGTTGGTCATGAGGCGCATCTTGTGGATGCCTAAATGGCGCAGCATCTGGGCTCCGCAGCCATAGTCGCGCTCGTCGGGCTTGAAGCCGAGGTGGACGTTGGCCTCGACGGTGTCGAGTCCTTCCTCCTGCAGCTTATAGGCGGCAATCTTGTTCATCAGTCCGATGCCGCGTCCCTCTTGCTGCATGTAGATGACCACGCCCTTGCCTTCCTGTTCAATCATCTGGAGCGACTTGTGCAGTTGCTCGCCGCAGTCGCAGCGCATGGAACCGAGGATGTCGCCGGTGGCACAACTGGAGTGGACGCGCACCAAGACGGGTTCGTCTTCCTTCCACTGGCCCTTGATGAGTGCCATGTGCTCTAAGCCGTTGGACTTCTGGCGGAAGGGAATCAGCTGGAAGTGTCCGTACCGGGTGGGCATATCCACGCGGTTGCCCACTTCAATGAGCGACTCCTTGCGCAGACGGTAGGCAATAAGGTCCTTGATGGTAATGATCTTCAGGTGGTGTATCTGAGCAAACTCCTGCAGCTCAGGCATACGGGCCATTGTTCCGTCGTCGTTCATGATTTCCATCAGCGCTCCTGCAGGATAGAGTCCTGCCAGCTTGCAGAGGTCGACGGCGGCCTCGGTATGCCCTGAACGACGCAGTACGCCATTGTCCTGCGCATAGAGCGGATTGATATGTCCTGGTCGTCCGAAGGTCTGCGGTGTTGAGGCAGGGTCGGCCAGCGCCTGGATGGTGGCAGCACGGTCGTAGGCAGAGACGCCTGTGGTGCAGCCTTCCAGCTTATCGACGGTAACGGTAAAGGGTGTACCCAGAACAGAGGTGTTGTCCTGAACTTGATGAGGCAAGTCCAGTTCGATGCTGCGGCTGATGGTGATGGGGGCGCAGAGCACGCCACGGGCATACTTCAGCATGAAGTTAACCATCTCGGGAGTGATCTTCTCTGCTGCGCAGATCAGGTCGCCCTCGTTCTCGCGGTCTTCATCGTCGACGACGATGAGGAACTTTCCTTGACGGAAGTCTTCGATAGCCTCTTCTATGGTGTTCAGTTTGATATTCTCCATTCTTATACCTTATTTATAATGCTGTCCCAGCTCGATGGCTTGGGGGATAATCTTGTTGCTTGTATTCCTGATGCTGTGCAGGTCCTTGTAGAGCCTTAGGCGGAAGCGCCACATGCGCAGATAGAAGAAGATGCCCAACGGCAGGATGATGGCCGTAACGATATTCATCCACTTGCGGCTGAACGGACGGGTATGGGCACGCGTCATCAAGATGGGATAGTTGTTCAATTCGGTAAGGATGAGACGGTCGCGGGTATAGCCCAGGTCTTCGATGGTGGCTTCCAGCTTTTCGTCTATCCTCTCTATCTCGTGGTCGTCGCTGTACTTGAAGAATACCTTGATGGGATTCGGCAGGCGCAGCAGACTGTGCTCCTCGGAGTATTGGGCAATGTTGGCATTGATTTCCTCCAGCATGGCAACATCGTCCAGGTATTTCGGATCTTCGATGATGACCTCTTTGCGCATGATGTTACGCTTGGTGCGCAGGCCAAACATACGGCGCAGCAGCTCCTTGTAAAGGTCGACGTTGAACACCACGGAGTCGTTGTTGGCCTTGTGGGTGAAGAAAATGGCCACTGGCGCCAAGGCCATCGTGGAGATGAGCTTGCCGAACCACACCGTCCATTCGTCGGCTCGGGCCATACGCATGCCGGAGTTCTCGAAGATGTAGTAGATGATAAACACCAGGACGGAGATGATGACGGGCACACCCATACCACCCTTGCGGATGATGGCTCCCAAGGGGGCTCCTATGAAGAAGAAGATGATGCACGACAGGGCCAGTGTGAAGCGGTTGATGGCTTCCATGCGGTGCAAGCGCTCATGGCGGTTGATGTTGAACGAGTAGTCGCTCTTCATGTTGAGGTCGAACGATTCCGACTGTGCTTTCTCCATAGCCCGCTCCATCGTCTTGCGCTTGGCATCGTCAGGGAGCTTGGAAAGGAGGGTGTCGAAGTTCACTTTCCCCGATGCCGCTTGTTCGTAGGCCTTGAGGGAGTCTTTCTTATTGATGGTCGGCATGTAGAACGTGCGCCGTCGGGCATCGCGCTCAAACTGCCGTCCGATGGAGTCGTTGAAGATGATGATGGAGTCGAGGTCGACGAGAATGGTATTGAGGCTCTTCGACCGTGCATCGGCAGCAATACCTGACTCATCGGCCAGGCTGAACTCGCTGTCGAAGTCGAGGACAATGCGCTTCAGCGAGAAAGTCTCGCGACGATAGGGAACATTGGCTGCTCCTCCCAGCTCGCCCGACTGCATGTTCTCAAACCACTCACCATTATGGAGCGTCAGCAGCAGGTGCTTTTTCTCGGCTGTGGTCTGCATCATGCCTGAGTCGGCCAGGATGATGGCCTGATCTTCGTAGCTGTTGGTGCGGCGGTAAATCATGATGCCGTAGAGCATTCCCGTCTTGATGTTCTTCTTCTGCACATACAGGTTGGCATTGGGAATACCGTCGTAGAAGGTGCCTTCGGGAATCTCTACCTCTGGGCTTTTCTGCTTTACCGAGAGCAGCAGCTGGTAGAAGGACTTGTCGGCGTTAGGACCAACGATGTCCTGGAAATAGAAGGAGATGCCCGCAATGAGGCAGACAATGACAATCAGCGAGCGCGAAGCCTGCAGCAGAGAGATACCTGCTGCCTTGATGGCTGTCAGTTCCGAGCTCTCGCCCAGGTTTCCGAATACGATAAGCGACGACAGCAGGATGGCCAGCGGAAAGGCCTGCGGCATCAGCATCAGTCCCATGTACCAGAAGAACTGCGCCATGATTTCAAGTGAGAGTCCCTTTCCTATCAGCTCGTTCACATAACGCCATAGGAACTGCATCATCAGAACGAACTGACAAATGAAGAAAGCTCCCGCAAAAAGCTGCAGGAATTGCTTGGCAACAAATATGTCTAATTTCTTGATGCGGAACATAATCTGGGCTGCAAAGTTACTGCAAAAAAATCAGATTACGCCCTTTTTTAAGTTTTTTATTAGAATAATTCGCGTGTTCTTATCTTATTTAAAGGATTCTTTCCCGATTACAGACCGCTGAACTGGTGGAGGCGTTCCATATTCCCGTCCCATAGGTCATGGAGGTCGTCAATGTCTTCCGGCAGGGCGAAGTCCTCGATATACAGGCATAGTTCGTCTGTCAGCTCGCTCTTGCCGATACGCATTTCCCAATAGGCGTCTGCGTCTTCCTCGTTTACCCATTGCAACCTGATATGGTCGTTCTTCTGGCGCTCCAGTATCTTTGCCTCCAGCGTGTGATGGTCGGTCCAAGGCTCTCCCCACGTCAGTGAGATGATGTCCTCTTCAAGTTCCTCTACATGGTCGGCCAACCATCTTTCCAACCCGTGGGCAGTGCTGATTTGTTCCCACACAATGTTTGAAGACTTGGTGGCTAACGGGTACTCAAGGTATAGCTTTTGCTTTGTCGTATTCATCGTTTGTGCGGTTAGTATTATTGATTTGGTGCAAAATTACAACTTTTTTCCGAATTTTGAAAATATTTTCCGTGGAAATTTTGCTAATTCGAAAAATAATGCTACCTTTGCACCCGCTTAGAAAGAAAATGGCGGGATAGCTCAGCTGGTTAGAGCGCATGATTCATAATCATGAGGTCGCCGGTTCAATCCCGGCTCCCGCTACACTGAAAATCAACGAGTTACAGAGATGTAACTCGTTTTTATTTTGCACTTGGTGAAATTTAGGTGAAATTCGCGACGAAAAAGTTAGCGTGTGAAATTCAGTGCAATGCTTCTCTATCTTATGGCATTTCTTGTTGTTTCAGCAACCTTCTATTAGGGGACATGGCATGATTTTCCCTAATAAATATTAATAATAAGGTGTAGCGAGTCGGATTTTACAAAATAATATAGTATCTTTGCAAACATAAAGTCAATGAATCCCTAATGAGACGAGAGATAAATATTATTAACGCAGAGCAAAGAATGACCACAAAATTTGGTCATTCCAAAGATTTGATTACTCTCTCTCTCTCTCTCTCTCTCTCAGGTACTCACCTACAATAGCTTATACATTATTAAAATGCGCGGGCACCCGCGGTAATATACGGCTTTCTTTGCAATAATGCAAGGGAAGCCGATGTGTTTTATTCCCATTGGCGGGGATAAGCATCTATGAATCAAAAACTTTTCGAATAACACTATTATTCACAAATTAAAAACTACTAAGAATGAAGAAAAAAGAGTATGAGAAGCCTTCGATGAAGGTTTACGAGTTGAAACAACAGCCGCAGCTGCTGGCTGGGAGCAATGGCGGAGGAACAGATGATTACACGCCAGACAACAACGATTACAATTGGTAATTAACCCACAAAAAACGAGAAAGTTATGAAGAAGACATTCAGATTTCTGAGCATGGCTGCCCTCTTGGTAGTGGGTGCCATCATGACTGGTTGCTCAAGCGATGATAACATCGACAATCCACAGCAGCCCGCGAACAAAGACAACGTAGTAACCCTGACAGCGACCGTAGGCTTCGAAGCCAACGCCACAACCCGCGCGGTGACCGAAGCTGGTGTGAAGACCTTCGAATCCACTAACAAGATTGCAGTATTCTATGAAGACGGAGACGGAAAAATCCAGAAGGCAGAGAGCGGCGCGCTGACACTCTCAAACAGCGATAAGACAGCCACCTTCACGGTGACGCTGAGCAATCCTAAATCTGGCGGTAATGTTCGTTACGTCTATCCTGCCACGATGGCAAAGGCCTTAGACGCGACTCCTCCGGCATATCCGGCAGCCGCCATCGACGACGCCACCATCGACTACTCTGGGCTTTTTAGTAGCCAGAATGGCGACCTGACAACCCTTGGCACCAATTATGATCTCGCAGTCTTTGATGGCTCGCTGTCAGGCACCGACCTGCCCGCATCAGCTACTCTGACGAACCCCCTGGCCATCTGCAAGTTTGCATTGACGGATGGCTCAAGCCCTATCACCAGCTCCGTCAATAGCCTTACTGTCAGCGACGGAACCAATGCTTATGCAGTAGCCCCATCCAGTCTTTCTGCAATCTACGTAGCAATGAAGCCTGCCAGTGGCAAAATAGCCTTTACTGCCGCCACAGGTTCGAAGACCTATTTCAAGACGACTGCTTCTGCTCAGACACTTACTGCCAGCACATTGTATACTAAAATCACGGTGTCTATGGTAGAATTGGCAGTAGGAAATGTCATCGGTTACGATGGTAAGATCTATGCCTCGAAGAGTGCTGCAGGTTCTAATGCTGCGGCTGTGATAGTCTATTTGGGCAGCGATAACGGCGAGGCTGCTCCTTACAATCATGGCTTGGCTCTCGCTATGAGCGATGCTGGTGGTAGTAGTTATTTCCAGTGGAGTACATCGAGTACAAAGATACATACTTATAACCCCACAAGTGAAAGTTTTGCCAGCGAGAGCGGCCTGCAGTATAATGCGACTCACAACACTGGCGAATATCCTGCCTTCCAGGCTGCGATAGCCAATAACAGTACTGCTGCACCCACTAGCTGCTCTGCCTGGTTCCTAGCTTCAGGCTATCAGTGGACAAAGATGTTTGCAGGCGATGCAGGTGGCTTAAAAACATTGGCAAGCTTGCAGTCGGGCTTCTATTGGTCGTCTACGGAGGTCAGTGCCCGCGACGCGTGGAACTTCTACTCCGACGACGGCGTCTGGTACTTCGGCGGTAAGGACGACTTCGCCCTTGTTCGTTCCTGCCTCGCTTTTTAACCTATTTATCCATTTACCTATTTATCTATTTTAGCCGCAACAGCGGCTTCAGGATACCGCCCAAAGGCGGTCGAAGAAATAAATGGAATAGGCGATTATGACGGAAAAGGAAATTCTGCAACAGCAGGAAACTAATGGGCAAAAGTCGTTTTACCTCATAGCCGTGGGCATGTTCTACCATGCTTATGGCTGTGGGGCTTTCGCTCTAAGTCGCGCCACAGGCTACCGTGTGCTTCGCAAACACCGCAAGCATGGTGATATTTTGACCTGCGGCTTCCCTGTCAACCAGCTTGAAATGGTACTTCAGCGCATCCGTGAGGCTGACGGCGAGGTGGAGCAGACGGGCGAAAAGATCTTCCTCTTCCGTGGACTCGACGGCATGCCCGACAAAAAGCTGATTGCAGAGCAGAAACCTCAGGCTGTGACATTTTCCTCAAAGGATATGCCTCAGTCTGAGGCTTCGTTCTTTTGGCTTGTTGATGAACTGCTGTCGTTCAATCTTTGTAGGAGCATTACATATGGAAACCACGGTTTCGACTTTGCTGTTGTTCCTCCTTCATTTCCTGAACGATATAGGAGAGTTGACCCTTCACCCGCTCAGACTCATCTGCTTTCAAGAAGGGGCGTGAGGCATTGAATACCTCATCTGCTGCCTTGCACTTGTCGGGCTGACCATTCATGTAGCGCCTAACATCGCAATCCTGACGATAACTGAAACTGCGATAGCCAGCCTGAACATAATCGATAACAGCTTTTACTGCACCTCGAAGGAGTTCAGAAAGGGTTGACAGATAATGGCCAAGCCGCTCACGGTAATCATTGATGATACTATCTTTCTGTCTGATTATTATGTCTTTCTCCTGAATGTCCTGCTGATGACGGAACACCTCACTCTTTAACTTGGCCTGAAGGTCACCGATTTGCTTGTCTTTCTCAGCGAGCTGTTGGCTCTGTCGGTCTCGTTCAGCATCCAGGACTTGTTGATATTTCCGTTGTATAGCTAACTTTTGCTTTGGCAGTTCTTCTTTTAGTCGTTTGTTCTCCTTCTCCATGTCAGCATACTTGCCCTTTCCAAAGAGATTG
>JAEEGG010007607.1_pt1 | contig 24898 bp, 16 predicted proteins | sample 9134161 | NCBI WGS metagenome assembly JAEEGG01 (sample SAMN16246543, study PRJNA631951) | gut metagenome | biome: gut microbiome; feature: rumen; material: CR-attached | host: Bos | place: Iran: Karaj | collected 2018-10 | reverse complement strand
CCCCGGAGCTGGAGCTGAAATTTGAATAGGGGGGGCTTGGAATTGGAACAATCATCTTCCAACCGCATAAAATCGGCAGTTGGAAAGGGGGCTACGTGCCATACGGCAGTTTAGCGGACACCAATAAAAACCATTATTCGGAAAGACATGAAAACTGCCTAAGTTTGTCTTGGTTTATTGGAAGGCTTCTTGCTCGTGTTATCATGACTACGCGCGCGCGTTGCGCGGGAAAGTAAAGTTCGTGCTACCAGTGCTACCACCTCCGCAACAAGTGCTAGGAGAGAGCATGACAAGAAATGCATAAATATGCAAAATCCCAGGCCTTGGGACAAATGCAGGAAGGCCACTTTTCACAAAAAGCGGGCGCCATTTTTTGCTGGGAGGCCTCCAATTACTGAGATGTTAGTCTCACCCCCTGACGAGCAGCTATCTCTGCATAATTATTCACCCAAAACGTATAAATATGCATAATGAGACAAAGAGAAACGCTTTTGAGACATTCAATGTTGGTAGCACTGGTAGCACGAAACGGTAGCACTGGTAGCACGAACTTTGCTTTCCCGCGCGACGCGCGCGTAAAAAAACTAGCACACCTCTATCACCTGAATGAGTCGGTGAGCAACTTTATCTCTATCTGAGGGGTGATGCGCTCGTAAAGAATATTATACACAGCGTCGAGAATGGGCATGTTGACGTGCCAATGACGGTTTATCTCCTTCATGCACTTTGTGCCGAAATAGCCCTCGGCTATCATCTCCATCTCCATCTGCGCCGACTTCACGCTGTAGCCTTTGCCTATCATGGTGCCGAACACACGGTTGCGCGAGAAGTTGGAATAGCCCGTGACAAGCAAGTCGCCCAAATAGACTGAGTCATAGACGTTACGACTGGCGTCGGGGTGCACGGCCTGTAGGAAACGGGCCATCTCCTGCACTGCGTTTGACATGAGCACTGCCTGAAAATTGTCGCCAAACTTCAAGCCGCCACAGATGCCGGCTGCAATGGCATAGACGTTCTTCAACACCGACGAGTATTCAATACCCACGACATCGGGCGAGGTCTTGGTTTTGATGAAAGGGCTTGAGAGCACGTCGGCAAAAGATTGCGCCTTACTGATGTCAGCACAGCCAACGGTGAGATAACTCAGACGTTCAAGGGCCACTTCCTCGGCATGTGAGGGGCCTCCAAGACAGGCAAGATTATCGTAAGACACATCGAAGGCCTGATGGAAATACTCTGAACAAATAAGGTTCTCGTCGGGCACTATACCCTTTATGGCAGTAACGATAAACTTGTCCTTGAGCCGTGTCTTCAGACGACGCAGATGGTTCTTAAGATAGGGCGACGGCACAACGAAGACCAGTGTTTCGTAGTCAGACACGATGCGGTTGAGGTCGCTGCTGAAATTTATCTCGGCAATGTCAAAATGCACACTGGTGAGGTAGCTGGGATTATGGCCAATGCGCCGGAAGTCATCTATCTGGTCGTCGCGGCGCATATACCAACCTATGTGGTGCGTATGCTGCACCACAATCTTGGCAATGGCCGTAGCCCATGAACCGCCGCCAATGATGGCTATGCTACCGCATTTATCCATGCCTGTACCTCATCAACCGATGGCTTTTGAAGACTGAGCTTATATTTCTTCACTATCTCGCCTATCTTCTGCTGCACTCCCTGTGCCTTTTCATTCTTGATATCTGAGAGCAGATAGTAGCCTGCTTTGCGCAGCACGTACACCCAATCCTCAGCCACTCCAATGGCGGCCCACTCCTGTATGCTGCTCTGCGGGGCCTTCTTCTCGGGCTTCATCTGGGGGAAGAAGAGCACCTCCTGAATAAAGGTCTTGCCCGTCATGAGCATGACAAGACGGTCGATACCGATGCCGATGCCGCTGGTGGGAGGCATACCATACTGCAACGCGCGCAAGAAATCCTGGTCAATGATCATTGCCTCGTCGTCGCCCTTGTCGGCCAGGCGCATCTGCTCTTTGAAGCGCTCCTCCTGGTCGATGGGGTCGTTCAGCTCAGAATAGGCGTTGGCCAGCTCCTTGCCGTTGACCATGAGCTCGAAGCGCTCAGTCAGTCCGGGCTTCGAGCGGTGCATCTTGGTGAGAGGCGACATCTCCACGGGATAGTCGGTGATGAAGGTGGGCTGTATGAACGTGCCCTCGCAGAACTCGCCGAAGAGCTCGTCGATGAGTTTACCCTTGCCCATCGTCTCGTCTACGTCCATACCCTTTGACAGGCAGAAGGCACGAATCTCCTCCTCTGTCTTACCATCGCAGTCGAAACCTGTCTTCTCCTTGATGGCGTCGAGAATGGGCAAACGACGGTAGGGAGCCTTGAACGATACTACTTGTCCGTCAATCTCACGCTCCGGCTTGCCATTGACAGCGATGCATACTGTTTCCAACAGCTTCTCAGTGAACGACATCATCCAATTGTAGTCCTTGTACTGCACGTATAGTTCCATGCAGGTGAACTCCGGATTGTGGTTGCGGTCCATACCCTCGTTGCGGAAGTTCTTGCCTATCTCATACACGCCCTCAAAGCCACCCACGATGAGTCGCTTCAGGTAGAGCTCAGTGGCTATGCGCATGTACATGTCCTGGTCAAGCGCATTGAAGTGTGTGGTGAAAGGACGGGCGGATGCACCTCCGGCGATGGATTGAAGGGTGGGAGTTTCGACTTCGGTGTATCCTGCTTCGTCCAATACTTTTCTTATGGTACGTATCACGGTGGCCCTTTGCAGGAACGTATCCTTCACGCCCTCGTTCACCACCAGGTCAACGTAGCGCTGACGATAGCGCAGCTCAGGGTCGTCGAATTTGTCGTAGGCCACTCCGTCCTTATACTTCACGATGGGCAGTGGCTTCAACGACTTTGAGAGCAGCGTCAGCTCCTTGCAGTGAACGCTAATCTCGCCCGTCTGTGTGCGGAATACAAATCCCTTAACTCCCACAAAGTCACCAATATCCAACAGTTTCTTAAAGAAAACATTATAGAGGTCTTTGTTGTCATCAGGGCAGATATCATCACGGGTTATGTACACCTGTATACGGCCCTTAGAATCTTGCAACTTAATGAATGAAGCCTTGCCCATAATGTTACGACTCATCATACGCCCTGCGATGCATACCTCGCGTGGCTCTGCATCGTCGCTAAACGAGCTGATGATTTCTGTAGAAAAAGCATTCGTGGGATAGGCTGCAGCGGGATATGGATTAACCCCCATGCGGCGCAGTTCATCGAGCGACTGCCTACGTAATATCTCTTGTTCTGATAGTTCCAAGATGTTCATTTCTTTGTTTCCTTATTTGTTATTCATTACATGGTTTACGGCTGCAAAATTACTAAAAATATGCGAACTGACAAAAAAAGCGAAACTCTTTTTGCACTTATGATGCTTTTTGATGACACAACCAAGAAAAACGGGAAAAACATTTGGTATTTCTTCTTTTTTTTGCTACTTTTGCACAAGAATTCACAAACACACATAAAGACAAATGGGTAAGAAAAAGAAGAAAAAGACTGATAAACAAGTAGAAGTACACCCTTCAATGACTGAAGCCATGGGGCTTCAGCGCATTTCACAAATATTCCAGAGTGAGCGCCTGTGGTTTTTCGCAGGGATAGTGCTCTTTGCCTTGGCTTTCTGTATGGTGCTGGCGTTTGTCTCGTTTTTCACTACGGGCCAAGCCGACGTGAGCATGATAGAGAATCTGCGCGAGGGCGAGATGGCCAACCAACATGGCGAGTTCAAGAACCTTTGCGGTTCAGTGGGAGCCTACACAGCCTACTTCTTCATGAAGCAGTGCTTCGGCATTCCTGCTTTCTTTATTCCGCTATTACTATTCGTTCTGGCAGGACGACTGATGAAAGCTTTCAAGCCCAATCTCTTGAAATGGTTCATGTGCCTGATGCTGATAATGATATGGTCTTCCATCATGCTGGCCAAATTTGTGGCTCCACTGTTCAGCGAGAGTCACTTCTGCCCTGGAGGCGACCACGGCAAGCAGGTGGGCAGCTGGATAGAGGGGTTCATTGGTATGCCTGGCTTGGCAGCGGTACTCATCATCATTGCACTGCTTTTCCTCACATACATCAGTTCTGAGACCTATGAATGGGTGCGAAAAATACTGAATCCCAAAAGATTTCTTGACAAGGTAAAGTTCACCGTGACCGACGGCTCCGACGAGAACACTGGAGTTCCCGAATCGCTAGAAGGCCAAGTAGCCCCAGTAATAGTGGAAGACCCCAATGTCTTCGACGACCCCGAAGAGCAGACGGTTGTATTCGAAGGTCAGGACCTGAATAGCGACACCCCCTTAGGCGGCACACTTGTACGACCTATAAGAGACAGACAGAAGAAAGAAAACAATCCCGACTTGGACGTAGAGGTGGGCACCGAAGAGGAGAAAGCCGACGGCAAAGAGCTAGTGGCAGTGGGTGACAAGATGCTGGAGCCCTACGACCCCAAGCGCGACTTGGAGAATTACCACTACCCCACCCTCGACCTGTTGAAGCACTACGAGGAGGACGGACGGCCTTATATCGACATGTCGGAACAGACAGCCAACAAAAACCGCATCGTGGAGGTGCTGCGCACATTTGGCATTGAGATAAGCAGCATCAAGGCCACCGTGGGCCCCACCATCACTCTTTATGAGCTGACACCCGCCCCAGGCGTGCGCATTTCGAAGATTCGCGGACTGGAAGACGACATTGCACTCTCATTGAAAGCCCTCGGCATACGTATCATCGCACCTATTCCCGGCAAGGGAACCATAGGCGTAGAGGTGCCCAACGCCAAGGCCAACATTGTGTCAATGGAGTCGATACTCAATTCGAAGAAGTTCCAAGAGACTACCATGGAGCTACCCTGCGCCATGGGTAAGACCATTACCAACGAGGTCTTTATGTTCGACCTGGCAAAAGCGCCCCACCTGCTCGTTGCCGGTGCTACAGGCCAAGGTAAGTCGGTGGGCCTTAACGCCATCCTCACATCTCTTATTTATAAGAAGCACCCAGCCGAGCTGAAGATAGTGCTCGTAGACCCGAAGATGGTGGAGTTCAGCATATACCGCACCTTAGACCGCCACTTCCTTGCCGCACTGCCAGAAGAGTTCGACAACCCCATCATCACTGACACCTCGAAGGTGATACGCACGCTACAGAGTCTCTGTGTGGAGATGGACGCCCGCTACGAGCTTTTGAAGAACGCTGACGAGCGCAACATCAAGGACTACAACAAACGCTTCATTGCCCGTCAGCTGAATCCAGAACACGGACATAAGTTCATGCCCTACATCGTGGTGGTCATCGACGAGTACGGCGACCTTATCATGACTGCCGGCAAGGAGATAGAGCTGCCAATAGCCCGCATCGCCCAGAAAGCCCGTGCCGTGGGCATACACATGATTATTGCCACACAGCGCCCCACCACCAACATTATAACCGGTACCATCAAGGCCAACTTCCCTGCACGCATCGCTTTCAAGGTGAGCCAAGGCATCGACTCGAAGACCATACTCGACCGCATGGGCGCTCAGCAGCTCATTGGCCGCGGCGACATGCTCTACTTGCAGGGCAATGACCCCATACGTGTGCAGTGTGCCTTTGTCGACACGCCCGAGGTAATAGCCATCAATAAGTTCATACAGCAGCAACAGGGATACATAGAACCATTTGAACTGCCCGAACCCATCGTGGAGAGTGGCGACGGTGACACAGCCAGTGGAGCCGACGACGTAGACCTGAACCATCTCGACCCGATGTTCGACGATGCTGCACGTCTCATAGTTAGCAGCGGCAGCGGTTCCACGAGCCTCATACAGCGCAAGTTCTCCATAGGCTACAACCGAGCCGGCCGACTGATGGACATGCTCGAAAAAGCTGGTGTAGTGGGCCAGGCACACGGTTCAAAGCCCCGCGAAGTGCTTATACCCGACGAGCTGTCGCTGGAACAGCTATTGGTGTCACTGCACAAATAGCCTAATGACATTATTACCATTTTTACGTTATACTGAACAATACAAAAACCAAATAACATGAAGCGTTTATCATTTATCGCAGCGCTTTGCGCCATGCTTTGCCCATCACAAACAGTCTCTGCTCAAAGCGAACTGTATCCACGCCACTTCGACCTGGAGCAGGTGGAGCTGCTCGACGGCCCCATGAAGACAGCTATGGACAAGAATCTTGAACACCTGCTGAAATATGACACCGACCGCCTGCTCACACCCTTTGTGCGCCAGGCAGGATTGGCACAGACCACCGACACCACCTCGCCTTACTACCAGTGGCTGTCAAAACACCCCAACTTCCGCAACTGGGGCGGCGATGCAGGCTTTGACCTCAGCGGGCACGTGGGTGGTCACTATCTGTCAGCACTGGCTCTGGGCTATGCTGCCTGCCACGATGCCGACATGAAAGCTAAGCTGAAGCAGCGCATGGACTATATGCTGCAGGTGATGAAGGACTGTCAGGATGCCTACGACCAGAACAGCGAGGGCCTTTACGGCTTCATCGGCGGACAGCCCATCAACGACTCATGGAAGGCGCTCTATCAGGGCGACCTCTCGAAGATTCAGGGCAATTGGGGCTGGGTGCCTTTCTACGTTCAGCACAAAATACTGGCCGGACTGCGCGATGCTTACCTCTACGGCAACAGCGAGACGGCCAAGGAGATGTTTCACAAGATGGCCGACTGGAGCGTAAATCTCATAGCAAAGGTGGGAGCCGACGCTTTCGAGAGTTTCCTGAACTGCGAACATGGTGGCATGAACGAGAGTCTGCTTGACGCCTACCAACTCTTCGGTGATACAAAGTATCTCACTGCCGCCAAGAAATACACTCACAAAGCCATGCTCAACGGCATGCAGACCCTGAACAAGACCTTTCTCGACGGAAAACACGCCAACACACAAGTGCCTAAGTTCATAGGCATGGAGCGCATATTCGAACAGAGTTCCACTATGACCAATTATCGCAAAGCCGCCGAGAACTTCTGGCAGGACGTGGCCATGAACCGCACTGTCTGCATAGGTGGCAACTCAGTAGGTGAGCATTTCCTCTCAGTGGCTAACAGCAACCGCTACATCGACCTACTCGACGGCCCGGAGAGCTGCAACTCAAACAACATGCTAAAGCTTTCAGAGATGATGGCCGACCGCACTGGCGATGCAAAATACGTAGACTTCTATGAGAGCACAATGTGGAATCACATCCTCTCCACCCAAGACCCCACCACTGGCGGCTATGTATACTTTACAACCCTGCGCCCCCAAGGCTACCGCATATACTCACAGCCCAATCAGGGTATGTGGTGCTGTGTGGGCACGGGCATGGAGAACCACTCCAAATACGGGCACTTCATCTATACCCATGACGGCGCTTCCACTCTTTTTGTGAACCTCTTCACTCCTTCAAAGCTCGTGAGCAACGACTTTGTCATCACACAGCAAACGCAGTTCCCCTTCATTAATCCTACTGAGTCGGCTGTTCCCACACCTCTCACTGCCACCACCGAGCTAACCGTGGGCAAGGCAGGCACCTACACCATTGCCTTGCGCCATCCCGCATGGGCAGGCAGAGAATACCAAATAAAGGTGAACGGCAGTACGCTCGACGCTGCCCCCGTAGAGAAGGGGAAGGCTAGCTACGTCAACATTACCCGTGAATGGGCTGTTGGCGACAAGATTACCGTTTGGCTGCCCATGGAACTACGTTACGAAGAGTGCCCCAACTACACTGACTACATCGCCTTCAAGTGCGGTCCCATACTGCTCGGTGCTGCCACCACCACCCCAAGCGGAAGCACTGCAATCGACGGTTTACCCGTTGAGAAGCTTCAGAACGAATATGGTGGCGAGGGCCGCATGGACCATGCTCCTGGTAGCCGAGCCACATCGAAGAGCCTCGTCGATGCACCGCTGCTCATAGGCCAGCGCAACGACGTGCTTAACCGCATAGAGCACACCATTTACACCAAACAGCAGCCCAACCTCACCTTCACCATCGATGCCAGCCGCGAGGGTGTGGAGTCGTACAAATGGGGAAAGCTGACGCTCGTTCCATTCTACCAAATACACCACCAGCGCTATATGTGTTATTGGTATCAGCAAACTGCCGAGAACTATGCCAACAGCAGCATGGCAAAGACTGAAGCCGAGCGCGAAGCATTGGAGCAGCGTACCCTTGATTTCGTTGCTCCCGGTGAGCAACAGAGCGAGGCTGGCCACGACGTGAAGTACAGCAGCGACTCGCAGACTGGCATGTATAACTCGGAGCGCTACCGCGACGCACGCGCTAACGGATTTATCGAGTACACATTATATAATAATAGCAGCGTCGCCCAAGACCTCAGTGTAATGCTGCGCTTTAACCTGGCTGACAAGGGCCGTCAGGCAGTGCTCACCATTAACGGCACGAAGGTGGCCGACATCACTATTCCCACAGCATTCAGAGGCAGCGACTCCAACGGTTTCTACAATATAGAATATGCCATACCAGCCAATATGGCCAAGAGCGAGAAGAAGTTCACCGTGCGTCTAACTGCCAGCAGCAGCACCTTGTGTCCTGGCATCTATTACGTACGCTTGATGAAAGACTACAACGCCGAGCAGCATGCCTACCAGTTTCGCTGCACCGACTGGACCACAGGCGATGGCGCCCGCGTCTCAGCCAGCAACATCACCTACGACACTAGCAAGAACATCATACACGTGAATGCCGGCACCGGCGCTAACAACGTAGCACTGATGATGAAATGGCAGGAACTGGATTACGACATTGACAAAAGTCAAATATACCTCGTGGTACGCGGCACCAATTTAAAAACCAGCAGTGGAGCCAGCTATCTGTGGTGGCTCAACGGCACCAACCGAGGATCACAAGTAGCACCTGAGAACACGCAGACCATCACCATCAATGGGGAGCAGCAACAGGTCATTGCCTTCAACATGCAGACCAGTGGCCTCTACGATAACTTCACGCAGGAGCGCAATAGTGTATGCATGGGCCAAACCATCTTCGGACTCACCTCTACCACTGGCACCAGCCACATCTACGACATTAATTTTGCCGCCAGCGTGGCCGACTATGTGGCCATCGCCTCTGTCATCACCGCTCCCCACATGCCCTTTGTCTCTCGCACATCAACCTACAACTTGGGCGGACGCCGGCAAACGCCATCGGCTCACAGTCTGCACATCATGCCCGGCAGGAAAGTCATTATGTAGCCACCCAAACTCCTAATTCTAACTCCTAACTTCAAAAAATGCAAGCCATCATCTTAGCCGCTGGCATGGGGCGCCGATTGGGAGCGTTGACACGCAACAACACCAAATGTATGGTGTCTGTCAACGGCATCACACTCATCGACCGTCTGCTTGGACAACTCTCTCAACTTCAGCTACAACGCGTCATCATAGTCGTGGGTTATAAAGGGCAGGAGTTGAAAGAACACATTGGCCACCGTTACGACAACAAGCTAAAAATAGAATATGTAGAGAATCCCATCTACGACAAGACCAACAACATCTACTCGCTGGCACTTGCCAAAGAGCAATTGCAAGAAGACGACACACTGCTCATAGAAAGCGATCTCATCTTTAGCGACCAACTTTTTCCCCTCATTGTGCAGAACCCCTACCCCAACCTAGCACTCGTGGCGAAATACGAGAGCTGGATGGACGGAACCATGGTGCGCATCGACCAAGAGCAGAACATTGTGAGTTTTGTGCCGAAAAAGGCGTTCCGCTACAGCGACATAGACCAGTATTACAAAACGGTGAACATATACAAGTTCTCACGAGAGTTCTCACGCCAGAAATACGTGCCATTCCTTGATGCCTATTCCAAGGCTATGGGACTGAACGAATACTACGAACAGGTGCTGCGCGTCATCACCCTCATCGACAACGTCGAGCTAAAGGCTCTACCCATAAACGATGAGAAGTGGTATGAGATAGACGACGTTCAGGACCTTGACATAGCCGAGACCATCTTTGCCGAGGGCGACGAAATGCTACACCGCTTCAACTACCGCTACGGGGGTCACTGGCGTTTCCCACGCATGCTCGACTATTGCTACTTGGTGAATCCCTACTTCCCTACCCCGCGCATGAAGGACGAATTGCGCGCCAACTTCGACACCCTGCTTACCGAATATCCCTCTGGCATGATGGTGATGCAACTACTGGCAGGGAAGTACTTTGGCATAAAGAAGGAATACACTGTAGTGGGCAATGGTGCCGCTGAACTTATCAAGAGCCTGATGAAGAGTCCCCAAGGGGAAGGATTAGTGGGTGTGATTTATCCTACTTTTGAGGAATATCCTCATCGGCTGAGTCCAGGGCAGATTGTGCCGTTCTCTCCTAATAACAGCGGCCTGCACTACACTGCTAACGACCTCATCAGCTACTTCACAGACAAAAACATCAGCACACTACTGCTCATTAACCCCGACAACCCCTCGGGCAACTTCATCAACAAGGAAGGGCTGTTGCTTCTTGCCGACTGGAGCAGGAAGCAGGGCATACGACTCATCATTGATGAGAGTTTCGTGGATTTCAGCGATGACTTTGAACACAACTCCATGATTTCAGACGATATTCTCGAAACAAATCCGCAACTTGTGGTGATGAAGAGCATCTCTAAGTCGTATGGAGTGCCTGGTCTCCGACTCGGCATTATGGCTAGTGCCGACACCACCCTTATAGACTGGGTGAAGCGTGACATTGCCATCTGGAATATCAATTCCTTCGCCGAGTACTACCTGCAGATTTTCGGGAAATATGAGAATGACTACAAGCGCGCCTGCCACCAGTTCATTACTGAGCGTCGCCGCTTTGAACAACTGTTGCGCCAAATACCCTGGCTGCGCGTCATCCCATCACAGGCCAACTATTTCTGCATAGAGGTGAAGAACTGCTTCACTGCCGAAGAACTGACCAAACGGCTCCTGTCCGACTATGCCATTATGATAAAGGATTGCAATTCGAAAACATCACTTCAAGGCAAGAACTACATTCGTGTGTCAGTGCGCAATAGCGAAGATAACAACCGCCTCATCGAAGCCCTTAGAGAAATAGGTAATCGAAAAAACGACTAATCGTTTGGAGATGTGCGGGAAAAAGAGTAACTTTGCAAACAATTAAACTCTAAACCTAATAGACAATGACAGCAAAACAAACCATTGAGGCCGGAAAGGCCATCCTCGGAATCGAATTCGGTTCCACACGTATTAAGGCAGTGCTCATCGACGAGCAGAACAAACCCATAGCACAGGGCAGTCATGAGTGGGAGAACCAACTAGTGGACGGGCTGTGGACCTACAGTATCGAGGCCATCTGGTATGGTCTGCAGGATTGCTACGCTGAATTGCGCAAGGACGTACTGAAGCAGTACGACTGCGAGATCGAGTCACTGGCTGCTATCGGATTCTCCGCCATGATGCACGGCTACATGGCCTTCAACGAGAAGCAGGAGATTCTCGTGCCATTCCGCACATGGCGCAACACGAACACGGGCAAGGCTGCCGCAACCCTTTCGAAGCTATTCAACTACAACATTCCACTGCGTTGGAGCATCAGTCATTTGTATGAAGCCATCCTCGACAACGAGGAGCACGTAGCAGACATCAAGTACCTGACCACACTGGCTGGCTATGTACACTGGCAGGTGACAGGGCAGTTCGTGCTCGGCGTGGGCGACGCATCGGGCATGATTCCCGTCGACCCCGCCACAAAGACCTACGATGCTGAGATGGTGAAGAAGTTCGACGAACTGATTGCACCATCTGGTTTCCCCTGGAAGTTGCTCGACATACTGCCCAAGTCACTGAACGCTGGCGAGAACGCTGGTTTCCTGACGCCTGAGGGTGCCAAGAAGCTTGATGTGAGCGGCCACCTGAAGGCCGGCATCCCCGTATGTCCTCCTGAGGGCGACGCAGGCACAGGCATGGTGGCTACAAACGCCGTGAAGCAGCGCACGGGTAACGTCTCTGCTGGCACATCGTCGTTCTCAATGATTGTGCTGGAGAAGCCGCTATCGAAACCCTACGAGATGATTGACATGGTGACCACTCCCGACGGTAGCCTCGTGGCTATGGTGCACTGCAACAACTGCACGAGCGATATCAACGCATGGGTTTCGCTGTTCAAGGAGTATCAGCAGCTGATCGGTGTGCCTGTCGACATGAATGAGCTCTACGGCAAACTGTTCAACAAGGCTCTTGAAGGCGATGCCGACTGTGGCGGACTCATGGCCTACAACTACGTCAGCGGCGAGCCTGTCACCGGACTGGCCGAGGGACGCCCGATGTTCGTACGTTCTGCTAACGACAAATTCAACCTGGCCAACTTCATGCGCGCTCACCTCTATGGAGCCATCGGCGTGCTGAAGATTGGCAACGACATTCTGTTCAAGGACGAGATGATTCGCGTGGACCGCATCACTGGTCACGGAGGCTACTTCAAGACTGCCGGTGTGGGACAGCGTATGCTCGCCGCTGCGCTCAACTCACCCATCTCCGTCATGGAGACCGCTGGAGAAGGCGGAGCCTGGGGCATCGCCCTCTTGGCAGGCTATGCTGTGAACAATCCCAACAAGCTGAGTCTGGCCGATTATCTCGAAACCGTTGTCTTTGCAGGCAACACGGGCACCAGCATCGCCCCGACTGCCGAAGACATTGCCGGCTTCGAGAAGTACATCGAGAACTACAAGAAGTGTCTGCCCATCGAGCAGGCTGCAGTAGACAACAAGGCATAACTGTGTTTCAATTCCTCATAGGGGGAGGACTGAGTTACCTTCAGTGTTAGGACAATTATCGTTCTCCTCCCCCTTTTAGGGGAATTAGTGAAAAGCCAATATGAAACAATTATTTCTTTTACTGCTGTGCATAGGCTGCATAACGGCATGCGACAGCAAACTGAAAAAAGAGAATGAAGAGTTGCGCCAAGATATAGATGAGCGCCGCGAAGCCTTAGCCGCGAAGCAGTTGTCTGAACTGGCCGAGGCTCGAAGGGAGATGGCAATAGCCGACAGTCTGCTGACGGAGGTAACACAACAGCATGATGAACTCCATGAGTGGGTAATGTCCCATGCTACACGCCTTAATGACCACTCACCGGAAGTAGTCAAGCTCAACAATTTGCGTGCACAGCGCGACTCGCTGCGCGTAGTATATGAAACGCAGGCACACAAGGTGAAATTCTTTCTGAAAAAAACTGAGGGAAGAAATTGACCGAAAGTGGCCAACATTTGGAAATGAAAAGAAAAACGAGTTTTCATTTTGCATTTCACTCGTTTTTTCGTACCTTTGCACGCTCAAAGAACAAAACACAATAATGGGAAAAGTAATCTTAACTGGAGACCGCCCAACGGGTAAGCTCCATTTGGGCCACTATGTTGGCTCACTGCGTCGGCGTGTGGAACTGCAGAACGCTGGCAATTATGACCGTATGTTTGTATTTATGGCCGATGTACAGGCCCTGACAGACAATGCCGACAATCCTGAGAAAATACGTCAGAACATCATCAATGTGGCACTCGACTACCTCGCAGCGGGGCTTGACCCATCGAAGTGCATTATCTTCATACAGAGCCAGATAGCCGAGCTGGCAGAACTCACCACCTACCTGATGAATCTCATCACTGTGAGCCGCGTGCAACGCAATCCAACAGTGAAGACTGAGATTAAGATGCGCAACTTCGAGGCAAACATCCCGCTGGGATTCTTTTGCTATCCGGTTTCTCAGGCAGCTGATATCACTCTGTTTAAGTCAACCACCGTACCCGTGGGCGAAGACCAGGAACCAATGCTCGAAGTGACGCGTGAGCTGGTACGCCGTTTCAACCAAACCTATGCTCCCGTTTTGGTTGAGCCGGAGATTATGCTTCCCGAAAACCTTACGGCTCGCCGACTGCCAGGCACCGACGGAAAAGAGAAGATGTCAAAGAGCTTGGGCAACTGCATCTATCTAAGCGACTCAGCCGACGAGGTGTGGCAGAAGGTGCGTTCCATGTACACTGACCCCGAACACTTGAATGTGAGCGATCCCGGTCATGTAGAGGGCAACGCAGTGTTCACCTATCTCGATGCCTTTAGCACCGACGCCGACTTTGCCAATTTCTGGCCTGAATACAAAAACCTTGATGAGCTGAAAGACCACTACCGTCGTGGAGGTCTTGGCGACATGAAGTGCAAAAAGTTCCTTAACCAGGTGCTTAACCAGTTTCTTGAACCCATGCGACAGCGCCGCCATGAGTTAGAGCAGGATATACCCGAAATATACAACATCCTGCGCAAGGGCACGGAGCAGGCTCGTGAGGTGGCGGCTCAAACCATGGACGAAGTGCGCAATGCCATGCGCATCAACTACTTTAATGATGAAGAGTTAATCAGGCAACAAGTAGAGGCATTCAAAAACAAGTAATTATTCAGTCTGCCACGTTAATAATTTAAAAAAAATAGACGGTTTTTCATTATAATTCCGTAACTTTGCACCCTCAAAAACGATAAGACTTTAATTATTTGGTAACAATGGCAAACAATTATTCCTTAGTAGGAGCAAAGATTAAAGGCATCCGCGAGACAAAGAATCTCACCTTGGAGGAGATAGCTGAGCGCAGCGGCCTTTCAGTGGAGCAAATCACATCTATTGAGAACGACCAGAACCTGCCCTCCTTAGGGCCGCTTATCAAGATAGCCCGTGCACTGGGCGTAAGGCTGGGAACGTTCATGGACGACAACGATTCACTCGGGCCAGTGGTGACACGGGCCAAGGATCGTGAGGCCAACAACAGCATCAGTTTCAGCAACGGTGCCACCGACGCCCGTAAGCACATGGAGTATCATCCACTGGCTCAGCAGAAGGCAGGCAGGCACATGGAGCCGTTCATCATCGACATCAACCCAGAAGACTCACTCAACTTCCAGCTCTCAGCCCATGAGGGCGAGGAGTTTATCTATGTGATGCAGGGCGAGGTGGAAATAGAGTACGGCAAGGACAAATACCTGTTGGCCGAGGGCGACAGCATCTTCTACGACTCCATCGTGAAGCACCATGTGCATGGTGCCCCTGGCAAGAGCGCCAAGATTCTCGCAGTGGTTTATATTCCGTTTTAATAATCGTTATGACGCAACTACGTTTTAACGTTATAACGAAAAAAGAAGAAAAATGGAAACAAAGAATGTGAAACTAGACATGGCAGGCAGACCTCTGCCCGACCGCACATACCCTGCTGAAACCGGAAGCGCTGGCTATACACTCCATGAGCGCACTTTAGGCCAATGGCTCGAATACTGGGCAGAGACAACACCCGACAAGGAATACATCGTTTACTCAGACAGAGACTTGAGATTTACCTGGTCAAAGTTCAACGAACGTGTTGACAACCTGGCCAAAGGTCTCATTGCCATTGGTGTGAAACGCGGTTCCAATGTGGGCATTTGGGCCACCAACGTGCCCGACTGGCTTACCTTCCTATACGCTACTGCCAAAATAGGTGCAGTGCTGGTGACGGTAAACACTAACTACAAGCAGAATGAGCTGGAATACCTGTGCAAGGACTCTGACATGCAAACACTCTGCATCACCGACGGCACCTGGGACTGTAACTATGTGGACATGACCTACACCATGCTGCCCGAGCTGAAGACTTGCGAGCGCGGACACCTGAACAGTGAGCGCTTTCCCTATTTGAAGAATGTGGTGTATATCGGCATGGAGAAATATCGTGGTATGTTCAACACCGCCGAGCTGCTACTCTTAGGCCAGAACATAGAAGACGAGACGCTCCTGGAGATGAAGAGCAAAGTGACCTGCCACGACGTGTGCAACATGCAGTACACCAGCGGCACCACAGGCTTTCCCAAGGGTGTGATGCTCACTCACTATGGCATAGCCAACGATGGATACTTCACCGGAGAGAACATGGGCTTTACACAAGACGACAAACTCTGCGTATGCGTGCCTTTGTTCCACTGCTTCGGCGTGGTCTTAGCCACAATGAACTGCCTGACACACGGTTGCACGGAGGTGATGGTCGAGAAATTCGACCCACTGGTGGTGCTGGCCTCTATCCATAAAGAAAGATGTACCGCTGTTTATGGCGTGCCTACTATGTTCATTGCCGAGCTCAACCACCCCATGTTCTCCATGTTCGACCTCACTTGCCTGCGCACAGGCATCATGGCTGGCAGTCTCTGTCCGGTGGAACTGATGAAGCAGGTATCTGAGAAGATGTACATGACCATCACGTCGGTCTACGGTCTCACCGAGTCATCACCCGGCATGACGCAGACCTGCCTAAACGACACCTTCGAGCAGCGCTGCACCACCGTTGGCCGCGACTTCCCCTTCGTTGACGTGAAAGTGCTCAATCCCGAAACAGGTGAGGAATGCCCCGTTGGCGTGCAGGGCGAAATGTGCTGCAAAGGCTTCAACGTGATGAAGGGCTACTACAAGAATCCCGAGGCCACAGCCGAGGTCATCGACAAGAACGGCTATCTCCACTCCGGTGACTTAGGTGTGAAGGACGAACAGGGATTCTATAAAATTACTGGGCGTATCAAGGACATGATCATACGTGGCGGAGAGAATATCTACCCGCGCGAGATAGAAGAGTTCCTCTACCACATGCCGGGCATACGCGATGTGCAAGTGGCTGCCGTTCCGTCAAAGAAATACGGCGAGGCAGTGGGAGCATTCATCATAATTGAAGAGGGTGCAAAGATGGAGCCTGAGGATGTGCGTGAGTTCTGCCGTGGCAAGATAGCTCGCTACAAGATTCCGAAGTACGTGTTCTTCATCGACCAGTTCCCGCTGACGGGAAGCGGTAAGATTCAGAAATTCAAGCTGAAAGAGATGAGCTTAGAGCTCTGCCGCCAGCAGGGAATCATAGTAGAGTAATCGACACAAAAAGTCCCAAGCAAGTGCTTGGGACTCTTTGTATGATTATATTCTGTGAATAGTCTGAACCCAGATTACTCCTCTGTAGCTTCTTCAGCCTCTTCTGCGCCTTCTTCTCCTTCAGCCTGTGCTTCCTCGATGGCAGCCTGAATGGTCTCCTGAATCTTCTCTGCAGCCTGCTTTGAAGTCTCAGCAAACTGAGTTGTGATGGTGGCGAAGCTGTCAACGATTTCCTTCGGAAGCTCCTTCTCGAACTTTGTCATCTCCTGTGTAGCAGCGTTGAATGCCTGCACTGCAGCGTTGTACTCGTCAACAGACTCGAATTGGTCGATAGCCTCCATGGTGCTGACGGGAGCAAACTTAGCCTTGAAGTCTTGCCAAGCCTTAGTAGCCTCAGGACTCATTGACTGGCCACAAGACACACACATCATTGAAACGGCAACCATTGCCATGAAAAACATTTTCTTCATTTTCTAATGCTTTAAATTTATAATAAATGGATTAAAACTCTAAAATACTTTTTTATCTCCCGAAATCTGTAAGCCCTCACGGGCTCACAGTCGGTTGATTGCTTTCAGATTGTATAATAAGGAAAGGTTACTCTTCAACCTCTTCCTCAGTCTCTTCCTCAGTTCCTTCTTCGGCCTCTTCCTCAGCAGCCTGCTGTGCAGCAAGAGCCTCCTTCACCTTCTTGTCATGCTCGATGATGGTCTGGTTCAGCTGAGCGAAGCTATCAGCCACCTCCTTGGTCACCTTGCCATCGAAGTTCTTGCCAAACTCAATACCTGCATTGAGGGCAGCGTCAAAAGCAGCTGCATACTCTTCAGGGGTTTCGAACTGATCTACTGCCTCGTCAGTTGCAACGGCAGCAGCCTTTTCTTTAAAATCATTCCAAGCCTGGGTTGCCTCAGGACTCATTTTTGAGCAGGACACGAGCAAAGCTGCGGCTGCAAAAAAAGTTAAAATAGTCTTTTTCATTTTCTCTATAATTTTGGATTAAAACGATATACTTTCTCAGTTTCTCTTTTTTTAACGCTGCAAAGGTACAGCGTTTTTTCTTTACTGCCTACAAAAACAATAAAAAATGAACTAACATTAAAAAAGATTAACAATGATTACACAAAAGTCACACTCATTATGATGTTGCCCCTGCTATTTCATCTCTATGTCGCGCCTCACGTTGTTGCGAATCTTGGTGAGATAGGCTTTCATGCCGTCGGCATCTTTTTTGTCTATTATTTCAAGCAGTTCCTTCAGCTCTGTGCGTATCTGGCTCACCTGGTCGTGAGTGTAGGGGTTAAAGAGAATTTCCTGCAGCAAGTAGTCGTCTTCGTTGAGCACGCCCTTGGCAATACGCATGTGGCGCTTGAAGGTGGTGCCGGGTGCATCTTGGTGCTTCATTACGGCGGCAAAGACGAAGGTGCTGACGAAAGGGATACTCAAAGAGTAGGCCACAGTCTTGTCGTGCTCCTCGAAGGTGTACTCATAGATGTTCAGTCCCAGGCGCTGGTAGAGGTCCTTGAAGAAGATGCGCCCCATGTAGTCGCCCTCACTGATGATGATGGCGTTCTCCTCGCTGAGCTGCTGCAGGTTGGCAAAGGTAGGTCCGAACATGGGGTGTGTCGACACGTAGCGCCGTCCTGTCTTCTCGTAGTATTCCTTCAGGTCGGTCTTCACACTGGCAATATCGCTGATGATGCACTCCTTAGGCAGATGGGGCAACACCTTCTCAAACACAGGAATGGTGTATTTCAGCGTCACTGCATTGATGGCCAGTTCTGGCTTGAATGCCTCTACCTCTTCAAGCGAAGTAAACCGCTGGCAGTTATAGGTGAAGCGCATGCGCTTAGGGTCTTTCTCATATACGGCCACCTCATGGTCGAAGCTCAGCAGGTCGATGAAGAAGCTTCCCATCTTGCCTGCGCCCATCACAAGAATTTTCATTTGTTTCTATTTTATGGTGCTTACCGTCACTTCCATGCTGATGATGTGAACGACGGCCGCTGCTGTTTACACTTACTTGTTGATGATCTCTATCTGCTGTCTTACTGACTCCTCGTGTATGTTCTCGAAGACACGGGCCACAAACTCCGGTCCCATGCCGCAGAGCGCACCTTGGGCACCACGCTTCGAGAGTATCTCGTTATAGCGCGAAGCCTGAAGCACGGTGATGTTGTGCTCACGCTTGTATTGGCCTATCTCACGGCACACACGCATACGCTTTGCCAGGAGGTCCATCAGCTGGTTGTCCAGCTCGTCTATCTGCTTGCGCAACTGCTGTATGCCTTCGGTGGTGGTGTTCTCGTTACGTATGACCAGCAGCGAGAGTATGTAGTCAAGCACATCGGGAGTTACTTGCTGGGCAGCGTCGCTCCATGCCTTGTCGGGCTCGCAATGGCTCTCCACGATGAGGCCGTCGAAGCCTAAGTCCATGGCCTGCTGGCACAGCGGTGCAATGAGTTCACGACGCCCGCCTATGTGGCTGGGGTCACTGATAAGAGGCAGTTCGGGTATGCGGCGGCGCAGCTCAATGGGTATCTGCCACATAGGCAGGTTGCGGTATATTTTCTTGTCGTACGACGAGAATCCACGGTGTATGGCTCCAAGGCGCTTCACGCCGGCCTGATTGAGACGCTCCATGGCTCCTATCCACAACTCAAGGTCGGGATTCACAGGGTTCTTCACAAACACAGGCACGTCCACCCCCTGCAGTGCATCGGCCAGCGCCTGCATGGCGAAAGGATTGGCCGAGGTGCGGGCACCAATCCATAGTATGTCGATGCCATACTTCAGGGCCAGCTCCACATGTTCGGGAGTAGCCACCTCGGTAGAGACGAGCATCTTCGTTTCTTTCTTCACCTGTTGCAGCCAGGGCAGCGCTTTCTCGCCGTTGCCCTCAAAGCCGCCAGGCTTGGTGCGTGGCTTCCACACACCGGCACGGAAGTTGTGGCAGCCTTTCATGGCCAGCTCACGGGCTGTTCTCATCACTTGTTCTTCGGTCTCGGCCGAACACGGACCTGCTATCACGAAGGGACGTTCATTGTCGCTGGGCAGGTTCAGCGGTTGTAACTCTAATTCCATAAAGCCTACCCCCTACCCCTCACATCGGAGGAGAGCTTGGTTACTATCGGGGGAAATCCAATTTATTTATTATTCTTTCCTTTTTCAGTCCGTTCCTACTATCCTTCCTTTGGCAGAAGGGATGGGAGGTGTGTTTTTATTCGTTCCAAAGCCTGTTGTATTTTCTCTTCCTTGGCACAGAGGGAGATGCGAATGTAGCGCTCGCCGTTGCTGCCGAAGATGAAGCCGGGGGTAATGAATACGCGGGCCTCATGCAGTACGCGCTCGGTGAGGTCTTCCACATTATTATATATATCGGGTATGCGCCCCCAGAGGAACATGCCCACCTGCTGCTTGTCGTAGGTGCAGCCCAGCACGTCCATTATCTGCTCGGCATACTGCCTGCGGCGGGCGTATGTCTCAACGTTTGCCGTGCGGTGCCACTCGTCGGTGTTGTTGTAGGCCTCGGCCGCTGCCAGTTGTATGCCACGGAAGGTGCCGCTCTCTATGTTGCTCTGCACCTTCAGTATCCATGATATGAACTCAGCATTGGTGGCGCACATTCCCACTCGCCATCCCGGCATGTTGTGGCTCTTCGACATGGAGTTCAGTTCTATGCAGCATTCCTTTGCTCCTGGCACCTGCAGGATGCTGAGCGGGCGCTTGCGGTTGAGTATGAACGAATAGGGATTGTCGTTCACCACCACCATATTGTGACGGCGGGCCAAGTCCACCAGCCGCTCATAGGTGTCCATGCTTGCTGGCGCGCCCGTAGGCATGTTGGGATAGTTCACCCACAGCAGTCTGCACTTCTCTGTTTTTCTGCTTGCCAGCTCCTCCAGCTCATCGAAGTCGGGCTGCCAGCCGTTCTCGGGCTTCAGGTTGTAGTTCACTATCTTCGCACCGAGAATCTTGCTCAGCGATGTGTATGTGGGATAGCCGGGATTGGGCACCAGCACTGCCTCGCCGGGGTTGACAAAGGCGAGCGTCACATGCAGTATGCCCTCCTTCGAACCGATGAGGGGCAGCAACTCGCTCTTGGCATCGAGGTCAACGCCATACCACCGTTTGTAGAACCCCGCCATGGCCTGGCGCAGCTCGGCCGTGCCCTGCGTGGGCTGATAGCCGTGAGCGTCTGCTCGGCGCGCCACCTCGCACAGCTTTTCGATGGTCTGCACCGACGGGGGCATGTCGGGACTGCCTATGGCCAAGCTAATGATGTCGAGCCCCTCGGCGTTCATCTGTGCCACCTCTTTCAGCTTGCGACTAAAGTAATACTCGCTTACCAAACTGAGTCTGTCTGCTGGTTGTATCATCATACTGTTCACGTTTTTTTCTGTTTACACTATACGCTATTCACTGTTAAGCCCCGCTATCACCTTGTTGTGAAGCGGGGCTTTATGAATCTTTATTCTTCCATTTTCAATCTTCTATCTACTCACGGCCTACCGCTTCACATTTTTGCTGCAAAGTAAAAGTAATACCCGTAGAAATAGGAGGCAGAATATGTCATTTTGTTCTTTTTTGTGGTTTACGGCTGCAAAATTACTACTTTTATTCGTAACTACCAAACAAATTGCCAACTTTTTGCAAATTTAACAGCGGACTGATGCTGCAGCGCTCCACACTTTATTTTTGCAGCGGATAACAACGGACTTATTGTTGCGGCGGATTATTTATGCAGCGGACAACAACGGACTTATCTTTGCGGCGGATTTATTGGAGCAGCGGACAACAACGGACTTATTGTTACTGCGGATTATTTATGCAGCGGACAACAACGGACTTATCTTTGCGGCGGATTTATTGGAGCAGCGGACAACAACGGACTTATCTTTGCAGCGGACTAGGGCGGCGGACTGATATGGTGCAGCTTATTCTGTACGCCCTGCTTTCAGCCAGCGGTCAAGCCAGTTGAAGTAGGTGCGCTGCCATAGTATGCCGTTCTGGGGCTTCAGCACCCAATGGTTCTCGTCGGGGAAGATGAGCAGCTGAGCCTCGATGCCCTTCATCCGGGCGGCGTTGAAGGCGCTCATGCCCTGCGTGTAGCAGATGCGGTAGTCTTTCTCGCCGTGTATGCAGAGTATGGGGGTGTCCCACTTGTCCACCATCTTGTGGGGCGAGTCGTGGTAGGTCTTCTTCGCATTGGGCATCTGCGGACGGTGCCAGTAGGCCTCGTCATACTCCCAGTTCGAGAACCAGTTCTCCTCGGTCTCAGTGTACATGGAGGCGAGGTTGAAGGCGCCGTCGTGGGCTATGAAGCACTTGAAGCGCTTCTCGTGTATGCCGGCAAGATAGTACACGCTGAAGCCGCCGAAGCTGGCTCCCACGGCGCCGAGGCGGTCTTTGTCTACGTAGGGCAGGTTCTGGGCTGCATCGTCAATGGCGGTCAGATAGTCGCTCATGCACTGGCCCGTCCAGTCGCCGCTTATCTCTTCGAGCCACTCCTGGCCGAAGCCTGGCAGGCCGTGACGGTTGGGGGCAATGATGACGTAGCCCTGCGACGCCATGATCATGAAGTTCCAGCGGTAGCTCCAGAACTGCGAGACGGGGCTTTGCGGTCCGCCTTCGCAGAAGAGCAGCGTGGGATATTTCTTCGATGCATCGAAGTGTGGCGGCTGTATAATCCAGTAGAGCATCTGGTTGCCGTCGGTGGTCTTCACCCAGCGGCTTTCCACCTTGGGCTTTGCCAGTCGGTCGAGTATATGCTTGTTCTCGTGGGTGAGCTGAGTTATCTGTGCCGATTGTCCGGGCGTCACCACGTACAGGTCGGCAGGCTCAGTATAGCTGTGGCGCTCCATGAGCAGCTGCCTGCCATTGTTCATCAGCTTCAGCGAGCCCCAGTCGGCGCAGTCGTTGGTAAGCTGCTCAACAGTTGTTGCGTGGTGCTGCCCGAAGAGTGCGTAGCTGTTTCCCTTCGCCTTTTTCTTTCCCTTGGGGTTGACCGCCTTCACTGCGTAGAGGTTCTCAGTGGCGTGCCACACCCCGATGAAATAGATGAGTGCATCGTTCGCGTTGTCGCTCCAGCAGAACTCGTCAACGTTGCTGTCGAAGTCCTCAGTGAGGTAGTGCTTCGCTCCTGTGGCCAGCTCATAGCAGCACAGGCGCTGGCGGTCGGCCTCATAGCCGTTGCGCTCCATCGACAGCCATGCCACGTAGCGCCCGTCGGGCGAGAACTGCGGATTCTGGTCGTAGCCCACGTTGTTCTTCAGGTTCTCAGGGGCGTTCACCGCCTGCACGCGCATGGTGGTGGTGGGGTCAATCTTCGGCTCCACGTAGTCGGCGGCCTTGCATAGGTTGGTGGTCTTGCCCGTCTCTACTTCATACAGATAGATGTCAGAGTCGGTAGAGATGCTGTATTCCAGTCCTGTCTTCTTGCGGCAGGTGTACGCTATGGTCTTCGAGTCGGGGCTCCAGGCCAGCTGCTCTATGCCGCCGAAAGGCTCCATGGGGCATTCGTAGGGTTCGCCCTCCAGCAAGTCCTTGCCGTCGGCAGCTATGGAGCCCCCGTCGCCCACTGCATAAACGAAGGGGTGCTGTATGCTCTCCACGTAGTGATCCCAGTGGCGGTACATCAGGTCGGTCACCAGGCGGCCGGTGGCCTTGGGCAGGTCTTCGGGATTCTTCTGTATAATCTCGTTGAAGGGTATGCTCTTGAGTATGATGACCTTCTTGCCGTCAGGAGCGAACTGAAAGCCCTCCACCTCGCCGTTGGTCTTCGACAGTTGCTGGCGTGCTGTGCCGTCGCTGTTCATGGCCCATATCTCGCCGCCGGTGATGAAGGCTATGCGGCCGTCGGGCAGCCAGGCGGCGTCGGTCTCGTTCTTCGCCCCCGTGGTGAGTTTCTGCTGGCCTGTGCCGTCGCTGTTCATCACGTAGAGCACCTGGTGGCTCTTGTTGTGCTTCACACTGTAGTAGCCCACCTGATACACTATCTTGCTGCCGTCGGGCGAAGCGGCATAGCCGCCTATTCGCCCCATAGCCCACAGGGCTTCAGGCGTCATGAGGTCGCTGCTCAGCTGAATGTTCTGTCTACCAATGTTCACTTCTGTCTCTTGTGCTTGAATGTTGCCTGCCAACCCCACCAAAAGGGCAGCGGCAAGGATTGTGGTTTTCATTTTCATACGTTTGTTCCTTTATGTGGGTGCAAACTTACACATTTTTTTCGAATTTCCCGTCAGTTTTATGTAAAAAAGTAAAAAACCGCCCTGTTTATTCTTCGTCCTGACGCCCCAACCATCAAAATGCGCAAAACGATTTGTGACTTTGTGACTTTTGTGACTCCTGCGGTTTTACGGGGGTTTTCAGCGATTTACACCTAAAATACACCCCTGCGACACCTCCTGCACACTTACAGGGAGAGTGTGCAAAAAAAACGAGCCGACTCCGCGCTCACAGCGCAGAGACGACAATAGAAAACAAAGAAACGTCCGTGTCCGTCCGTTGCCAAGAGCTGCACCGGAAGAACACGGATGAGCTCCCCATACATAAGGGCGAGAAATTTTTCTGCGGCGGCTCCGCGTGAAAAAATCTCGCCCTCACAGCTTTAGGGACGGGCGTTGCCCTCGTCATCGGATAACGAGCTCATAGCTTCTCATTAATTTTACGGTATTCGTTGTCGTCAATCCTCTCAATAATGCCGTCCTTCAGCCAACGTGCAAGCATCATCTTTGCATTACTCTTGCTCTTTATTGCACTGTCGGCCATGAGCACCTCGGCGCTCAAATGCGTGGGCAGACGGTTGAAGAGGTCGCGCGTCTTGTTCTGATAGGACCTTGGCTGAAACGCCTGCGCCTCGCGGTCGAGGGCATCCATCACCATCTGCCCGAACATGTGTACCTGCATCTGCAGGCACCAGTCGCCTATGAGGCGGGCAAACTCCAGGTCGCTGTCGTCCACCACGAGGTCCTCGCCCTT
>JAEEGG010007606.1_pt1 | contig 24901 bp, 21 predicted proteins | sample 9134161 | NCBI WGS metagenome assembly JAEEGG01 (sample SAMN16246543, study PRJNA631951) | gut metagenome | biome: gut microbiome; feature: rumen; material: CR-attached | host: Bos | place: Iran: Karaj | collected 2018-10 | reverse complement strand
CTCGCCGAACATGCACTGCCGGTCGTAACCGATCCGAAGGCTATTCCTGATGCCAAGCGCGATTTGAAGGACGTGCTTGACCAGGTTCAGTTCGAGGAGGATCCGTACAAGGCTGCCGAAGGAGCTCATGCAGTGGTAGTCTGCACGGAATGGAAGTGCTTTGCGGAACTCGATTGGAACCGTATTTACAAGGGCATGGCAAAGCCTGCCTTCGTATTCGACGGACGCAATATCCTGGATGCAGACGCTTTGAAGAAGATCGGTTTCGAAGTGTCTAGCATAGGCAAGGGAAAAGCGGAGTAGCCATGGGGCTTGATTCAAAAACACGACAGCCGGTGCCTCTTTCGAAGGCCCAGTTGTCTATTTTGAATATTTTCAAGGAAATTAAACCATTCCTGGAGAATAATTCAATACCTTATTTTTTGCTGGGAGGGTCCCTGTTGGGGGCTGTTCGGCATAAGGGTTTTATTCCCTGGGATGACGATATTGATATCGGTATCGTTCGTGACGACTACGAACGTTTCCTGGATACGGTATCCAAGAATCTGCCGGATCATCTGGAACTTCGTTCGTATCGCGACGAGGCCGACCATCATTACTATTTCTCCAGAATTGTAGACAAACGGTACGTGATGAGCCGAGAGGGAAGCCTCGTTTCCAGAAAGGAAAATCTCTGGGTGGATATTTTCCCGCTAGATGGAATGCCTAACAATTGGCTTAAGCGTCGCATTCATATGCTCCGTCTTTTGTGGGTGCGTCTGTGCTATCATGTGGCGTGTTTCGACAAGGTGAACCTGAAACGCCCGAACAGACCGCTGTCGGAACGTATCATTATTTCCCTTGTTAAGAACATCCATCTGGGCGGCCATCGCGATTACAAGAAATGGCTCGTCAAGCTCGATAAGCTCCTGAGGGCCTACAAGGTTCAGGATTCAAACTGGGTCGTGAACTTTATGGGACAGTACAAGTTCAAGGAAATGTTCCCGAAGTCCTATTACGGAAAAGGCAAGCTCTACACCTTCGAGGACATGGAGCTGATGGGCCCGGAAGATTACGACCGAGTGCTTTCCCAGATGTACGGGGACTACATGAAGGAACCTGACGATTGCGACAAGAACGTGCACGATGCGTATCTTCAGGATCAGAAGGCTGAATTGATGCATGGCAAACTCGCTTAGACAGCTGCAACTGAAAGAACTGGAACTCTTGAAGTTCTTTCAGCAAGTTTGTAAGGAACATAATATCGAGTACTACGCTCTAGGCGGTACTTTGCTTGGAGCAGTACGCCATAAGGGCTTTATTCCCTGGGACGATGATATCGATGTCGGAATCCCGCGCCCGGATTACGAACGCCTCTGCAAGATTCTAGAAGAAATGTCCGGAACAGGAAAAATCAAGTTCCGCTCGTACAAAAATTCTGAAGATTACATTCGCTATTTTGGGCATATTGAAGATACGACGTTCAAGGTCGTACGTCACGACAAGCTGAAAGCCGAAGAAACTTATGCGTGGATAGATCTTTTCCCGCTGGATGCGATGCCGAATAATGCTTTGCTTCGTAAGTTGAAGGTCTTTCAAGTGCTTGTGTTGCGCGCGCTTTTCCGTTTTTCTTGCTTTGATACTTTAGTAGATGTGCATAAAAAAGGGCGCCCTCTGCACGAAAAAATTTTGGTGTGGATCGGACTCCATACGCCAATCCAGAAACTCTTTAATACCAAAAGTTGCTTGCGCGCGCTTGAACGTGCGTTGACGTCTACTTCTTACGAAAAGTCGGATTACCTAGTGAATGCCATGGGCGCCTACAAGTTCCGTGAGATGTTCCATAAGAAATATTACGGTAAGGGACGCATGTATCCGTTCGAAGATACCGAAATTTGTGGCCCTGAAGATTACGACTTTGTCTGCAAGCAACTCTATGGCGATTACATGACTCCTCCGAAAATGGATGACCGCAACCATCATGGGCTCGAAACGCTCGAAGGCACCGAACAAAACAGCTAGGTTTGTTTATGCCTGCAGTAAGCGTCATTATTCCTGTTTATAATTCGGCGAAGTATTTGCGCGAATGCTTGGATAGCGTTGTTGCGCAAACGTTTTCTGACTGGGAAATGATCGCTGTCGATGACGGCAGCGTAGATGATTCGCCTGCCATTCTCGATGAATACGCCGCAAGAGATTCCCGCATCAAGGTTATCCATAAAGTGAACGGTGGCGTGTCGGCGGCCCGTAACGATGGTCTTGATGCTGCCAGTGGTGAATATGTACTGTTTGCGGATTCAGACGACCTGCTTCTTGCAAATGCACTTGATGTCTTGTATAAAAAGATGTCTGGAGAAAACGCTGATATCGTTTTTGGAGACCATTTGTCATTTCAAGGAAATGACGGCCCGGAGAAAGATCGTCGATACATCTTTTTTAACAAGCCTTTTGTTGCTTCTGATCGTGAAACGATTGTTCAAATTCAGCAGACGGTGCTGTATAGGGGCTTTTCTCCGTACTTTTCGGAACGCAGCGGATATCTTTTGGCGACCCCGTGGGCGAAAATGTTTCGCCGCCAATTGATTGAGGAATACGGAATTAAATTCCCGCTGTCCATAAGCTTGTTTGAAGATGGTATTTTCGTGTTGCAGGTGTTGCAGCACTCTAATAGAGTTTGCTATGTGCAGGAGCCGATTTGCCGTTATCGAGTGCTGTCGACATCTCTGTGCCATGCACATGAAATGTCTCCCATAGAGGTGTACAAGGCTATTTCGAAAGAAGTTCTTCTCTTTATAGAAAAGAATGGTGCGGATCAGCTGATGAATGCTTACCAGTCGCGTTTCCTTTATTATGCGAAGAAACAAGCCGGACAGCTTTTTTCGAGTTCCTTGTCTTTTTGGACAAAATACAGAAACCTTAAACTTTTGCTGAACGATCCGTTCTATAAGCCCTTCGTTGCGAACGTCCCTTCGATGCGCTTGGTGGGAACAGAGAAGGTTTTTGGAATTTTAGCCTATCGAAGGCTTTATCTTTTACTTGCTGTTATTCTTTGGCGCCGTCGAGGCTAGGATTTTCGTCGGCCTCTAATTCATCGTTCTTTTCTTTTGCGATTTGTCCGAGTTGGCAACCGGCAAGTAAGAAAAGAAATTGAGAGCAGTTTCCGATGGTTCCGGACAAGGTGACGAATACCGTGCCGGCGGCAATCAAAGCAAATCCCCCAGAAATAAGGGGCGCCTTTCTATGCCTGAATAGGATGATAAACATCCAAAGCAAAAGAAGGTAATAGGAGAAAAGCCCAAAGAATCCGCGGTCTATCAGGAGGGAAAATACAACGGATTCTAGCCCTCCCAAATCATCACCGTGGCTGTCTTGTGCTCGGGTATCTTCTGCAAAAATAACATGGGAGGTAAACTTGTTTCCGTTCCCAAAAATGGGTGAATTACTGATGGAAACCAGCGTGAACAGAAGCTGTCTTTCTCTAAAATCGAGAGACGATCCTTTGCCCGCGTGACTGGTCTGGAAATTGTCCAGCATAAAGGAGAATAATGCCGAAAAGGAAAAAACGACGATTCCTGCAATGAGAAACTTAATGAACGGCCCCACTCTGTCGAAAATTAAAAGCGCCACGCCCAATAAGGCGCATACCAAAGCCGTTCTTGAACCGCAGAGAATGATGTTTAGGGTGAGAAGTAGCAGGACTAGTAGAATTTTCTTCCGGTCAAACGAGTCTTTCTTGAGATAGGGCAGGTAAAAAAGGAAAAGTGACATTAAAAGCATTCCAAAGGCCGTGGGATGCTTGGTGGTAAAGAAGGTTCGCAAGCGCCAGCTTTCGATAAGGCTGACTTTAGAATTCAAGTCGAATGATCCGTTGTAATGCGGAAAGGCTGCACAGACCATCCTGTAAGGGATGTTGTCGCTGAGCATGATTTCTACAATGCCGCAGAAGCATATGATGTAGACGAAGGGAACGAGCTTGATTGCAAAATTGTTGATCCCGACATGACGTGCATACAGATAGGCAGCGTAAATGTATCCCAGACAGTCTATGGCGTCGCGAACGCCGTAATACATGTCTTTGGAGGCGATTCCCGAGTTGTAAATGGCCGTAAAAAAGTAGCTGATAATATTGAGTAATATGGGAATGGTCAGGATGTTGAAAAATATGCTTCTGTTAAAGTTCTCGCGATCCTTGAAAAACTCAACGATGAAATAAACGTACAGTATGATGTGCTGTGGCGATATAGAGGGATTGAGCGTGAACAGAGCTACATTGGGGAAAATAACCGTTCCTATAACGAGCGTAAGAAATCGCTTTTCAGAATTGGAGTAGATTATCGTAATGAGTAATCCAAAAAAGAATAGCAGGACAGCGATGCTCATTTTCCAAATATACTAATATTTTTCCCCGCTTAGTTCAAAGCGGATTGTAACGGGGGAATGATCGGAGGGGTAGCGAAACTTTTCTCCGTCGTAATAGGTCTCGTTGAGTATTCCGAAACGCTTGACCTTTGTACCTGGGGCGACGAATATGTGGTCGAGCTGCCAAATGCCGAAACGTGATGGGTCGAAGTGGTTGTAACTGCCGTTGGGTGTGCTTGTAAATTCGGCGATCTTTTGTGCGTCGACCATGACAGAGGTTTCCAGGTTTTTGTACGATTTTGATGTTGAAGTGAAATTCAAGTCTCCGGCAAAGATGAATGGCGTGTTTCCTGCCATGGAGTAGATTTTCCGACTCATCAACTTTGCGCTTTCGGCTTGAGCATCTTTGCCATGGTAGTCAAAGTGAACATTGAAAATGTACAGGAAATCCTGTTGAAATTTAAGTTTCGCCCAGGTGCAGTAGCGGGCATGTTTGGAATCCCAACTCTTGCTTTTTTTTTCGGGTGTTTTCGACAGATAGAACCTTCCGTAGTCGACAACGGTGAACAATCCTTTCTTTATAATAATGGGGTTGTATTCCATGGTGTCGGAAAGGATGATGTCATACTCAGGAAGAAGTTCCATTAACTGTTTTAAGCGGTAGGGACTGCCCTCCTGAAGGCCGACAATGTCAAAGTCGTGATATTTGATGACGTTCGCGATAGGTTCTTTCCGCTTTTCCCATGCATCGCCGTTTTCGACATCCCTGGGGTCTTCCCAACGGATGTTCCAAGAGGCGTAACGAAGCTCCACTCCGTAAGAAACAAACGGAATGCATAAAAGGAGAACGAAAAAAATGGCGATTTGCTTAATCATTTACGAATAATCAGCCCGCAAATTTTGTCGATGGCTCGGTAAATCGGTTTCAGACGCTTGTACATGAATACGATCGTCCTGTAGAAAGCTGTCCTTTGGACTTTGACCGAAATCAGGTCTGCGTTTACGTCTTGTACGGAGCTGAATGCGATTTTGGGGTTTGCCAAGATGGCATCCAGTTTTTCGTGAGTCTTTTCGAGAATGCTTTTTTGAATGTTTTTGTCCGCAAGGTCAAAGCAGGTGAGGCCAAAACTTGCATAGTAATGCATGATCTTTGCGCAGTTTAGGTGCTTGAGGAATGAAGACCTGCGCGTCACCTGGCAATTCCAGGTGCCGTCTATTTCTTTCACGACGCCGCCTTGGCGGACGTTGACCTCGTTGAGTGCGGTCTGGTCATAAACGACAGAATACTTTTCAAGCGTTTCTTTCCACAGCTTGTGCCATTCGTCAAAGAACTTTTGGGCATCGGGAGATTTTTTGACCCAGATGACGCCGCTGTTGAAATGTAAGTCCTGGTATCCGGCGCTCCAGTGCAAAGGCTTGGAACGTTCTTCGTAGAAATTCTGATAGCAGCCTTCTGAAATTTTCTGGTGACGGTCAAGCACCATTCCGATAGATATATCTTCGCTAAAGTCGGGCTTCAGTTCTTCGCATACAAGCGTGTCCCCGTCGATAAAGAGAAAGTCTTCGTCGATGTAATGGTACATCGTGGTCTTTAAAAAACGGGAACGGTCGCGGTTGTTGTACTCTTCGGGAACCTGGATTTCGCAGATTTGTACGTCAATTTTATTGTGATAGGTTCTTTTTCCCGTGAATGTTGCCGCAGTACCTTGGTCAACGAGAATTACAACCTTGGCTCCTTTATTGTGCACAAGCAGGCTAGACGCACTTATCATGGTCTGTTCATAATAAGTGTCTTTTTCATTGCTGACGAGTACGTAGACGAAAGTCATGGAAAACCTCTTATAGGCCTTTGCCGAAAAATTGTTCGCACTTTTCGATGGCGACATCGTTACGGTTGTTGTGCACATTGGCTATGTATAAGGATGTTTTTGCGAGTTCCTTATTTGTGATGTAGAAGGGGTGCGTTTGTTTATTGGGAACCCAAGCGACAGGGATGTTGAGGCTGTTTTCTACAAATTTTAGCCAAACGTCATCGACGGACCATGCGTTGTCCATTATGTTCTGCGGATTAAAGTATTCTGAATCCATATCGAAAATATGGGGCGGATAGAGAACGCCGCCGACTCCTGTCGCAAAGAGCTGAAGAGAGGGCCCTGGGTCTTTTTTGCAGTCGTAATCCCAGGAATTATAGTCGACAGCCTTGTGGTTGATATCGTACAGAATTTTATGGACGCGTCTTGCCGAAATGCAGTTGGGGTATTTTTTGTAGCTTGCGTACAGAGAGGCTAACATATCCCGTGTGTAGATGACATCGTCGTCTACGGTCACGATGCATGCGTCGCGGAATTCCTTCATGGCGTGAATGTATTTCTTGTGAGGCTTTAGGGGGTCACCTCCGCAACGGATTTCTAGGCCCTTCTTTTGCAATTTGAGAATTTCTTGGGGAATGTTTTCCAAGGAAACGTCTTTGTCTAGCCAAAGGATGACCTTGGTGGGCTTCAAAGTCTGATTGAGAATGCTCTTCAGGCATATAGGAAGCGTCGGGAATCGCGCTGGATAACTTGTTAACGAGACAATTATCGGAGTCTCTAATTTTTGTTTTGCAATGCCATAAGAGATGGGCAGGTAATTGTACCTGAAATTGTTCCAAGCCGTTTTTGCTTTCTCGAGGACGATTTTGATGGTAGTTTTTGCCGCAAGGCTTGGGCTAAGGCGAATCATTTTGTATAGAAAATGGATTGCATCTTTCTTGTCATGTGCCTTTTTGGCTGCCCTGAAAGCGTTGCGAAAATCGGTAAATAAAATTTTGTTGCGTGCGTCGCGAACTTTCTTGCTCAGCTTGTAAAATTGGCTGAGACCTTTGTTGAAGCGCTCGCTTGTGTAGGCCCATTTGATTTTATTGTTTTCCGTAATTCCACAGCCACGGCGATATACAGATGATATTACTGGATTAAAGTGAATTTTGCCCTTGGTGGAGAGGTAGGCCCACATTGCGGTATCGAAACCGGGCTGTTTTGATTGCAGAAACTCGGGAAGAAATTCGCTGCGGTAAACAGCGGACGCCGTAGGAAATCTTCTTCGAATGAGAAGATCTTCCAAAGATACATCGTGTTCCGGTTCATCCGAAAAAGGACGGGCTACATTTGTGTTGGTGTATAATACGGTCCCGTTTTCGGTAGAAAGCGAATAATCTAAATGGCTTTCAAGAAAGTCAACTTGTCGCTGCAACTTGTTAGGATCGGTCCAGTAATCATCTCCTTCGCAATCGGCATAGTACTTCCCTTTGGCGGCAGGATAAATGAAATTCTTCCAGATGGGGTTGCGCTTAGAATGCTGGTTTTCAGTTTGAAGGATTGGCTTGATTATATCGGGATGCTTTGCGGCGTACTCTTTTACAATTTCGGCTGTTCCATCGGTTGAAGCGTCGTCGTGAATAATGATTTCGATGGGAAAACTCACCTTCTGCATCAAAAAGCCTTCAATTGTTTGCGCAATGAAGTCTTTCTGGTTGTAGGTGGCGCAGAGAATGGATACAAGAGGAGCCTGATTCATATTTGAGAGCAAAGAAAAAATTGTTATTGCAACATGTCCAGTAGGTGCTTGGCGTCCTGTCTTTTGCGGAGAACCTCGTACCCGTCTTCCGTCATTTTAACAATGGCACAGCGTGGGTTGATAAAGAACGGGGTGAGGTTGTGCCTGTAGGCTCCAGATCCCTTGAAAACCAGAAAATCTCCATAGTGGTAGTGCTTCAATGTTACTTGATTTGCTATAACATCTGTTTCCATACAGGTCGCGCCTACGATGTCAGCGGTAATGGGCTGTTCCTCTTCTCTTTCGCTGTATTCATCATAGGGATAATTTACTTTACTTGTTTGAGCCCGTACCTGATAGACACTTGCGTCTACAATGACGAAATCCTTTTGGTTTATAGTTTTGTGTTGATGAATTCTTGTAACCAATTCAAAGACGTTTGTTACAACGGATGCCCCTGGTTCTATTACAATATGGGGCTTGTGAATTTGAAACCATTCATTGTTGAGTAAAACGTCACAAATTCCATTGGCGTAATCTTGGTAGGAGGGCCGCTTTGAAATATCGACTTCCTTGGGGGCAGCTCCAAAAAATCCACCGCCTAAATCAAAATATTTGATTTCGTCTAGGGCGTGCACTTGAGCTATTTCTAAAAGGCGCGAAGAGATAATTTTGTAGTTTTCGACAACGCGGTTAGTCGATGATGTGTGCCCATGTAACGATACGACACTGATCTTATTCTCTTTTAATTTGGGAATAATTTCATCAAGAATTTTTTGCGTAAATCCGAAACGGCTTTCTTTTAATCCCCCTTGTATGGCGGATGATCCGTTGTCGGTCTTTATTTCCATATTTACGCGAAGGCCAATATTGATCGGTAAATCTGGATGTTTTTTTCGAATGTCGATGATGAAATCAATCTCGTAGAGACAGTCTAAGTTTACAATAGATCCATTGAGGATTGCTTTTTCGATTAGAGCTTCACTTTTGATGGGACCGTTTAAAATAATGCGATCCCCTTTAAATCCGACTTGCTGGGCCAAATCGTATTCTATTTCGGAAACAACTTCTGCAATAAAACCATTACTTTTGACGATGTCTAGTAAAAAAGGAGTGTAATTTGTTTTGAATGAATACGAAAGAAGAAATCGATTGTATCGATTTTTGAAGGCGTTGTTAAAGTCGGTCAAGTTCTTTTGAAATCTATCGGGGTATGCCAAATAGAATGGGGTTCCGACTTCATTTGCAATCTTTTTTAATCTAGATATCATGATCTTGTAACGTTATATGGAAATAGTTCTTGAAATTATGTGTAACCGAAATGAGTTCGTCGTAGCTTGGGAACTCCAGAAGACATAAGCCGACTCGGTCTGTCAAAAATTTAAACTTGTTGATAGCGTCGCCTTTCTGTTTGAAATAAAGCTCCTTGACGATATATTTTTTGATGTAATCGTCGATTTTAATGTCTTCAAGGATTCCGTCTTTTTCTGAATATAGCAAACAGTAGGCAAAATAACCATTGGCTTCTGCTTTATCTATGTCAAGAGGCTCGTTAAGAGCCATTTTTACTGCAAGTTCTTCGGTACTTATTTTATAGGCCCTGTTCATGAGGCTGTAGATGAAATTCCCACTATGCCTTGAGTTGACTTCTATAAAATAAATTTTTCCTGAAGAGGATACCCTAAATTCAACATTGATGGCTCCAGATTGAATTTTAAGAGCCGATACAAGTTTTTGGATTTCATCCTTGACCTTGTTGTAAAGATCTTCTGGAATGATTCCTTTCCCAAAAATCGTTGCGCAAGGCAGAATTTCGTTGACTGCTGGATATAAATATCGTCCAAGGAAAGCAATCTTTAGAATTCCGTCTTCGATGATGCAATCACCGTTTATTTGAATGTTTCCATCCACGAATTCTTCGATAACAACATTTCCGCTATTAGACTCCTCGTGAGCCTTGTCGACAGCGCTTTGAAGTTCGCTTTCTTGGAAAACTTTCGTTATTCCCTTGTTTCCGCCACGGTCCGTTGGTTTCACGATTACAGGGAATGTCAGACTATCAATCGATTCCGGAATGGACGTTCCGTTAAAGAGGATGAATTTTGGAAAAGAGGTGAAACCATTGCGTTGAAGGAACTGTCTAAAATTGTTTTTGTAAGACAGTGTTTCTTTCGTGGTTTCGGAAATACCCGGCAGATGAAACTTTTCTATAACGTGGCATCCAGCGAAGTATCCGTGTGAAGAAGCGAAAAAGACTACGCCATCAACGGGATTCTTTTCGATGTAAGCATCAATAAGATCAGTGTCGTAGGTACTGATCATGAGCGCTTCGTCCGATTCCTTGTGGCCGGGATTTTGGGGCTTGTTGTCGCATGTGATAACATGCAAACCACGAGATTTGGCGTACTTAATGGCTGGTACAACAGACAGATTTGCATCAAAAAAGATAATCCGTTTATTCATAATCCTATTCCACGTTTATTTTTAACCAATCACGGTCATGGCTCAGAGCATTAGTCATTTCTTCTCTGGTGTCGAACCTGAGAAATAGCGTTCCCAAGGAAGTATTTGCACCGGTAAAGGGGACGATATGGTCGCCAGGACTTACAATAAGGCCCACGTCGCGGACATACTTGCGTTTGAATTCTGGGTTGATGTCGATAGAAACGAAAGTCCCTTCTTTGGATGAGTGCAGAATGTAGTTGCACCAAACTCCATCGTATTCTGGGACTGTTATGTTGTCTAGTGGCATTCCGAGCGCTTTCTTGATTTCGTTGACAATGAGGTCCTGACCGGTCGCCATGTCCTGCAGTTCGGCGATACGGTTTCCGCCACCGCGGGGACTCACTTCCATAATGTAGGCCTTGCCATCGGAGCACACACGACTTTCCACATTGTAGATGCCGGATTTCACGCCGAGAAGCGTGAACAGGCGCTGCAGTTGCGCTGTCAGGTCGTCTTGGAACTTCTGCTCCATGGAGGCGGGCCAAATTTCGATGGCGGGCGTGTATGGGTTTGCGGCGTTCTTGTCGAATAGCTGGTCGGAATACGCCGGGTAGACGAGCTTGCCGTCTACCGTAAAGATATCTGCGCTGGACTGAGCACCGACTTTGTCGAGAAAGTCCTCGATTATGAAATGTTTTGAAAGCGACGACGAGAGAGCGGTCTCAATGGCGTTACGTAAATTTTCCTTGTTCTCAACTTTCGTGACCCCCTTGCTGCCTGCTGAATCGACAGGCTTTACAATCACGGGCCAGTTGAAGTAGGTGGTATCTTTTAGGGCGTCCTCGATGTTGTTGTAGCCCTTTGCCTTGGGACAGTTGAATCCATGCTCGGTAAGAAACTTGCGGAACAGCGACTTGTCCTGCAGAATGCGGGCGGCCTCGTAGCTGCACTGGAACGGAAGCCCCATCGCTTCGGCGACGTATGCGGCCGTCGTGACACCGGGGTCTACGGCATGTGAAAGTATTCCGTCAATTTGCAGTTCTTGTGCAGCCTTCAGGACGGCGTCCTTTTCAATGATACTCACGTTGCAGTATTCATCGGAATACTTGTGTGCAATGTTGTTGGGGAGGTAATCTGCCGTAATCACATAGACTCCTAGCTTATGAGCCTCTTCGATTACGGGGAGCAAGTAGCGGAGTCCGCCAAGGAGCATCAACTTTTTCATTAGCGCCTCCCTTTTACATACATTTTATTTTTTTTAGAATCAAACCAATGAAAGAAAGGTACTTCTAAAAGGTGTATTCGCATAAAATCAATAAGGGTACATATAATATAGATTCCTAATACAGACGCTATTGCGTGTATTGCGAGATAATCGGAGTTAAAGAATAATGTGTTTTGCAAGGTGTCTGTCCACAACCATTGCCGCATTGTATCGCTAGCTGCATGAATGAGTAGGACTCCAAATGCAGATGCACTGATGGTGTTTATAATCTTTGAATGCTTGATTTTCAAATTTTTAAAGAAAAGAAATGCAAAAATTGCTGTTGTTAGGGCGAAAATGGCGTTGGAATCCGCTACATATTTGTACCAAGCGACTTTACCGGAAATGTCATATCTCCATGCTCCCCATATAACGGTTGCCCAAGAGCAAACAAAAGAAATCAATAAAGCCAACCCGCAAAATTTGTTGCTTTGGAATTTTTTTATAGGGTGAAGTCTTAGGTATGCTGCAATGATGTACAAGATAATAAACCACTGCACGTAGTTGAATGATATCTTTATGTGAATTAGAGGCAAAATTGTGAACATGAGGACGCATAATGCAATTAAATAGCGATGTTGTCGCTCGCTAGTTTTGTTTAATAGGATGTTTAGATACGGAATAAATAGAAAGAATAGCAAATAGCAACTTGTAAAGCTGTTTGTGATACTAGAGATGGGCAAAATATCTTTAATAAGAAATTGAATTGAATAGTTGTTGTATTTCGTTATAAAGAAAATAATTGCGATAATGATGCTATAAAACTCAATTTCTAGGAAAAGCTTTAAAAATTTATTTAGGGTTATTTGTGACTTGACCATAAAATAACCGGTTATCAAGACGAAACAATTGATACCGGTTTTGCCACCCCAACCAAATAGCAGTAAAAAAAGTGAATTTGATGATGTTGCTCCAAATTCTTTTATAAGCTCGAGGTATCCGGAGTTGACAACATAATGGTGTGCGACAATGATAAGCATCGTCACTATGCGGAACAACTCTAGATTAGAGTCTCGGACTTTCTTTGGTTGAGGTTCTATTTGGGGCATTCGAAATATTCTGCTATTCTATTTTCGAATAATGTCTATAATCCTGTCGGTGCCTTCGTTATCGAGACCTGCGAACATCGGCAAACAAAGCACCTGGTCGGCAAGTTTGTGTGCTACAGGCAAGTTCTTCGGGTCGGCAGATTCCAGTCCCTTGTAGGCGCTGAACGTGCTGATGAGGGGGTAGAAGTAGCGGCGACCGTAAATGTTGTGCTCCCGCAGTTTGGCGTAAAGGGCGTCGCGGCTGATGCCGTATTCTTCGCTGATGAAAATCGGGAAGTAGGCGTAGTTGTGACGCACACCTTCGATGTCCTTGAGGAAACGGATTCCAGGAATGTCCTTGAGGGCTGCGCGGTACTTTTCGGCTATAGCCTTGCGTTTTGCGATGGCGTCATCGACCTGCTTTAGGTTCAGGAGCCCGTATGCGGCGCGGATTTCGTCCATCTTGCTGTTGATACCCGGGGCAACGACGGTCGTTTCGCCGGCAAAACCGAAGTTCTTAAGGAAATCGATGCGCTTCTTGGTTGCTTCGTCATGACAGACGAGGGCTCCACCTTCAACGGTGTTGTAGACCTTGGTGGCGTGGAAACTGAGCGTACTCATGTCGCCGGCTTTCAAAACTGATTCGCCATCCTTCTTGACGCCGAAAGCGTGGGCTGCGTCGTAGATAATTTTCAAACCGTAGATGTCTGCGATTTCCTGAATACGTTTCATGTTACAGGGGGTGCCATAGACATGTACGGGCATGATCGCCGTGGTGTGCGGCGTGATGGCGGCCTCGATCTTCTCGGGGTCGATGTTGCCGGTTTCTTCGTCTACATCCACGAAGACGGGCTTTAGACCGTTCCACCAAATAGAGTGCGTTGTCGCTACAAAGCTATAGGGAGTCGTAATGACTTCTCCGGTAATTCTCATTGCCTGCAAAGCGGTAATGAGGGGGAGAGTCCCGTTGGTGAATAAACTGATATATTTAACACCGAGATAGTCAGCAAGTGCTTTTTCAAGTTCCTCATGGTAGTGACCATTGTTGGTCAACCATTTTCTATCCCAAATATCCTGAAGCATGGGGATAAAGTCTTCCAGTTTTGGAAGAAGGGGGGAAGTGACTGTAATTGTTTTATTCTCGCTCATAATAATCTACGACTTGTTTTTCTTTTTACTCAAAAGTTCCAGCAGTTCCTTGACTGTTTTCCTGTTAAATATACAATTGCTTGCGATGTAGTAAATGGCTCCTGCGGCAATTCCGAGTACGAGTTGTAGGGTGTATTCCTGTTCGGGGAGAATTCTTGTGACACCCATGCAAATAGCGCCCATGACCAGGGAATTCAAAAGGGTCGGAATGTACATCTTGAGCTGGATCCAAAGGCCTGCATTTAGCAATTTTCCGGAATAATAGGTGTTTATCACAAGTCCAAAACAGGTGCCGACCCATTGGCTAAAGCAGATGGCGATAATCCCATGAGGAATGGCGATGCAAAGAATGATAATTCCTACAATTTTCTTGATAACTTCTAGTTTCAGAAATAAATCGGACCGTCCCATAACTTGCAGAATATTTAAGTTGATCGCATGTACGGGATACCACATTTGGGCAAGGCAGATGATTTGTAGAATGAGAATGGCGTTGACCCATTTATCCGTAAGGACCAAGAGAATGAACGGCTTTGCAACAGCACTAAGGCCAATCATTAGGGGAAATATGACTAGGGTTGCCATATTCAAAAACTTTAAATACCCTGTCCGCAACTTGTCAGGGTCGTTTTGAATTTTACTCAAGACGGGGTAGGTGACTCTCTGGAAAATGCCCGTGATATTGGAAGACGGGAAGTTCGCAAAATGATTTGCCCTGCTGTAGTTTCCTAATGTATCCGCAGAGAATACCTTGCCGATAATTAAGTCGTAGATGTTTTCGTACAGGGTGTTCAGTAAACCCGAAACCAAAAGTTTAGAGCCGAAACCGAACATATTCTTGAAAGAGGACTTGTTGAAAAAGGTCTTGGGTCGCCAATGAACCAAAGTCCAGAATAGCACCACTCTCGAGGATGTCGTCGTTATTTGTTGGACAACGAGTGACCATACGCCTAGCCCATTGTATGCGCAGACAAGGCCGGCCGTTCCACCTATAATGGCTCCGATGAGGGAAACCTTGGCAAGTGTTTTGAAATTCAGGTCAATCGTCAGGTTAAGGCGCTGGATTGACCCGAAGGCCTGTATAATTAAGTTGATGGCGAGAATTCTCAGAATGTCTGAGAGCTGAGGCATTCCGTAGAATTGGGCGATGAAGGGGGCCGCTAGGAATATTATTCCGTAGCATGCGCCTGCCATAAAAATATTGAAGAAAAATACGGTCGCTTTGTCGGCTTCGTTGCGGTCTGGCTTGCGTATGAGGGCGTTGCCGAAACCACTGTCGATGAAGGTCTGACTTACTGCCATGAAAATGGCGAGCATGGCGATCATGCCGTAGTCATTCGGCGTTAAAAGCCTTGCTAAGAGGATGCCGAACAGAAACTGTACGCCTTGCGTAGAGAATCTCTCTATGGCGCTCCAGATGACACCCTTGAATGTTTTTTGCTTCAAAGACATAAGCGTCTTCAAAATATAGAATTATATGTTCTCGTCAATCCACTGGATTCGTTGTTCTATCCAGTATTTTAGAGTGTCTACGGCTTCCTGGTAATTACTGAACTTTCTAAAAAAGGGAAAGCCGCTGTCGGTTTCGAGAACAGGCCATCTTTTGAACTCGTTTTGTGATGCTTTTGATAGCTTTTTCGATATGGAATCAATGGAATCCAGGGTGGCTGCAAACGCTGCTCGATTCTTTTTCCAAAAGTTCTTTACTTGCGCTTCGTAAGCCTTGTTCTTGAAAAGGAATCGGTCCCAACCGTATTTACGAATGAACCATTGGTCAGGTCCGCTTTTTTCATCTCTCGAATTTCCGTAGCCTAGGTCGAAATCCCATACCGGTCCCATTTTTAGGGGGGAGTCTTTTTCCCAGGTAATAAAAATGCTTCGACGGTGTCCGTCGATATTCTTTGTAAATTCCTGTATCCAGTAGTATCTTACAAAATCTTCGATGTCGATCCAGTGGGCGATGCTGTCTATGTCGTAAATATCCTTGGATTGTAGAAAACGCTCGAAATGATTGATGTGGTCTTCGAGAAGTTTTTGGGAATATGTACTGGGTTCCTTGGGCTGGTTGAATTTGAAAATATAATTTAAACTAGAGGTGAAGAGGATTCCGTCAGTAGTTGTTTCGGAAGTCTTTTCAAAGAGAAAACTCGAGTCGTCTTTAGGAATGTTGACTCGGCTTTCGGAAACCTTGACATGCTCGACTAGAAGGTATATTCCTAGGTATTGCCGATTGAGGTACAGTTCAATGAAACGGCATTTGGGATAGTATTCATCACCGAGAATTCCTGCAAGCTGATAGGTGATGTAGTTTTGCAACATGGACTTGTCGCGAAAGTTGGAGATCAGGTCCCACTCCTTGTCCTTGGGCATCCCGAGCAGGGAATCCTTTTCGGCAAGTTTGATTTTGTATCCATATTTCGTCATGACGAAACTGGAATTGCCGCGTCCTCTGATTGTGTGGCTCAAAATAGGTCCGGAAGGCTTATCTTTGTCGTAGAATTGCAGGTATGCAGGAATTTTTGTTTCCTTGTCGTTAATTTGCTTGAAATTCTCGGTCTCGATGACTAGACGAGGTAACCCTGCGTAGGGGTATTCCGAATCATCTAAAGGCAGGTAAGATTCCTCTGAATCAGTAGACGAATAATTGTCCCAGGTCCCACAGGAACTAAGGGTATATACGGTAAAAATGAAGAATAGGGGAGAAAGAACAAACAGAAGCTTCTGAAACAGGCGCTTCATTGTTTATCTGCTATTTCTTTAAAGATTCCAGATCTTTTTTGATTTGGGTGGTGCTAATTTCGGGGGTCCGTTCCAAATAGACGACTTCGCAGTAGTCCTTGAGAAAATCGAATTTGCCCTTCCAGTCATCGCCCATTACAAAAGTGTCTACGTGATATTCCTTGACGTCCGTCTTCTTTTGATCCCAGTTTTCTTCGGGGATGACGAGGTCTACATATCGGACCGCTTCCAGGAGTTGTTTGCGCTTTTCGTAGCTGAAATAGCACTTTTTCTTTTTCTGGTTCCAGTTGAATTCGTCGGTCGACAGTGCTACAATAAGATAATCACCCAAAGCCTTGGCTCGTTTCAGCAGGTTGATGTGGCCGTAATGCAACAAATCAAATGTTCCATAAGTGATTATCTTTTTCATGATGTGTACAAATATAGATAATCGTTATGGATTTTCCAACCAACTGAACCTGTAGGATAGCCCTTTTTATTAAATTGTAGCTATATTACTGTGAATCGATACCTTTTTTTAAGAATATTTTTCGCTTGTGCCCTTGCCTTGGGGCATTTTGTCCACGCCCGCGAGACTGTTACCCCTGTTCATGCTCCCGAAAGCTACGCCCTATTGGGGGGAGTGGGTGAACTTCGCGACGATGTTTACAGTGCGGATTTGAATATGGCGGGTGAGTTTGCCCCTTGTAACTGCTTTAGCGTGTACGGCGTTTTTTCTTACCGTCTTGTAAGTTACCTGTGGGATACGGAATTTCATGATCAACGTCATGAGGCTTTGAATCTGCATGTCAATGGACTGAATGAATCTTACTTGGGAGCCAAAATGATGCCGTTCCCTTTTTGGGGCGTCGATGTCAGTTGGAGACTTCCTCCCCGTGAAGGCTCGCAGGAAAATCGATTTCACCGGTTCGGAATATCGCCTTTCGGACTTTATGAAGTTTCGCGAAATATGGAACTTGGCGCGGCTCTTGAATACTATACGTTTCTTGAAAAGCAGAATTTCCAGTCGGGTGATGAACTCGGCGCGAAGGCCTCCATTTCCTGGAAATTGCTCTGGGACCGTGCAGACCGCTCAGGATTCCGGCTAGATTATGTGTTTCTGTATCGCTTGCGTATCCAGGAATCGGAAAACTTGAATATGGAACGGCCGTATCGAAAAATGGATGACCTGTATCGTGGTTTCAAGATGCGGCTGGATGCCGGACGCTATTTTTCGTTGCGAGGTAATTCTCTCGGAGTGGCCTTGTTTTATGAAATGGCTCGCGGCTACTTGTTTGGAATGGAAACGGGGCATACGTTGGGACTTTATGCAAAATTCTTGTTCTTATAAGGCAATCCTGATTGGTAATGGAACTATGGGACAGCGGCATAGGCGGCTGTTCGAAGAAGATGGAGTCGAATTCATCGGAGTCGCGGACACTACAGTCGAAGCGGCGACTCTGTTCGAACAAGTCGTTGCAGGAAAAATTTCGCCTGACTTCGCCGTAATTGCATCGCCTGCCGAAACGCACGACGAATACGTCAAGAAATGCATTGAAATCATGCTCCCGGTGCTTGTGGAAAAGCCGGTGTCGATCTCGGCAATGGCAGCCATGGAATACCAGAAACTTGCCTTGGAACGTAACGCCTTTGTATTTGTCGGTCATTCGGAACGCTACAACCCTGCAATTGAAGAATTTGTAAAGACCGACTTTTGCAAGGAAATGCAGAATCGCTTGAAATTCTGGTACCTTCAGAAACAAGATGCCTTTCCGGTCTGCTTTAAGTTTACGCGAACGCATGGATTTTCGCCGCGTAACCGCGATGTCCCCGTGGAGCTGGACCTGATGATCCACGACATGGACTTGCTCTGTTACTTTGTGGACAAGAACGCCATGATGTACCAGTCATTTCACTGCGAAGAATTGTCTGAGGACCGCGTACATGCTTTCTATGACTTGAGAACGTTGACTGCTGAATTTATAGCAGACCGAAACTCCGCCTCTGATTCCCGCACGGTTGAAATTTCGATGAACGGTCGCTCCGTAACACTGGATTTGGGGGCCTATCGCAATGGCAATCCGGCGTATGCGCTACAAAAGGAGCACCAGGCTTTTCTAAATTATTTGAACTCTTATAAGAATACTGCGGAAGATGAAGATCCCGAATACGATTGGTATGGTAGCATTTACGATGCCTGCCATGCGGTCGTAATGGTCTCTTTGATTGATGAAGTGTACAAAAATGGGAGAGCGAATGAAATTGATGCAAAATAAGGTTGTGCCTGCGTTTGTCCTGTTCTGTGCAGCGCTTGCCTTCGCCTATATTCCCGGAGAATCGGGGTTTGTCTCGCTCGATAATGAACACGGTATTTGGGGAAACCCAGCGGGGCTCACGGCATTTGATTCCAAGGGAGCACTTGTCGGCTACGACTATGATAACGAAGTCAAGAATTTTCGTATTGGCGGAAACCTGGAACATTGGGCGGCCGCGTTCGACTACGTGCAAGGCCCGAATCGTCTTGACGTTTCCCATTGGAGCTTGACTCATGGGAACGATTTGTGGAACCGGATGATTTTTGTCGGAGAGCGTGTTAATGCCGTACGCAGCGCCGCTTTCACGGGAACGGAATGGAGCCTGGATCTTGGTGTTCTCTTGCGTCCGTTTCAGTTCCTTTCGTTGGGGTATTCTTGCGACAATGTGCTTTATGGGGGACCTAAGGCTCCAAGCCGCATACAGAACCTAGGGGCGACTCTTCGTTTTGGCCCACTGATGAGCGTAAGCTACGATGTGGAGGATTTTGAAAACCATCGGCTGCTTGTGGAATTGGGCTTGTATGGCGCCCGTTGGGGGCTCCGCATTCCTCTTTACGGTGATGACGAGTACCGGTTGACTTTGTCGCTATCCCTGGGGGGCTACAATAACGTAGCGGTACATGTATACGATGACTTGCTGCCAAAGGGCGGGGCTTGGGGGTATCACAGCGCTCGTAATCCCAATGCCTCCATGGCCGCGCAGATTATTCGCGTTCCGCTCGATATGGATGTTTCCGAAACCGAAGATGAATTTGCATTCTTTAGAAAGAGTTCCATTTGCATTTGGCACGTTCGCAACCTGTTCGAACACATGCTGCGTGACCCTGCCTGTGGCCTCGTGATTCTCGATTTTTCGGGATACAAGGGAAATATCGGAATCTCTAGCGAAATTGACCGTTACGTGAAAAAGCTCAAGGCTCGCGGAAGCAAGATCGTTGCCTATATGGATGATATCCGCCCTGCGGTGTTGCTCGCTTCTGCCCACGTGGACCGTATCGTGGTTGAGCCTTCGGCGCACATGAATTGGCGTGGCCTTGGGGGTAACGTTCTTTTTTACAAGGGATTTTTCGACAAGCTCGGCGTGAAGGTGGAATTCCTGCGCCATGGCAAGTACAAGTCGGCGGTTGAACCGTACATTGCCGATTCTATGTCGGCGGAGTCCCGGGCAAATATGGATACCTTGTATAGCGACTTGTGGACTGCGTTGCAAAGTTACATATCGATGCGCCATGTCAACGCTACGGTGAGTGCAGGGAAGGCTTTTGCCCATTTGGATTCGCTTGCAAGCGAACCTTTGGTGACGGCGTCTGCGGCAAAGCGTGCGGGGCTTGTCGACACGTTGCTCTATATAGATCAGGTGCCCTCGTATGCGTTAAAGACGTTCTTTGGAATTGACTACCCGAATGCGGCGTATCGCACGTGGGCTCCAAACGACAAGAAGATTTTCGATGAAAGCTGGGCGCACCGGACATCGATTGCTCTCCTCAATATCGACGGAACGATTGATTCCAAAATGGAACGCTCCGTGCTAGAATCGTTGCGTAAGTTGCCTTCGACTGGCGCCGAGGCCTTGATTGTACGCATTTCTTCTCCGGGTGGATCTGCTATCGCTTCCGATAAAATTTGGGCTGCGCTTCGTCATGTCAGTGAACTTGGAATTCCCGTAGTTTCCAGTATCGGTTATATGGGCGCATCCGGTGGGTACTATATCGCTTGCGCGGGGGATGTTATATTGGCAGAGCCGATGGCGATTGTCGGAAGTATCGGAATTTATGGCGGAAAGATTGACGTTTCGGGACTGATGTCGAAATTAGGACTCAAGGCGGAACCGGTCAAGACGCATGAATATGCGGATGCTACTACGTTTACCCGTCCCTGGACTGATCGTGAAAAGGCCGCCTTGCAGGAATATATGGATGAGTTCTACGATCGCTTTACGGGAGTCGTGGCGAATGCGACTGGAATTCCTAAGGCGACGGTAGATACCGCGTACGGCGGAGGTCGCGTGATGATTGGTATCAAGGCTTTGCAGGCGGGGCTGGTGCATGGCCTTGGCGGAATCGACGATGCAATTGCTGCGGCCAAGAAACTTGCGGATATCGATGAATCGACCGATATTGATCTTGAAATTCTGGGCTCGGGCAGTTCGATTTCTATTCCCGCTTTGAATTCTAAGTTGAACATGGATTTTTCTGATTGGAAGGATTTTATTTACGACCTGAGTCGCCCGCAGCTTTGGGCAATCGAGCCGGTCTTTTTGGAATCTTCCTTACTGGGTGTTGAGTAATGCTTTATATAGTCCTTACGGTTTTGGGGTGTCTAGCCATTTCGGCATTCTGTTCCGTGACAGAGGCTTCGTTTTATAGCGTGCCGCCGGCAATCATTGAGTCGCTTCAGAGACATAAGAAATTTACGGCTCGTTACATGGTGCATGTCAAGGAAAATATTGACCGATATATCGCATCGGTGCTAGTCGTGAATACGATAGCTAATACGGTGGGGGCATCCCTTGCAACGGCGCTTGCCGTAAAGAACTTGCCTCCGATTGGACAAGTGTCGCTTCCGATTATTCTTACGATCTTGATCCTGTTGTTTGGCGAAATCACTCCGAAGACTTTGGGCGTGAAGCAGGCGAAAATTGTGGCGCCCTTAGTGGCGGTACCTTTCTACTATATTACAATCGTTCTTTCCTGGACGGGGGTCATTTGGCTTTGCCTGACGTTGACGAAACACTGGACTCGTGAAAAGGAAGACAAGAAGGATGTGAGCATCGATGATATCAACAGTCTTGTGAGCCTCGGTCTTCGCGAAGATGTCATTGATCGTCAGCAGTCTTTAGTCATCAAGAATATTCTTGCGCTAAAATCTGTGCCGGTACGCAAGGTGATGACTCCGCGTCAGGTGGTATTTTCGCTCAAGGCAGATTCTACAATCGGTGAAACCTTGGATGAACGCGGTAACTGGCCGTTTTCGCGTGTTCCGCTTTATGAAAAGGAAAAGGACAACTGGATTGGAATTGTGCTACGCCGCGACGCCTATAACAAGCTTGCCGAAGGGTTGCGCGACGTGAAACTTCGGCAGATGATGCGCCCGCTGCAGCTGATTCCCGACAGCCTTACCTTGGACAAGCTTCTGCTCCGCTTTTTAAAGCAACGGGGCCATATCGTGGGGGTTGTCGATGAATGGGGGGCGATTGCCGGTATCGTAAGCCTCGAAGATGTGCTCGAAGAAATCCTCGGCCGTGAAATCGTCGATGAATATGACGAAGCGATTGACCTTCAGGAAACCGCTCGCCGCCGCTCCAAAGCCCTTGCCCGCATCCGCCAACAGAATAAGAAACAGAACATAGAACAGATACGTTGAGTCTTCCTGGACCCTCGAATAAAATATGACTTCTACAAAACCAAACTATTTCCCCGCGCTTGACGGTCTTCGTCTTCTCGCTAGCATAAACATTGTGATGCTTCACTTGGGTTCGTCATCTGCCCTCAACTACATGGCAGACTACAAGTGGATTATCCCCATTATCAATGCTCCCGCCTTTGCGGCAGGTATCTTCTATGTGCTTGCGGGTTTCCTTTTTGCAAGTAAATTCAGCGACCCGGAGCGCCGTATCCCGGTGGTCCCCTTCATGTTTTCCCGCATCGCGAAACTTTACCGTCTGCATTTTTTCATGACGCTTCTGATGTTCGTGGTACTGGTGTTCAAATTCAGCGGTTACACGCACTTGCCCGCCTTGAACGAAATTGGGGACTGCGCCGCGGCGGGCCTTGCCAAGATGACTCACCCGTGGCGAAGCCTTCTCTTGCACCTTTCGCTCACCTGGTCCATCGTTCCTGATTTGGGAATGAAACTGAATGAACCCTCGTGGTCGCTCACCAGTTTCTTTGTGTGCTATGCAGTGACTCCCTGGTTTAGCCGTTGGCTTTTCAAGCAGAGTAACCGTACACTTTGGGTATTGTTCGGGACGCTCTTTATTCCAGGAATTCTTTGGGCTACATTATTTGGTCTTTCCGATAACCTCTGGTTCGACAGTTACGATGCCAAGTACCGTTTCTTCCATATCTTTGCACCGGTTCGCATCTTTGAATACCTGTTCGGTATGGTGCTTTTTAGACTTTTCAAGGAAGGTCATTTCGATTTTCTGAAACGGAATTTTGCAAGCGGCATTGCTCAGTTTGTGATGCTTGCCACTTTGTACGGAAGCCTTTTTCTGATGCGTCCGGAGCTTAATCCCGGCATCAATTATTTCTTCCATCATTCGCTTCCGATTATGCTGTACGGACTTTTTCTAGTTTCGCTCCTTACGGGAAAAGGTTTCATGGCTCGATTCTTCTGCATTGGCATTGTCCGTAAGATTGGCCGTGCGTCCTTCTATCCGTATCTGATTCACTTGCCGATCATCACGATCGCCTGGGGAATTTGTAACTTGAACCAACCCAAGAATACGGTCCTAATTCTTATTTTTATTTACACAGTGAGTACGCTTTACAGCGAATTTAAGGTTTGGCGGCGTAAAAAGGCGAAGGCAAAATGATTTTTACTTGCCATTACGGAATAAATAGTTAAACTTGAAAGGATTATTATTTCAAGAGGTTCGTATGAAATTACTCTACCTGGCAGCTCCGGTGTGTTTAGCAATAGCCCTTACGGCATGCGGCGATGACTCGTCAAGCGCATCGAATGTGAATTCCGACAATCTGCCGGCACAGGATTCTTCTGTGACCGATACGCCTACGGTCAATCCCGATAGTGCTTCTGTTCCTGCGGATTCCGCGTCAAAGGATTCCCTTCAGCAGGATACGACTACGTCTAATCCCACGGATAGCCTTCCGCCGACTCCGCAGGATTCCGTACCGTCGGATCCTCAAAATCAGGAACCGTCGGATCCTTATGCGGTCGGAACGGATATCGATGAACCGTCGTATAAGTCCACCTGTCAGGTGACTCCGTTAGAAAACGGTAAGGGTGACGGCGTGTGGTGCGACACTACCTATGCGGGGCCGATTTTCTATGATACGGATGAAAGTGTCTTTGATCCGTCCGCCGATAATGGGGCTAATTTCGTCAGCATCAACAAGGTTTTTGAAGCATTGAAACCGAACGACAGGGTTGTATTTGTCTTGCGTCATGCCGATAGACAGGAAAGTGCCGGAAAAACCTCCCACTTGACAGATGTCGGTATCTTCCAGGCGCAGAGTGTCGGAAAAAAGATTGCGTCTACGGAGCCGGCGTATTACGCTCATTCCGAATATGTCCGTACACGCGAAACGCTTGAAAATATTGCCGTAGGTCGTGGTGAAACCGAGTTCACGCATGATGCGTATCCGATTCTGAATGGCAGCTGGTATATCAAGGATAATGACAAGTATAACGAATACAAGTCGACCGGCACGGATATGAATTTCACGGTGACTACGGAGTGGGCCTACGAAGGAAGTTATGCGGATGCGTTCTATGATCTGGATGAACGCACCAAGCAGTTCGTGGACGATTTCCTGGTGAATGTCATTTCAAAGAAAGCCCGTATAAGCGTGGTGTGCTCGCATGACCAGTTCATCGTTCCGCTGGTAGTTTCTATTTCGAATCGCCAGATTGGATTGCGCTTTTATGACAATCGCTCCTGGATTTATTACCTAGCGGGTATGGCGGTTATCATCGGTGAAAATGGCGAAAAGACGCTTGTTCCGGTGAAGGGACTTCATTCGGGAACGAACTGATTTAAAAGTCGTTCGAAATGGTGGATTAAGAAAAAGGATGCGTTTTATACGCATCCTTTTCTAAGTTCTGCCAATTTGCGACTATGTCGCTTTTACATTTCTTCGAGTTCCTTGCCCTTCGTCTCCTTGATGAACCTTGCTACGAAGAAGATACTGAAGATGGCACAGAGCGAGTAGATGCCGTAGGTGGGGCCGACACCGATGCCGTCCTTGCCGGTAAGCACCGGGAAGGTCCAGGTGACAATGAAGTTTGCAAACCACTGGGCCAGTCCGCAAATGGCGATTGCCATGGTGCGGATGCGGTTGTTGAACATTTCGCCAAGCATCACCCACATGACCGGTCCCCACGTTGCAGCGAAGAAGGTGATGTAGAGGTTTGCTGCAATCAGTGCG
>JAEEGG010007604.1_pt1 | contig 24906 bp, 18 predicted proteins | sample 9134161 | NCBI WGS metagenome assembly JAEEGG01 (sample SAMN16246543, study PRJNA631951) | gut metagenome | biome: gut microbiome; feature: rumen; material: CR-attached | host: Bos | place: Iran: Karaj | collected 2018-10 | reverse complement strand
CTATCGACTATTATTTCGAGGGACTGCCTGCCGACGTGGTTGCCCTGCGCAAGGAGCAGATAAAAGCGCTTTCGTGTGTCAGAAACTTCAGTTGGCTGGCGCTTAGCGACTCGTTCCCCGAGACGGTCATCAACGAATGTCGTACGCTCTTCGACGAACGTGTCACTCGTCACCGCGAACAACTCCTACAGGTCTGCCAAACCCTGAAAGACTGGAAATAAAAAAACGACCACGAATCTCTCGAATTAAACGAATGATTAGTGGTCGTTTTTAATTATATTTACTTCGTTTCAGGAGCCTCCCCAATCAACTCCATGAACTCATCGAGTTTCGGGGTGATGATGATCTGGGTGCGACGGTTGCGCTGCTTGCCCAGTTCGGTATCGTTGCTCTGCAAGGGGTTGTACTCACCACGTCCACCGGCTGTGAGGCGCTTGGGGTCAACACCATACTTGTTCTGCAGGGCCTGTACAACTGAAGAGGCACGCAGACAAGAGAGGTCCCAGTTGTTGCGGATATTGGTCTTCGAGATGGGCACATTATCGGTGTTACCCTCAATCAGCACGTCATAGTCCTTGTAGTCGGTGATGATCTTGGCAATCTTCGACAGTGTCTCGGCGGCACGGTCGTTGATCTCGTACGAGCCACTCTTGTAGAGCATGTTGTCGGCGAGTGAGATATAAACGACACCTTTCAGTACCTGCACGTCAACCTCTTTCAGCTCCTCCTTAGACAGAGAGCGGGTCAGGTTGTTTGAGAGCACCATATTAAGAGAGTCGCTCTTTGACTTCACCTCCACCAAGTGGCGGATATACTGGTTTGACTCATTAATCTGGTCGACCAACTTCTCGATAGAGATATTGTTCTGAGACGCATTGCTCAGACTCTTGTCGAGCGACTCCTGCAGCTTGGCATATTTCTGCTCAGAGGTCTTCAGCGCCTGCTGCATGCCCCGCAACTGCTCCTCCAACGAGGTGATGCGTGCGTTCTTGCCTGCAAGATCTTCTCTTGTTGACTGGAGGTTAGATGTCAGTGACTTGTTCTCGTCACGACAGCTCATCAGTTCCTTTTTGCTGGCACAGCTGCTCAGCAGTATGGCAGCCGTAGCTGCAAACAAAATAACTTTCTTCTTCATAATTGTGTTGTTTAGTTAGTGAAAAAATCGGATGCAAATATACGGAGTTGATGTGTAAAACCATCAAAAGTAAGGCGGAATTATGGTATTTTAACCTCGCAGCATTGCTTTTTGCAGATTTTTTTGTACCTTTGTCCCCAAATATAATACGTATTATGGGAAATTTAGTTGCAATCGTAGGACGGCCTAACGTGGGCAAGTCCACACTTTTTAATCGATTGACCAATAGTCGTCAGGCCATCGTGAGTGATGAAGCCGGTACGACGCGCGACCGCCAGTATGGTAAGTGCGAGTGGACGGGGCATGAGTTCTCCGTGGTCGACACAGGCGGATGGGTGGTCAATAGTGACGACATCTTTGAGGAGGAAATCCGCAAACAGGTGATTATAGCTACGGAGGAGGCCGACCTGGTACTCTTCCTCTGTGATATCAAGAATGGTGTAACCGACTGGGATATGGACGTGGCGCAGATCCTGCGTCGTGCCAAGCTGCCCGTGCTGCTGGTGGCCAACAAGGCCGACGACAACAAGGACACCTACGGACAGTATGAGTTCTATAAGCTGGGTCTGGGCGATCCCTATTGTATCAGTGCCGCTACCGGTAGTGGTACGGGCGATCTGCTGGATAAGATCCTGGAACTGCTGCCCAAGAAGGAGAAGGACGACCTGGAGGATGGTATCCCCCGCTTTGCCGTGGTGGGACGTCCTAACGCCGGTAAGTCAAGCCTGATTAATGCCTTCATTGGCGAGGACCGTAACATCGTGACCGATATCGCCGGTACTACACGCGACAGTATCTATACGCGTTACGATAAGTTCGGCTTTGACTTCTATCTGGTAGATACCGCTGGTATCCGTCGTAAAAACAAGGTCTCTGAGGACTTGGAGTTCTATAGCGTGATGCGCTCTATCCGTGCCATCGAGAATAGTGATGTGTGTGTGCTGATGATTGATGCCACCCGTGGTATCGAGGCGCAGGATATGAATATCTTCCAGTTGATTCAGAAGAATAATAAGTCGCTGGTGGTTGTGGTCAACAAGTGGGACCTCGTAGAGGATAAGTCGCAGATTGTCATCAAGACCTTCGAAGAAGCTATCCGCAAACGTATGGCTCCCTTCGTGGACTTCCCTATCATCTTCGCCTCTGCGCTGACCAAACAGCGTATCTTCAAGGTGCTCGAGACGGCCAAGGAGGTGTATCTGAACCGCAAGGCCCGTATCGGTACCAATAAGCTCAATGAGGTGATGCTGCCTATTATCGAGGCCACGCCGCCCCCCTCTATCAAGGGTAAGTATATCAAGATTAAGTATGTGAGCCAGGTGCCCGACACACAGATTCCTACCTTTGTGTTCTATGCTAACCTGCCTCAGTATATCAAGGAACCCTATCGCCGTTTCCTGGAGAACCAGATTCGTCAGCACTGGACGCTGACCGGTTCACCCATCAACGTGTTTATCCGTCAGAAGTGATGAAGAGGAGGATTGTGGTGATGGGCTTGATGGGCCTGATGGGCTTAATGGGCTTGATGGGATGTGAGGAGGCTTCGCGCGAGGACAAGGCGAAGGAGGCCGCACAGGAATACTATCAGGCTCTGCTCAATGGCGACTATCAGGCTTTCCTTGACGGACGTGCCCACATGGACAGCATCCCCGACAGCTTCCGCGAGCAGTTGCTCGTGGCTTTCAAGCAGTTCATGCATCAGCAGCAGGAGGCACACCAGGGGGTAGTGAGTTTCGTACCCACGCGTGCAGAGGACGACTCCCTGCTACAGGTGATGCAGGTCTTTATGATGGTCAATTATGCTGATAGCACGCATGAAGAGATTGTGGTGCCGATGGTTGAACATCAAGGAAAATGGATGATAAAATAATATGAAAAGGTTATATTTGTTTTTAATTTTTTCGTTAATTGTTGAAGCTGCGAGCGCGCAGGTAAAGGATACGCTGAGAGTGTTGGCCATTGGTAACTCTTTCTCTGAGGATGCTGTGGAACAGTATCTGTGGGATTTAGGCAAGGAGGCTGGTGTGACTTTCATTATCGGCAATGCCTATCGAGGAGGATGGAGCCTGATAGGACATTGGAATGATGCTCGCTCGATGGCGGTGAATACAGAATTCCGCAAGGTGACCGACGGTAAACGCGTGAATCTGGGAAAACACACTCTACGGGATATCATAACGGATGAACCATGGGATGTTATCACTCTGCAACAGGTGAGCCAGGATGCTGGGCGCTTGGAGAGTTATGAACCGGGACTGAGCCTGATGATCGGTTATGTGAAGGCATTAGCGGTTGACTCTGTCCGATTGGGTTTCCAACAGACATGGGCCTATGCTGAAGACTCAGAGCATAAGGGTTTTGCGAAGTATAACTACAATCAGTTCGTGATGTATTCCAGTATCACCGCTGCTGTAGAGAAAATGATGCGCAACCACCAGTATGACTTGCAGTTTTATATCCCTACAGGCACAGCTATACAGAATGCACGTACTACGGTGCTTGCTACCACACGCACGAAGGATAATATCGTGAACCGTGACTTGACGCGCGACGGTTACCATCTGAACCTGATAATGGGACGTTATATCGCTGCTTGCACTTGGTTCGAGATGCTCACAGGAAAGAGTAGTGTAGGCATGAAGACACGTCCAAAGGGACTGGCAAAGGGACTGGCCACGATAGCGCAAAAGGCTGCGCATGCCGCCGTCCTTACTCCAATGGCTGTCACGCCTATTTGATGATATAAGGATGCAGCGGTCCGTTGCCGTGGCCGATAGGGATGTCGGTAGAACGACGGATAGCGGCCGTGATGAAATCCTTCGCTTTGGATATGGCCTTGGGCAGACTTTCGCCCAGGGCCATATTTGATGCAATGGCAGACGAGAGGGTGCAGCCCGTGCCATGAAGATTCTTGCTTGCAACCTTCTCCGTGGAAAACTCATAGACGGTGCCGTCAGCCATGATAAGTTTATCTGTCATCAGCGTGGAGTCAGCATGACCGCCCTTGATGAGGAAAGCTGTCTGGGGATGTTTTAACTGCGTCTGTATGCGCTTGGCTTCGGGTAGATTGGGCGTGACGAGTGTGCAGAGCGGGAATAGATTATCCACGATATAGGCGATGGTGTCAGGCGTCATCAGTTCGTAGCCACTGGTGGAAATCATTACGGGGTCGTAGATGATAGGCACAGCGATGGCTTGCAGTGCTTCCACGATGACCTCTGCCACGGCCTTATTGGGTATCATGCCTATCTTGATGGCTGATAGACGGAGGTCGCTTATGACAGACTGCAGTTGTGAGGCTACAACTTCTGGCGGCACAGGCATAGACGACTGCACACCTAACGTGTTTTGTGAGGTGATGGCGGTGATGACTGTGGCACCATAGCAACCGTGTGCCGTGATAACCTTCAGGTCTTGTTGGATGCCGGCGCCGCCCGATGGGTCGCTACCGGCAATGGTCAATACTATTTCCATGCGTCGCCGAGGATCATGGCTCCTCCGAAGCCCATTGTTGTTATTTCATCTATTCTGTCGAACGTCACGCCGCCCAGTGCCATGACACGTTGGTCGATAAGTCCCTGCCGATGTGCCTCTTCTATCTGTGCTTTGGTGAATGCTGAGTGATAGCCTTGTTTGGAGATACTGTCGAAGATGGGACTCAGACTCATATAGGCATAGGACTGTTTCCTTGCTTCGGCCAACTCTTCAAAGGTGTGACACGAGATGCTCACGGCACCGTGCCAATCAGTTGGCGGTTCTGGGGTGCGACTGTTGAGATGCACCCCCCTTAAACCATATCTCTGGGCTAACAGGTGATGATCGTGAAGCACCAGACGTGGGTAGAGTACTGCTGGTAGCTCGCACAACAGTTGCTCTACCTCGTACTGGCTGGATTGAGGTTTACGGATATGTATTATGTCGGCCTTTCCGTTGGTGAGTAGGGCGGTGATGCGCTCAGCTTCGCCAACAAAGAAATCGGGACGGGTGATGACGATGATCATATACATTTCTTAAAGAGGTCGAACGAGGCATCCCAGTCTTTCCACACGGGTTCGCGACCCAGTTCTTTGAGGCGGGCATTGATGACCTTGGCGGTGCGCTCGTCGCTGACGGTGAACTGTTCCAGCGCCTGCGGATAGGTGTGGTAGCCGCCGGGATTGACATGGCTCTCGGCCGACATGGTGGTGACGCCCAAGGTGCACATGTTGTCGCGGATATAGGCGGGCTCACGGGTAGAGTAGGAGATATCCACGTCGTGGTCGAAGATACGCATGGCGAAAGTGGCCTGTGCCAATTCGCGGTCGGTCATGAAACAGTTGGGCTGAAAACCTTCGTTCTGTGCAGGGCGCATGCGTGGGAAGTTGATGGAATACTTGGTGCGCCAATAATGCTTCTGCAGATAGCGCAGGTGATAGGCCATCATGGTGACATCCGTGCGCCACTCTTTCTCCAATCCGATAAGTACGCCCATGCCGATAGAGTGGACGCCAGCCTGGCCCATGCGGTCGAAACCGTCGCAACGCCATTCAAAGCGGCTCTTCATGCCACGTGGGTGGTACAGCTGGTAGTGCTCGCGGTTGTAGGTCTCCTGGAAACAGATGACACCATTCAGTCCGTGGCGGGTCAGTTCCTTGTATTCCTCCATCTTCAGTGGCATCACCTCTATCTTGATATTCGAGAAATAGCGCTTGGCAATATCAATGGCCTTAGCCAGATAGGGCACACCGGCCTTGGCGGGATTCTCGCCCGTGACGAGTAGGATATTCTCGAAGGGTGCCAGTTGCTTGATGGCTTTGTATTCATCCTCAATCTGTTCGGGAGTGAGTATGGTGCGTGCCATGGGATTCTCGCGATGGAAACCGCAATAGACGCACGAGTTGGAACAGGAGTTGGTGATATAGAGGGGGATGAACATCGACATGGTGCGGCCGAAACGCTCCTCTGTATATTTGCGCGACAGACGGGCCATCTGTTCCAGGTATGGCTTGGCAGCAGGCGAGAGCAAGGCCATGAAATCGTTGATGTCACAGTGGCTCTTTCCTAAGGCGCGGCGCACGTCGGCATCGGTCATGGCGGCGATGCGTTCGGTGGTATCATCCCAACTGATATTTTTTAGTTCGTCGGAAAACATATCGTTTATTTGGATTTACAGGGTTGGAAGGCATATTCCTTCAGTTCGTGAATGGTAGGCTCTTTGCCACAGAGCGCACAGTCGGAACGCTGGGCAAAGGCGAATCGCTGCCACTGCATCGTGAGGGCATCGAAGGTGAGAAGACTATTGGTGAGCAGGTCGCCCACACCAGCCAGGAATTTGATACACTCGGTAGCCTGGACGGTGCCCAACATGCCAGCGATAGAGCCGAGCACGCCTACGGTGGCGCAGGTCTCCACATCTTTCCTGGCAGGAGGCTCTGGGAACAGGCAACGGTAGCAGGCAGAGCCGGGAATATGGGTCATCAGTTGACCTTTGTAGCAACTGATACCGCCCATGGAAAAGGCTTTGCCCAACATGACGCAGGCATCGTTGACCAGATATTTCGTGGCAAAGTTATCGGTGCCGTCGATAATGAAATCGTAAGGACGTATCAGATCGATGGCGTTGGTCTCGCTGAGATAGGTCTCGTAGGTCTCGACTTTGACGTCGGGATTCAGGGTTGTGATACGTTCTTTGGCTACCTCAACCTTGGGACGTCCCACATCGGGGGTGCTGTGAAGCACCTGGCGCTGCAGGTTGGTGATGCTGACGGTATCACCGTCGATCACACCAAGGGTGCCCACACCTGATGCTGCCAGATAAAGCGCAATCGGAGAACCCAGTCCGCCTGCCCCTATCAGCAGCACCTTTGACTGTAATAACCGCTCTTGTGCATCGAGGCCGAAACCATCGAGGATGAGGTGGCGATGATAGCGCCTACATTGTTCACGAGTAAGTTCCATAATTATCAATTGTCACTTATCAATTCTTTATCTTTCGCAGGTCGTGTGTAAGTTTGGCTGCGCAGAAATTTGGTCCGCACATTGTACAATACTCCCCGTCGGTGTGGCCTGCCTCCTCGAAATACTGCAGGGCCAACTCGGGGTCGAGAGATAGATGGAACTGGTCGCGCCAGCGGAAATCGAAACGGGCCTTTGACAGGGCATTGTCTCGGATGATGGCTCCGGGATGTCCTTTCGCCAGATCGGCGGCATGGGCAGCTATCTTATAGGCAATGATACCTGCGCGTACATCATCTTTATTGGGAAGCGCCAGGTGCTCCTTAGGGGTGACGTAGCACAGCATTGCGGTGCCAAGCCATGCTATCTGCGCACCACCGATGGCGCTGGTGATATGGTCGTAGCCGGGGGCGATGTCGGTGACGATGGGACCGAGGGTGTAGAAGGGGGCCTCGTGGCACTTCTCCAACTGGCGCTCCATATTCTCACGGATCTTATGCATGGGCACATGGCCAGGACCCTCGATGAAGGCCTGCACATCCTTCTCCCAAGCTCGCACCACGAGCTCACCCATGGTGTCGAGTTCGGCAAACTGTGCGGCATCATTGGCATCGGCAGTACAGCCAGGACGCAGACCATCGCCCAGTGACAGGGCTACATCATATTTTGCCACGATATCACAGATGTCATCGAAGTGCTCGTAAAGGAAACTCTCCTTATTGTGCAGCAGACACCATTTGCTCATGATACTACCGCCACGACTCACGATACCACAGAGACGACTGTCTGCCAGGTGTACGTTATGGCGACGGATGCCAGCATGGATGGTGAAATAGTCGACACCTTGCTCACACTGTTCGATGAGGGTGTCGCGATAGACTTCCCATGTGAGGTTTTCTACTTTTCCATCTACTTTTTCCAAGGCTTGATAGATGGGCACCGTGCCCACGGGGACAGGACAGTTGCGCAGAATCCACTCACGCGTCTCATGAATATTGTTACCCGTAGAAAGGTCCATCAGCGTGTCGCCGCCCCATTTGCATGACCATACAGCCTTGTCCACCTCTTCGTCAATAGAGGATGTAGTGGCAGAATTACCGATGTTGGTATTGATCTTTACGGCGAAATTACGACCGATAATCATTGGCTCGCTCTCGGGGTGATGGATATTGGCGGGGATAACGGCACGTCCGCGAGCCACCTCGTCGCGTACGAACTCTGGAGTGATATGACTCTTGATGCCCAATGCCTCGCAGTTCATATTCTCACGAATGGCAACATACTCCATCTCGGGGGTGATGATACCGGCCTTGGCACATGCCATTTGGGTGATACCCTGACCTTTCGCTGCACGGTCTTCAATCCACTGCTGGCGCAGATGGGGTAGCCCTTTCTTGAGGTCAACCTGATAGTTCGGATCGGTGTATGGGCCGCTGGTGTCGTAGATATACACCGGTTCGTTCTTTTCAGTGTGAGTTTTCCCATTGGCATCCTTCGTCACCGTTGGCGTCAGGTTTACCTTGATCATACCCACCTTTATGTCGGGGTAGATATTACCCTGCATATATGCTTTCTCACGCTGAGCGTAAGCTTTGTGATCGTTGATCATTAAAGATAAAAAATTAAAGATTAAAAATTAAACATTTAAGAACGCAGTGAGTGGACTTGACGCTTCGGCGCAATCGGCAATGGCTCCAAGACCAGCCTCATAGGCTTGTCGGCCGGCAATGACGGCCTGACGGAAGGCGTCGGCCATCGCTACGGGATCGCCTGCAACGGCAATGGCGGTGTTCACCAACACGCAGTCGGCACCCATCTCCATCGCCTCGGCGGCATGACTGGGAGCACCGATACCGGCATCGACGACAACGGGTACTGTGGCCTGGTCGATGATGATTTGCAGGAAGTCCTTCATACGCAGACCTTTATTGGTGCCGATAGGGGCTGCCAATGGCATCACAGTGGCAGCGCCGGCCTCTTCCAAATGTTTGCATAATGTGGGGTCGGCCTGACAATAGGGTAATACTACGAAACCGAGTTTTACCAGTTGCTCGGTTGCCTTGAGCGTCTCAACAGAGTCGGGCAACAGATAGCGGGGATCGGGGTGGATCTCTAGTTTGAGCCAGTTGGTGCCGAAAGCCTCTCGTGCCATCTGAGCGGCAAAGACGGCTTCCTCGGCATTGCGCACGCCAGAGGTGTTGGGCAGCAACTGTATGTTGGGGAATTTGGTGATGTGGGTGAGTAGTTCGTCATCCTGATCGTTGAGTTCTACACGCTTCATGGCTACAGTCACCATCTCTGTGGCAGAAGCTTCGATGGCCCTGGCCATCAGTTCGTTGTTATTGAACTTACCTGTGCCTAAAAAAAGACGAGAGCTAAACTCCCGCCCTGCTATTACTAATTTACTCATGATTAATGATGTTTATGATGTGTTTCATTTCTTCAATAGGATCGTCGGCACGTAATACGGTGCCACTCAGTGCGATGCCCGTTATGCCTGTCTGAAGGATAGCTGGGATGTCGGCTTTGGTGATGCCTCCAATGGCTACAACGGGAATCTTGATATTGGCTGCACGCAACTTACTGATGATGTGGCGGTAGCCATCCAACCCCAAGACAGGTGCTAGTTTTTGTTTGGTGGTGGTAAAACGGAAAGGACCACAACCGATATAATTGGCTGAGGCTTCGTAGTGGGCTTTTGCATCCTCGAAGGTGTTGGCTGTGCCGCCAATAATAAAATCAGGGCCTAATAGTCGGCGTGCCTCGCTGATGGGCATATCGTTCTTGCCAAGATGCACACCGTCGGCACCAAGTTCGCTTACCAAGGCAACACGGTCATCGATAATAAACGTAGCGCCATACTGACGACAGAGCTTCTGCGCTTCAATGGCAATGGGACGTACCTCGTCGTCTTTGGCATCCTTCATACGCAATTGTATCCATCGACAACCGCCATCAAGGGCTAATTGGATGGAGTCCAAGTAACTATAACGCTCGGAATAATGGGAAATAAACTGTACCATTGGCCTCACCCCCCGCATGCAGCTTTGATAATAGTGATGCTGGCACCCTCTTGGATTGAGGTTTCCTCCCAAGTGGTGCGTGGTTTCAACTGATTATCGATGGCTATTGCCACACCTTTGGGTGGCAACTGCAATTGGGTGGCAAGCTCAGATACAGTAGAGGCTTGCGTCTCGTGTTGTTTGTTGTTAATAATGATTGTCATATTACGTTCCTCCGACGGCATTACCCGTATCAGGTTCTATGGGTATTTTCTCAGCTTTGGCACCTGCCTCAGCACCCCGAATATTTGTTTTTGCGCTGCAAAAGTACTGCTTTTAATTTAATCTGACAAGAAAACTAAAGTTTTTTTTTCTTCATAGTTCTATAAATATACCCTATAAGGTAAAATCATCGATTGACTCGAGAAAATTCATCGATTGACTCGAGTCAAATGATGAATTATCTCGAGTGAAGTTTTTGAGTGAGCTAGCATTAGTTACGGAAGACAAGTCCGTCACCGAAAGAGTCCACGATGATAGGTTTCTCACGGTTTACCTCGTCGGCCAACAACTTCTTTGACAAGTCATTGAGCAGGTACTGCTGGATGGCTCGCTTCACAGGACGTGCACCAAAGTCGGGATCGTAGCCCTCCTGTGCCAACCAGTCGACAGCCTGCGGAGTGACTTCCAGCGTGAATCCCTGAGGTTCGAGCATCTTCTGCACACGTGTGAGTTGCAGCTTGACGACATCAGCGATTTCCTGCTTCGACAGCGGCGTGAAGGTAATGATCTCGTCGATACGGTTCAGAAACTCAGGACGCATGGTCATACGAAGTTGTTCACGCGTGGCGTTAGAAGTCATGATGATGATGGTGTTCTTGAAATCAGCTGTACGTCCCTTGTTGTCGGTGAGTCGTCCGTCGTCCAATACCTGCAAGAGAATATTGAAGACGTCGGGGTGAGCCTTCTCGATCTCGTCGAAAAGAACCACGGAATAGGGTTTGCGACGTACAGCCTCCGTAAGTTGACCACCTTCATCATAGCCTACATAGCCCGGAGGTGCACCAATCAGACGAGACACGGTATGCTTCTCCTGATATTCTGACATGTCGATACGCGTCATCATGGTCTCGTCATTGAAGAGGTACTCTGCCAGTGTCTTGGCAAGTTCAGTCTTACCCACACCCGTAGTGCCAAGGAAAATGAACGAGGCGATGGGGCGCTTGGGGTCTTGCAAACCGGCACGACTGCGGCGTACAGCATCTGATACTGCCGTGATAGCTTCGTTCTGACCGATGACACGACGATGAAGTTCCTCTTCGAGATGGAGCAGTTTTTCGCGTTCACTCTGCATCATTCGGGTGACGGGGATACCCGTCCAGCGTGATACCACCTCGGCGATATCGTCGGCAGTGACCTCCTCGCGAACCATTCGGTTTGAGGTTTGAGATTTGAGATTTGAGGTTTGTTGAGCGATGTCGTCCTCAAGGGCCTTCAGTTTCGAGTAGCGGATTTCAGCCACGCGTCCGTAGTCGCCCTCGCGCTCAGCACGCTCAGCCTCGAGTTTCAGGTTCTCCATTTCCTGCTTGTCCTGCTGAATCTTGTTGATGAGCTGACGCTCGCCCTCCCACTTTGCACGGAACTGCGTTTCTTGTTCCTTCAGTTCAGCGATATCCTTATCCAATTGTGCTATCTTCTGCGTATCACCCTCGCGCTTGATAGCTTCACGTTCGATTTCAAGCTGTGCCAAGCGACGTGTAATCTCATCGAGTTCCTCGGGCACTGAGTCGCGTTCCATACGCAGTTTGGCGGCAGCCTCGTCCATCAGGTCAATGGCCTTGTCGGGCAGGAAGCGGTCGGAAATATAGCGTTCAGAGAGTTGTACGGCAGCGATGCAGGCATCGTCCTGGATACGCACCTTGTGGTGGTTCTCGTAGCGTTCCTTCAATCCACGAAGGATAGAAATGGCACTGATTTCATCAGGTTCATCTACCATCACGGTCTGGAAACGACGCTCAAGGGCCTTGTCCTTTTCGAAGTATTTCTGATATTCGTTGAGGGTGGTGGCACCGATACTACGCAGTTCGCCTCGTGCCAGAGCCGGCTTCAGAATGTTTGCGGCATCCATGGCGCCCTCGCCTTTGCCTGCACCAACCAGTGTGTGAATCTCGTCGATGAAGAGGATGATGCGACCCTCGGAGGCCGTCACCTCATTGATAACGCTCTTCAGACGTTCCTCGAACTCGCCCTTGTACTTGGCTCCTGCAACCAATGCACCCATGTCAAGCGAGAATAGTTGCTTGTCCTTCAGGTTCTCGGGCACGTCACCTCGCATGATACGCTGTGCCAGTCCCTCGACGATGGCCGTCTTACCAGTACCGGGCTCACCTATTAAGATTGGATTGTTCTTCGTGCGGCGCGAGAGAATCTGCAGTACACGACGAATCTCGTCATCACGTCCGATGACGGGGTCGAGTTTGCCTTGACGCGCCAAATCTACGAGATTCTTGGCGTATCTCTCCAACGACTGATAGTTGTCGTCGGCACTTTGGCTCTGCACACGCTGTCCCTGACGGAGTTCCAGGATGGCCTGACGCATGTCCTTCTCGTTGGCACCGGCATCCTTGAGCATGCGGCTCATAGTGGTGTTTACCACGAGAAGAGCCAATAATATAGGCTCGCAGGAAACATACTCATCGCCCATCTCGCGAGCGAGGTCTTCTGACTTCTGCAGAACCTTTTGTGACTCATTAGAGAGGTAAGGCTCGCCGCCTTGCACACGAGCCAGATGCTGCATCTCCTGTGATGCCAGCATGTCGAGTTGTTGGACGTTGACGCCCAACTTCTGGAAAATAAATGTGGTAATGTCTTGCGCCTTGTCCATCAGGGCCTTGAGCAGATGCACGGGTTCGATGGACTGCTGACCGTTCTGGCGGGCAATGTTGACTGCCTGCTGTACGGTTTCCTGCGCTTTAATTGTAAACTTGTCGATTGTCATAATTAACTCCTTTCTTTTTTGTTTTGTTTCTGCTGATAGGACATCAAACAGCGTGCCGTCTGCTTAAAATATGACAAGTTGTCGGAGTATGATGACAGAACGTCATTCATGTAAATCCGTAAAATGCGTTAAACTTTCCTATTTATAAGGCATAAGAAACCTCTATGTTAGAATTTTTTGCTATCTTTGCTTTCTAAAACTATGCAATTATGAGAAGATTATTGTTGTTTATTGCATTGATAGTACCGGCCCTCATGTTCGGTCAGAGTTATGACGCCTTGTGGAAGCAGGTTGAGAAAGCCTCGCAGAGCGACCTTCCACAGACGGAACAGCAAGTGCTGGGAAAAATCATTTCGAAGGCTGGGAAGGAGAAAGCCTATGGTCATCTGCTGAAAGCTGAACTGAAGCAGATAGCTGTGGCTTGCGAGGTGAGCAGCGACTCACTGAAGCCAGCCGTGGAGCGGTTGGAACTTCAGGAAAAGGCTGTCAAGGATGAGGCCTTGCGTGCTGTCTATCAGACGGTATTGGGCTTGGTGTATGAGCAGAACGATGATGCGTTTGAAGATAGTGAGAATAAGGCGAAGCAATATTTCGACCAGGCAATGGCGAACCCTGCGATGCTGGCCTCGAAGAAGGCCGGCAGCTATGTTCCGTTTGTCATAGAGGGAGTCGAAAGTAGGATATTCAATAACGACCTGCTGAGCCTTTTGGGAGCAGAGACAAGACGCTACGACGTGATGCGCCGCTATTATGAGCAGGCTGGCAATAGGCCCGCAGCGATGCTGAGTGCGCTGTATTGGCTCCGTGAACAGAATACTCCGGATATGGAGGAATTGAAAGATTCGCGCCATATCATGAGACTTGATTCCCTGATGGAACAGTATGGTGACCTTCCGGAAGCCTGTGAGGTGGCTATAGACCGCTATGGTTACATGACGAATCATACGACAGCCACCAATCAACAGCGCTGGGAGTTCCTGGAGACGGCCCTCAGACGTTGGGGCAACTGGAGGCGTGCAGAGTTCCTGCGCTACGATAAGTCGCAATTGTCGAGCGCAAGATTCCAGGCATCCCTCAGTTCGACGGTGAATATGCCGTCGACACCGAACAAGGTGATACTGAAGGATATGCGTGGCATCACGAAGATGACGATGCATGTGTATCGTGTAAATGCGACGGCCTATGACCTGAAAGGTATTGATTTGTGGAATGAAAAGGATTTTCAGAAAATCAGGACGAAACTGAATATCCTGCCCCTGACACAGGAACGTACCTATACGGGGAAAGCTCCCTATGAACTATATAATGACACGCTGACGCTGCAGGCGTTGCCGGTGGGCGTCTATCTGTTGGAGTTTGAGAGCGCGCCCAAGATGGAGCGTAAGGTCCGTATGTTCTGTTACGTGAGTGGTCTGCGCATGCTCTCAATCAAACTGCCAAGGAACAAGATACGCTATGTCGTGGTCGATGCCGCATCGGGACAACCAGTAAAAGGCGCAAGGGTGAAACTCAGTAGAGAGGGCGGAACTACGACCCTGACAACCAATGAAAAGGGAGAATGCGAATATACAACAGAAAAGTATATCTCTAAAATCTTTGTGACTACCGACAAAGATAATGCCTGTCCGGCGATGAGTTCCTATGGCTATTTCAGCAACTACAACAGTGATCGTGTCGTGAATCGTACGGAGATTTTCACCGATCGTGCTATCTATCGTCTAGGACAAACTGTTCAGATGGCAGCAGTGCTGTACCGGTCGGAGCATGGTTTTGAAAACAGCGTACTGAAAGATAAGAAGATTACGGTAAGCTTGCGTGACGCCAATAACAAGGAAATAGCAAAGAAGGAACTGACGACCGATGACTACGGTACGTGCACGACTTCGTTCACGTTGCCCCGACAGGGACTCACAGGCAGATATGGTATCATGATTGACGGTACTTACAAGTGGTTCCGTGTTGAGGAATACAAGCGTCCTACATTCGAGGTGGAAATTCCTACGGTAAAGACCGACTATGCCAACGGTGATACGCTGCAGGTAAAGGGTACTGCCCGTTCCTATGCTGGTGTGCCTGTTCAAGGAGCAAGCGTTCGCTATGAGGTGATACGCAGATGTGCTTACTGGTGGGTGAACTGCTCGGCTTACTGGAACCAGGCTTACCTTATTGAAAACATGGATGACAGTATTCTGGCTGAGGGTGAGGTGATGACCGATGCTGATGGTACGTTTGTCGTTCCGACTCCCATCACGGTGCCGATGACCCGTGGCACGATGTTCTATAACTTTGTGGTGACTGCCGAAGTGACCGATCAGGCTGGCGAGACCCATCGTGGCGAACTGTCGCTGCCCTATGGCAACAAAAAGACTGTGCTTAGCGTGGATATGTCTGAAAAGGTGCTGGCAGAGGGACATGAATGGATGATGTTCCATTTGCGTAATGCCGCAGGCACCGACCTCGATTCGGAGGTGAGCTATCGCTATACACAGGAAGGGAAACGCAGTCAGGCTTGGCAAAAGGCCATGACGAACAAGTATGTGCCGCTGGCTAAGTTGAAGAGCGGCAAATACCTGTTGGAGGCAATCTGTGGCGAGGATACCTTGAAACAGGACTTTATCGTGTTCTCGCTCGATGACAAGTGTCCAGCGGCTAAGACCGACCGTTGGTTCTATGTGTCGGATAACCAATTCCCCAATGACGGTACGCCTGTTACTGTTCAGGTGGGCTCTTCAGACAAGGATGTGCATATTGTCTATGCCATTCTTTCCGGCGAGAACGTCCTTGAGAGCGGAGCGGTGGATCAGTCGAACGCACTTATCAACCGTAAGTTTACCTACAAGGAGGAATACGGCAACGGACTGGTGCTCTTGTTTGGATGGATGAAGAACGGACAGGCTTATACGTATCAGACTACCATCAAGCGTCCTGTTCCTGATATGAAACTTCATTTGAAGTGGGAGACCTTCCGTGACCGCTTGGTTCCTGGTCAGCAGGAGGAATGGACGCTCACCATCATGGATCCTGACAGAAAGCCGGCAAAGGCTCAGTTGATGGCTACGCTCTATGACAAAAGTCTTGATCAGTTGACGAAGCATGATATGTCGCTCACGCCTTACGTCTCGCTGCCAACGCCTGTCGCCAGATGGAGCAGTTCGACATGGGGAGAAAGTGTGGGCTTCGGCCATGTAAAAATGCCTACGCCGAATCTGCCTGGCTTGCCGTTCAATATCTTTGACCATTCGGTATTTCCTGTATATGTCAAGTCCTATGGTCGTTTCAGCTCTGTACGTCGCTTACGTGGCAGCAGTGTGCTGAATGAGGTTGTGTTAAAGGCCAATGAGAAAGTTGTTGATGAACCTGAGTTCTCTGGTATGGCAATGACGACCATTGACGAATCGCTGCAAGGACGAATCGCAGGTTCGGATATTGTGGATAACTCAGGCAAGCTTGGTGGTGGTGATAAAAAGCGCGTACAAGGAAACGGCCTGCCAAAGGAGGTGGGAACCGCCTCTGTTTATCAGGTACGTGAGAACCTGAACGAGACAGCTTTCTTCTATCCGCAACTGATGGTAGACAGCGAGGGTAGGGTATCCGTGAAGTTCACGCTGCCCGAGAGCCTCACTACCTGGCGTTTCCTGGGCTTGGCTCATACGCAGGATATGAAGGCTGGCACGCTGAAAGGTGAGGCCGTAGCCAAGAAGGAAGTGATGATCATGCCCAACGTGCCTCGTTTTGTCCGTATGGGTGACAAGGCTACCATTAGTGCCCGTATCTATAATAGTGGCGAGAAGGTGATGAGCGGAACAGCCCGTATGGAACTGCTTGATCCGGAAACCGAAGAGGTGGTGTTCTCGAAAGAGCAGCAGGTCAGCATCGCTGCCGATAGCACACTTGCTGTCGCATTCGCTTACGACACGAAGGACGAGACCCGCAGTCTGTTGGTACTAAGGATGATGGTGACCGGTGATAACTTCAGCGATGGCGAACAACATTACCTGCCTGTTCTGCCTAATAAGGAGCGTGTCACCGTGACGGTGCCCTTTACGCAGATTGAGCCTGGTACAAAGACTATCAGTTTGTCAAACCTCAAACCTCAAACCTCAAACCTCCAATCTCAACTCACCATTGAGTACACCAACAATCCTGCATGGTTCATGATTCAGGCATTGCCTACGGTGGGCCATCCTCATGATAAGTGCGTTATCTGTCAGGCATCGTCTTATTATGCCAACGCCATAGGTCGCTATATACTGAAACAGAACCCCCAGGCAAAGAATGTCTTTGAGGCTTGGAGTCGTGACGAGGTTTCTTTGCAGAGCAGCTTGCAGAAGAATCAGGAACTGAAAGATCTGTTGCTCAATGAGACACCTTGGGTGGCTGATGCCAACCGTGAACAGGAGCAGAAGGAACGCTTGGCTGATTTCTTTGACGCAAACCTGATGCAGCAGCGTCTGAACAATTCTGTAGAGCAGATGAAGGCGCTACAGCTCTCTGACGGCTCATGGAGTTGGTGGCCTAGTATGCCTGGCTCGCTGTATATGACCATAGAGATCAGTGAGATACTGGTGCGCCTGAACCAGATGACAGGAAAGCAGAGTGAGACAAAAACGATGCTGGATAAGGCTTTTGGCTACCTTGGCAGGGAAATGGTTAAGATGGTGAACGAGATGAGGGCGGACGAGAAGAAGGGCATCAGGCAGACCTTCCCCAGTCATAAGGCGCTGCAATGGCTCTATATCTGTACGCTCGATGGCAGGAAACTGTCATCAGATGTGCAGTCGGCCAATACTTATCTGAAGAACCTGTTGAAGAAAGATACGAAGAACCAGACTATCTATGATAAGGCGATGGCGGCTATCATCCTCAATAATAAAACGTATGTCAAGAGTCTGAAGGAATATACGGTGTATCGTGAGGATATGGGGCGCTATTACGACAGCAACCGTGCTCTTTACTCTTGGCGTGATTATCGTATTCCTACACAGGTGGCAGCTATCGAAGCTATTAAGCGACTGACGCCTGAGGATACGAAGACCATCGAGGAGATGCAGCGCTGGCTGTTGCAGGAGAAACGCACGCAGGCATGGGACACACCCGTGAATAGTGCCGATGCTGTCTATGCTTTCCTGAATGGTAATGGCAAGTCGCTGGAAGCACAGCCGAAGACTGTGCTGAAGGTTGACGGTCAGGAGTTACAGACATCGCAGGCCACTGCCGGTATCGGTTATGTGAAGACAACGGTAAGTGGTGACAACAAGCAGACTTTCACTGCTGAGAAAACCTCTACAGGAACCTCCTGGGGTGCTGTCTATATGCAGTATATGCAGCCCGTCAGCGATATCGAGGCTCAAGGCAGCGGTATCAGGGTGAAGCGCGAGATGCTGACAGCTAATGGCCAAAAGCCGGTAGCCCTCAATGTGGGCGACCGTGTCAAGGTGCGCATCACCATCGAGGCTGACCGTGACTATGACTTTGTGCAGGTCGTTGACAAGCGCGCTGCCTGCATGGAACCGGTGAATCAGTTGAGTGGTTATCACTGGGGGTATTACACCACGCCGAAGGATTGTTCTACGAATTATTATTTCGACCGGCTTGCAAAAGGAAAGCATGTCATAGAGACTGAATACTATATCGATCGCCCGGGAACGTATGAGACAGGAACATGTACCGCCAGTTGTGCCTACAGTCCTGAGTTCCGTGGGGTTGCAAAATCGCAAACCATAATTGTAAAATGAAGAAGAGTTTAGTTATATTGGGCCTTTGTATGGCCTCCCTGATTGTATCTGCGCAGAGAGTACAGATTGACAAACCTACAATCAATGTCGGAAAGACGGGCTTTGAGGTGCCTGTCACTGCGACGTTTGAACTGAAAAACAAAGGTGGTCGTCACCTGACTGTGACCAGTGTGAAACCTGATTGTGGATGTACCAAGGTGGAATATCCAAGGAAAAGTGTAGGTGGTGGTGAGACATTTAAAATATCACTGACCTATGATGCTCGTATGCTGGGACATTTCCGTAAGCAGGCTGCAGTCTATGTGCGTGGTTCAAAAGAACCTGTTTGGTTGACCATGGAGGGTGTAGTCCTTGAGGACTGGAAAGACTATAGTAAAATGTACCCCTATACGTTTGGGAATATCCTGGCCGATGTGGATAATGCAGAATTTGACGATGTGAATAAGGGCGACCATCCGGAGGTGACCATTAATATTATTAATAATGGTACGGAGACAGTGGTGCCGAATATGCTTCATCTGCCACCATATCTCTCGGCTTTTGCTATCCCTGAAAAATTGGAGCCAGGTAAGACGGGCAGATTGACACTGACACTGAACTCTCAGCATCTGAATAGTTTCGGACTGACACAGACCACAATCTATCTGGCAGAGCAGTTGAGCGATAAGGTGAGCAGTGAGACGGAGTTTCCTGTCTCTGTAGTGCTATTGCCTAATGCTTCTCTGTTTGAAGGAAAGAATAAACAGTATGCGCCCCGCTTGGAATATTCTACTGATTCCATCGCTTTAGGGGTAGTGGGTAAGAAGAATGTGAAGAAAGGGGTTATCACCCTGATAAATAAAGGGCGTGTTCCTTTGAATATCTCATCGTTACAGATGTTTACAAAGGGTATGAAGGTTACGCTCGATAAAAGTGAACTGAAACCTGGTGAGTCGACGAAATTAAAGATTGGTATTGAACGTGAACAGGTATTGAAAGCCCGTCAGCGTCCGCGTGTACTGATGATTACCAACGACCCTGACCATTCAAAGGTGGTCATTAAGGTTGGGGTGAAATAACTCTTATCTCTTAATTCTTAACTCTTAACACAGAATATGGAGCATCCCGAGAATAGTGCTGAATATGCTGGTTTGCAGGTGAATAGTGGGGTGGAACAACCTTCTGTTATTAATCCCTACCTGAAGCGTAATCGTTTCCGTCGGCGAGAGTTGAGCGCCGGCGAGATGGTTGAGGGTATCGTGAAAGGTGATGTGACGATTCTCTCGCAGGCGGTGACGCTGATAGAGAGTGTGAACCCAGACCATCAGGTAAAGGCCCAGGAGGTCATTAACAAATGTCTCCCCTATAGTGGAAAAAGTGTGCGTATCGGTATCAGTGGCGTACCTGGAGCAGGTAAGTCTACCTCTATCGATGAGTTTGGTGTTCATCTGTTGAAAGAGAAAGGTGGACGTTTGGCTGTCTTGGCTATCGACCCCAGTAGTGAGCGTACCAAAGGAAGTATTCTAGGTGATAAGACGCGTATGGAGAAATTGGCCATACATCCAGATTCGTTTATTCGTCCTAGTCCGTCGGCAGGTTCGTTGGGAGGCGTTGCTCGTAAGACGCGTGAGTCTATAATACTTTGTGAGGCGGCAGGATTCGATAAAATATTTGTAGAGACAGTTGGTGTTGGACAGAGTGAAACGGCCTGTCACTCGATGGTAGACTTCTTCCTGTTGATACAGGTGGCTGGTACAGGCGATGAGTTGCAGGGTATCAAGCGTGGTATCATGGAGATTTCCGATGGTATCGTCATCAATAAATGTGATGGTGATAATGTGGACCGTTGTCAGATGGCTGCCACCAATTTCCGTAATGCCCTGCATTTCTTCCCCATGCCGGAGAGTGGCTGGACACCAAAGGTGCTCTGCTATAGTGGTTTCTACGGCACGGGTGTAAAGGAGGTGTGGGATATGATATACGAGTATTTTGATTTCGTGAAGAGTAACGGTTATTTTGATTATCGGCGCAACGAACAATCGAAATACTGGATGTATGAGACCATCAACGAACAGCTGAGGCTGAATTTCTATCATAATTCCCGGATTCGTGAACAGCTTCAGTTGGCAGAGCAGTCGGTGCTGCAGGGACAGAAGACGAGTTTTGTGGCGGCACAGGATTTGCTGGATGTTTACTATCGTGATAACGTGATAGCGGAATCACGACATAACGAAGATGAATGATGATTCAAATAGAGATAGATAACGGCAGTGGTTTCTGTTTCGGAGTGACCACGGCCATCAAGAAAGCGGAGGAGGAACTGGCTCAGGGCGAGAAACTCTACTGCCTGGGAGATATTGTGCATAATGGCATGGAGTGTGAGCGCCTGCGACAGATGGGACTCATTACCATTAATCATGAGGAGATGCGTGAACTGCATCATGTGAAGGTGCTGTTGCGTGCTCATGGTGAACCACCGGAAACCTACGAACTGGCGCGTCGAAATAATATAGAGATTATTGATGCAACCTGTCCAGTGGTGCTGAAGTTGCAGAAACGCATCAAGGAGCAGTACGATGAAAACCTCAAATCTCCGCTCGGCCAAAGGACGCTTGCTACCGGAGGGACGCAAGAAACTTCAAACTTCAAACCACAGATTGTCATCTTTGGTAAGAAAGGTCATGCTGAGGTGTTGGGACTGGTAGGGCAGACGCAGTCATCTGCAATTGTTATTGAAAATTTCGATGAGGTGAAAAAACTTGATTTCTCACGAGATATCTATTTGTATAGTCAGACTACGAAATCGCTCGATGAGTTTCATCGTATCATAGACTATATTCAGGCACATATATCATCGGAAGCCACATTCCAGAGTTTTGATACTATCTGTCGTTCGGTGGCTAACCGAATGCCAAATATCTCGCAGTTTGCTGCCAAACATGATCTCGTCTTATTTGTATGTGGTCGTAAGAGCAGTAATGGAAAAGTACTTTATAATGAATGCTTGCGTGTGAATCCGAATACACATCAGGTGGAAGGTCCTGAGGAAATAGAACCTCAGTGGCTGGAAGGTATAGAAAGCGTTGGTATCTGTGGTGCTACGTCAACACCGAAATGGTTGATGGAACAGTGCAGAGATAAGCTTTTGAGTTTTGAGATTTAAGATTTAAGGTTTGAGATTTGAGAGTTAAACTGATTCTATTGTTGTTGTGTTTGCTGAGCATGCCTGTTTTTGCCCAGCGGCCTCAGTATGGTAAAATGTCGCCATTGCTACGCCAGTTGTCACGTAGTTCGTCATCCATCTCTCATCTCTCATCTTCCATCGGCCTTCATCCTTCTTCTAACAACCATCATATGTCTTCTGTCTGCGCTTTTGTGAAGATTGGTGACCATGGTGAAGATGTCCTTCGCGAACATGGTTGTAAGGTGCTGGCACGTGTAGGACAGGTATGTGTTGCTGATATTCCTATTCGGAAACTGAGTGCTCTTTCACTTGATGCCAGTATCCTGCGTATGGAGGCCCGTCAGGGCAATTGCTTATTCACGGATCAGATGGCTACTCATTTGAATGCTTTGCCTGTTTACGCTGGACAGAATCTGCCCCAAGCCTTTACTGGTGAAGGAGTTGTAGTGGGGGTGATGGATGTGGGTTTTGACCTGACTCATCCAAATTTCTATTCTGCTGATACGACACAGTATCGTATAAAGAAATTCTGGGATATGGTGACTCAGGATACCGTTGGTAGTGGAATGTATGTTGGTCGTGATTACGAGGGACGGGAGAATCTCTTGGCCTTAGGCCATTCCCGTGATGGCGTGGATTTGACGCATGGTACTTATACAACGGGAATAGCCGCTGGCAGTGGCGTCGGCTCGCCTTACAGAGGTATGGCTCCAGAGGCCGACCTATGTCTGGTATCCAATGCCGTGTCAGATGATATTGTCTATATAGATTCTGCCGACTTATATAAATATACCTTCGCTACTGATGCATTGGGCTTTAAGTATCTGTTTGACTATGCCAAAAGCGTTGGAAAACCTTGCGTGGCTTCATTTAGCGAAGGTTCGTCGCAGGATTTCCGCGGTTATGATCAGTTGTTCTATGAGATGCTTGATAGCTTGGTTGGACCTGGGCGTATTCTAGTGGCTGCTGCAGGTAATAATGGTGCCATGAAGTCTTGGTTTCGTAAACCTGTTGGGGATGATTCTGTTGGCACTTTTCTGGCAAATAGTAGTCCTGAAATGATGCTGACCTTTAAGTCTGCACAGGATTTCTGGTTACGTTTTGTTTCGTATTCAGATGTTAATGATACCTTATTAGTTCAGATGTCCGATGTGCTCTCACAGGAAGATTCGTTACTGACATCCGTATTGAAATCAAATGATTATCAGTTGACTGTGACGGTGGAAGCTTATCCTTCCTGTTATCATGCAAGTGAGATGTGTTATGATGTGACGGTACATACCACCGGTAATATTGGTACAAAACGCTCTTTATCTGTTGAGGTCATGGGCAAGGATGCTGATGTAGAGTACTTTCGTGTGAATGGACTTTTAAATACAAATAGCCTGAATCCTTCCTTGAATGCTGGTGAGAACGTCTGTTGTATCCATTCTCCCTCTAGTGCGCCTTGTGTGATTAGTGTGGGAGCCACGTCCTATCGTGACAGTATTCAGAATATGAGAGGTGAGTGGAAGAAATACTGGTTAGGAAATGGGGGCGTCTGGGCTCCGTTCTCTTCTGTCGGTCCTACATTCGATGGCCGTGTAAAACCTGACGTAATGGCCCCAGGCAATAATATTGTTTCTTCTTTTAGCTCGTTCTATATTGAGGCCTATCCTCAAGCATTGGATTTGACTTGGGACCTGGACAGATTTGAGTTTAATGGTCGTCCCTATGCTTGGATCTCCAGTAGTGGCACCTCTGCGTCATGTCCCGCTGTGGCGGGTGCGATAGCATTATGGCTTCAGGCAAAACCCGACCTGACTCCACAGGAAATAAAAGGGGTGTTGAGCCGTACCTGTCATCACTATGATGAGTCGCTTGCCTATCCTAATAATTTATATGGTTATGGTGAGATAGATGTCTATCGCGGACTGTTGTATATCCTGGGCGTTGACCGTATCGGGGAGGTGTCAGAGAATCATACCTCCGCCCGGATCCGTTGTTCAGATAGCCAATTACATCTTTCTTTCGAACAACCGCTTTCTTCCTCTGCTCGTTTGCGTCTCTATGCTATGAATGGCCGTCTGGTTCATACCGCTACTATTAATGCGCGACAAACGTCTCATTCCCTATCTCTAAGCTCTCTGCCTGCAGGCATCTATGCTGTTCAACTTGACGGTCCTACTTCTGTCAAAGGCTCCACACTTATTCGGAAATAGTTGTCTGTTGGCGATAAACAATATCTTCCACCAGCCTGTTTAGCATCAGGCACTGCTTGCGTGAGATCGTACGGCGTTCCATGTGGTACTCCCAAGGGCTGATTTGTAGGAGACGTCCACTGGAACATGCGTCGAACGACTCTCCTGAGGGCTTGTATAAGGGCGGAAATCCATTCTCCCTTGCCAAAATGATACGGTAGCCTCGGTTCATGGCTTCGCGCATGACTTCCTTCTCACGTCTTGCAATGGCAGCGCTTACCAATACACCGCCAGCCTCGCCACATGCCAGCCATTCCTTTTTGTATTCAGCATACTCTTTGTCACTATAGGCGTTATGCACGATAACAGCAACCTTCTGAGGGATATCAAGTAAGAAACGATTACCAACCAACTGACAATGCCACTCTGCGATGTCAATATAATTTAGGGTAGTGAAAAATTCAGGGTGAAGCCGTTTAATGGCTAAGCGGCGAGGGTTGTCATCAAGATAATGCTTCCAGTTGTCAATCTGCCCATCGTCAAGTAGAATCAGGTCATTGTAGCCGCGCTCAAAGAGCGAGGGAGCCTTGGGGGGTGTGCCCGCAGGAGAACCTGCGGGAGTAGTGGCTTCCACTACTCCTTGCGCGTCAGCATTAGCCACTACTCCTTGCGCGTCAGCATCAGCCTCCACTCCCTGCGCGTCAGCATCAGCCTCCACTCCCCGCGCGTCAGCATCAGCCTCCACTCCCTGCGCGTCAG
>JAEEGG010007603.1_pt1 | contig 24906 bp, 16 predicted proteins | sample 9134161 | NCBI WGS metagenome assembly JAEEGG01 (sample SAMN16246543, study PRJNA631951) | gut metagenome | biome: gut microbiome; feature: rumen; material: CR-attached | host: Bos | place: Iran: Karaj | collected 2018-10 | reverse complement strand
CGGACAAGGCATTTCTTATGATCAGGCGTGAAGGCCATCGGCACGTTCTTCGGGCCGTCGGAAGACTTCAGGGTCTTGAGGTCGAGAACCTTGACCGCCGCCGCTGCGCCGCCGCGCTGGCCGCCGCCCATGCCCGGCATCATACCGCCGAAGCTGCTGTAATAGAGTTTGTCGCCTTCGGCCAGGATCAGGCGGTAGTGGCCTGCCGGCAGCGGCAGGACGCTGGCGCGCTGGCCGATTCCTTCGAGGTCGACTTTCGTCGCGGCCTTGTCGGCGGCCGGTTTGCCGGCGGCCGGCTTTTCACCGGGCTTGCCTTCCGGCTTCGCCGGTTTCACGCCGTACTCGTCGCTGCCCAGCGCCGTCGGGTCCGGGGTGTCTTTGGCCAGCGGGAGGACGAAGACATAGTCGTTGATGTTGTACGAGGCGTTCCATTCCACGCGGGAATACTGAGAGCGGAAATCTCGCGAAGAAGTGAAGAACAGGTACTTGCCGTCGGTCGAGAAGACCGGGCTGGAGGCGGAGTACCATTTGTCGGTCACCTGATAGGATTTGCCGTCGGCCACGTTGTAGAGGAAGATGGCGGAAACGTCGTTGTCGAGGTCCATCGTGTAGGCGGCCCAGCTGCCGTCGGCCGAAAGCGTGAAGCCGCGCGGCGAGCCGGCCTGGCCGCCGAGGACGGCCTTGCTCTGGCCGGTGGTGATGTCGACGCTCCAGACTTCCCGTTTCAGGGTCGAGAAGTAGAGCGTATTGCCGTCGGGCGACCACTGCAGGTTGCTCGGATAGCCTTCCTTGAAATGCGTCACGGCTTTGGCGTTCTCCATATCGTTGGCGGGAGCCACATAGACCTGATACTCACCGTCTTTGTCGGAGAAGTAGGCGATGTGCTTGCCGTCGGGCGACCAGCGGCCTTCACGCTCGTGGGCGCCGGAGGACTGGGTCACGTTGCGCACCGGACCGTGCTTGGCGGGGAGGGAGAAGAGGTCGCCGCGGGCGATGATCAACACGCGTTCGCCGTCGGGCGAAAGGTCGTAGGAGAACATCTTGTCGGCCACGTTCTTGTATTCGGGGCGGCTATAGACGTTGTCATTGCCGAGATAGATGGTCACTTTCTCGCACTTGCCGGCCTTGACGTCGTACTTGTAGATGTAGCCGCCGTTCTCGAAGACCACGTAGTCCTGTGAGTAGGAGGGGAACTTGCAGTCGTATTCCGTGAAGTTGGTGACCTTGCGGACCTTCTCGGTCTTGGTGTCGAAGACGAAGAGGTTCATGGTCCGGTCGCGGTCGGAGAGGAAGTAGATCTCATTGCCGATCCACATCGGGAAGATGTCCTGGGCGTCGCCGTCGGTGATCGGGTCGATCTTGGTGGTGCCCACGCGGTGGATCCAGATGTTGTCGGCCTGGCCGCCGCGGTAGTATTTCCAGGTGCGGAACTCGCGGAACATCCGGTTCATGGCCAGATACTTGCCGTCGGGGGAATAGCTGCAGAAGCCGCCTTCGGTGGTCGGGATCTCCTCGGCGGGGCCGCCGTTCGCATCGACCTTGCAGAGCTGGCCGCGGAGGCCGCTGAACGTATGGGTCTTGCTGCGGTAGACGATCTGCTTGCCGTCGGGCGTCCAGCACATCACGATGTTGTTGGGGCCCATGCGTTCGCCCACCAGGTCGCGGCTGACGAGCGCCGACCAGGTGACGCGCCGGGGCTCGCCGCCGGTCACGGGAATCGTGTAGACTTCGGTATTGCCGTCGTACTGGCCGGTGAAGGCCACGGTTTTACCGTCGGGCGAGATGCGGGGGAATACTTCGTATCCGACGTGGGACGTGAGTTTGACGGCGTCGCCGCCCTGGATGCCCACGCGGTAGAGGTCCCCGGCGTAACTGAAGACGATGTTGTCTCCGCCGACGGCAGGGAATCGGAGCAGGCGCGCCTCCTGGCGGTCTGCCGCAAAGGCCAGCAGCGGAAGCAGCGCTGCCAGCACGGTCAGGATTCTCTTCATAATTATAGGATGTTGAGTGATTGTTCCTTGATCTTTTCGAGTTCGTCTTTCATCTTGACCACCCATTTCTGCATTTCGGCGTGGTTGGCCTTGGAGCCGAGGGTGTTGATCTCGCGGCCCATTTCCTGGGCGATGAAGCCGAGTTTGCGGCCCGGCAGCGGATCTTCTTCCACGGTTTCGCGGAAGTAGCGGCAGTGCTGGCGGAGGCGCACTTTTTCTTCGTTGATGTCGAGTTTCTCGATCCAGAAAATCATTTCCTGCTCCAGGCGGCCGGCGTCGGGCTGCACGGCGAGTTCGCGGAGCCGGGCGTCGAGCCGGGCGCGGATGTCGGTGATGCGTTCGCGTTCGTAGCGTTCCACTTCGGGGATGTAGGATTCGATCTTGTCGACCTGGGCCAGGACGTCGCGCTCCAGGCTCGCGCCTTCGCGCTTGCGGAAGGCGTCGAGGTTGGCCACGGCTTCGCGGATGGCCGCTTCCAGGGCGGACCAGGCGTCTTCGGTCAGCTCGGTGGGAGCGGTTTCGAGCACGTCGGGCAGGCGCATGATGGCGGAGAGCATCGCATCGGGCTCGGCGCAGGCGAGGGTCGTGCCCTGGACCGCGCGGTTGAGCTGCTCGTAGTAGGCGAGCAGGGTGGGGCGGCTGATCGTGCGCACGGCCGCGCCCTCGCCGCGTTCGACCGTGATGAACAGGTCGATGTTGCCGCGGCTGAGCTTTTCGGCGATGTATTTGCGGAGTTCGGGTTCCCGGTCGCGGGGAATGAGTTGGGTCTTGAACGTGATGTCAGCGGTCTTGCCGTTGACGGAGCGGATTTCTACCAGGTATTTGTCGGCGCCGATCAGGCACTGGGCCTTGCCGTAGCCGGTCATGGATTTCAGCATATTTCACAACGGTTTTAAGCAATAAAGATAGTGAATTTTTAATATATTTGTGACTTGAAACAGCTCGCATATGGAAGAAGAGAAGAAAAACAATTTCCTGGAAGAAATCATCGAGGCCGACCTGGCCGCCGGCAAATTCGACAGCATCATCACCCGTTTTCCGCCGGAGCCCAACGGATACCTGCACCTGGGCCACGCCAAGAGCCTGTGCATCAACTTCGGCCTTGCCCTGAAGTACGGCGGCAAGACCAACCTCCGCTACGACGACACCAACCCCACCAAAGAAGACGTGGAATATGTCGACGCCATCAAGGAAGACATCAAGTGGCTCGGCTTCCAGTGGGCTGAGGAGCGCTATGCCTCCGACTATTTCGACCAGCTCTACGAATGGGCCGAACAGCTCATCCAGCGCGGCCTGGCCTACGTCGATGACCAGACCCTCGAAGAGATGCGCGCCTCCCGCGGCACCGTCGAGACGCCGGGCACGGATTCGCCCTGGCGCAACCGCTCCGTCGAGGAAAACCTTCGCCTCTTCCGCGAGATGAAAGCCGGCAAATACCCCGACGGCGCCAAGGTGCTCCGGGCCAAGATCGACATGGCACATCCCAATATGATGTTCCGCGACCCGATCCTCTACCGCATCAAACACGCCCATCATCACCGTACCGGCGACAAATGGTGCATCTACCCGATGTACGACTACACCCACGGCCAGTGCGACTCCATCGAACATATCACCCATTCCATCTGCACGCTGGAATTCGACATCCATCGCCCGCTCTACGACTGGTTCATCGAAACGCTTGGCATCTACCCGTCCCATCAGTATGAATTCGCCCGGCTCAACCTCACCTATACCCTGATGAGCAAGCGCAAACTGTTGGAACTGGTGGAGAAAGGCTACGTCTCGGGCTGGGACGATCCCCGGATGCCGACCCTCTGCGGCGTCCGCCGCCGCGGCTACACCCCCGAGGCCCTGAAGATGTTCTGCGAAAAGATCGGCGTCTCGAAGCGCGACCAGCTGATGGACATCGGCCTGCTCGAATGGTGCGTCCGCCAGGACCTCAATGAGCGCAGCAACCGCTATATGGTGGTCTCCGACGATCCCATCAAGGTGACGATCACCAACTGGGAGCCCGGCAAGGTCGAGTGGTTCGAAGCCCCGCTCAACCCCGCCGCCCCCGACGGCCCCAAGCGCCGCATCCCCTTCACCGGCGAGCTCCTCATCGACCGCGCCGACTTTATGGAAGACGCCCCCAAGAAATACTTCCGTCTCCGCCCCGGCGGGGAAGTGCGCCTGAAATACACCTTCATCATCAAGTGCGAAGAAGTCGTCAAGGACGCCTCCGGCAAAGTGGTGGAACTCCGCTGCACCTACGATCCCCTCACGCACCCGGCCTCCGGCCAGTGGCGCTCCGTCAAAGGCACCATCCACTGGGTGAGCACCGCCTTCGCCAAAGAGATCGAATGCCGTCTCTACGACCGTCTCTTCACCCTCGAAGACATGTCCCAGGTCCCGGAAGACAAAGACTACAAGGACTTCCTCAATCCCGAAAGCCTCGTCGTCCGCCCCGGCTGGGCCGAACCCGCCCTCCTCGACGACCCCGCCGACCTCGCCGTCCAGTTCGAACGCGTCGGCTACTTCCGCAAAGACCCCGACTCCACCCCCGACCACCTGGTCATGAACAAAACCGTCCAGCTGAAGGATTCCTTCAAGCTGTAGCGGGGTGGCGTGGCAGCTATCCTTCTGATTTTAAACGACTTGCGATAAATCGTGTGCGTATTTTTACGCACACGATTTCCTGTAAAAACCAGATAGTCAATCTCTTAGGCGCCACGCCAAACCCCTGCCCCTCGGCCTGCCCCCTTGGCCTAGCCCCTCGGCCCGGCCCCTCGGCCCTGCTCCCTTGGCCTAGCCCCTCGGCCCGGCTCCTCAGCCTGGCCCCTCGGCCTAGCCCCTCGGCCGCTTCGCTTGCTCTGGTTCTCGTCTCGCTCCCCCAAAAAAGGTCGCTCGCCCAAAACCACCCGCAGCTCCGCTCAGCCTCTTTCGGTTGTTTACTGATCGGTGAGCAAATCGGCACTCTCTGCTCACCGGCCCATCGTTTTACGGCCCTCGGTGTGCGAAGCAGGGCTTTCTGCTCACGGAGCCCCTCTTTCTTACCCCTCGGTGAGCAAATCGGCACTCTCTGCTCACCGGCCCATCGTTTTACGGCCCTCGGTGTGCGAAACAGGGCTTTCTGCTCACGGACTCCTCCTTATTCGGCCGCCGGTGTGCGAAACAGGGCTTTTTGCTCACCGAGGTTAGGCTTGGGGCGGGAAGAGTTGTTGGATGATTTCTTTGGGAAGGGCCAGGACGCGGCGGATTTGGTTGGGGGTGGCGTGATAGTCTGCGTGGAGGGTTCGGGCAATGGCGATTTTGGCATTGGCCGGGAGGAGGGAAGGCTGTTTGACTTTGAAGTCGCGCCAGGCCAGCATTTTGGCGACGGGGTAGATCTCTTCGTCGGTCAGGAGGATGGCGTCGCCGAGCCTTTTCGCTTCTTCGCTGTAGGCTTCATAGTTGCGGGTAAGCTGATAGAAATACTGGTGGGCATCCCGGAACATCAATTCTCCGTCACTGTAGAGGGCATAGCTTTCGGGGAGGATCATGCCCCTTCCATACCGATAGCCTGGGGGCATCTCGATGGCGCGGCGGCGGCAGAGGTGGCGTTTGGTCCGGAAAGGAATTGCATCATACGGGACTCCCGGGTCATTGTGGAGAGAGTGGTTGAAATAGACGGATCCGCTGCCCCAGGGATAGGAAAAGTGGGTGTGTGCCGGATTGACGAGGTAGCCGTTCCGGTTGATATAGGCAATTTCGTTGCGCATCATGTCGAGCGTCGTGATTTCGATCGGATCGTCGCATCGGAATTGGCTGAGGTTCAGGAATTTTCCTTGTTGGCTGCTATAATTTTCCAGGCGGTAGGTGAAGCGTTCCAAATATTCTAAGCACTGGGGTTTGGTTCCGCCGCCCAGGGTATGGATATGATTGCCCATGATCTGGTCGGTGAAGATGACCAGTCCGCTTTCGGCGGCGCTGATTGCATTGTTCGAGACGGCGAACTGGAAGTCTTCATCTTCGACGAAGAGGGTTTCCGTCAGGTTTCCCGGGGTGCTGATGTGCCAGAGCTGGCCGTAGCGCCTGCAGACATCGTAATAATGCCTTTCGCATTGTCGTTCCCGTTCGCCAAAGGACCGTTCGTTCATCCTGAATCTCTCGCCGCTGGTGGCGATCCTCAAGGCAAAGATAAGATGCATCTGCCGGAATCTTCCGACAAAAAAGCAATTTTTTAAGCAGCGGGGGAAGAAAAACTATCGGGCGTTGTATTGCTGGTCACGCAGCCAAGGCTCGAAGCCGGCGGAGATAATGGCGGCGCGCAGGTTGCGAGCCCCGGCCGGGTCGGCGAGCGAACTGTGCGTTTCGGTCGGGTCGGCAAGCTCCCCCGGTGTTCCGGCCGGATCGGCGAGGGTGTGCCGGGCGCCGGCGGAGGAGACGACGTTTTCTTCGATCATGATGGAGCCCATGTCGTCGGCGCCGGCGGAGAGGGCGCGGAGGCCGGTCGGGAGGCCGACGGTGAGCCAGGAGGCCTGGATGTGGTCGACGTTGTCGAGGACGAGGCGGGCGATGGCGACGGTGCTGAGGAATTCTTCGTCGGGCGCCCAGCGTCGGGGTTCGCCGGGGAGGGCGATGCCTTCCGGCAGGCTGCCTGCCGCGGCCATCCGCGCCAGCGTCGTGCCGGTGAGTTGCATCGGCCAGCAGATGAAGGCGCGGAAGCCGGGCGCGCCGGCAGGACGTTCGTCCTGCAGCGCCCGCAGCGCCAGCAGGTGGTCGATGCGTTCCGCCAGCGTCTCGATGTGGCCATAGACCATCGTCGCCGTGGTGCTCATCCCCAGGGCGTGGGCCTCACGCATCACGTCAAGCCACTGTTGGGCAGAGGGCTTCGCCGGCGACAGGAAGCGGCGGACCCGGTCGACGAGAATCTCGGCGCCGGCGCCGGGGAGCGTGTCGAGGCCCGCGTCGCGAAGGCGGATGAGCACCTCCCGGTACGACATCTTCGAAAGTCGCGCGATATGCGCGATTTCCGGCGGGCCGAGCGCGTTGAGCTTCAGCGAAGGATCGACTTCCTTGAGCCTTCGGAAAAGCGTCTCATAGAAATCGATGCCGTAGCGCGGGTGCAGGCCGCCCTGCAGCAGCAACTGGTCGCCGCCCAGCGCGCGCAGCTCGGCAATTTTCGGAAGATAATCCTCGAACGTCAGCGTATACGCCTTCTCCGGCTCATCCGGCCGGCAGTGGAAATTGCAGAACTTGCATCCCGACAGGCAGACATTGGTATAATTGACGTTCCGGTCGATCTGGTAACTGACCCGCCGCCCCGGCACATGCGCGAACCGCGCCTCCTGCGCCCGCTCGCAGAGTTCCCCGAGCGGCGCATCGCGATAGAGCGACAAAGCTTCGTCTTTCCTGAGGCGTTTCATCAAGATGCTAATATCGTCAAAAAAACGGGGATTCCCAAGAATCCTGTGTGCAAAAGCCGCCGATTCGCACACCGAGAGCTGAAAAACGATGGGGCGGTGAGAAGAGAGTGCCGATTTGCTCCCCGACGGGTGAGAAAGAGGGGTTCGGTGAGCAGAATGCCCTGTTTTGCACACCGAGGGCTGAAAAACGATGGGTCGGTGAGCAGAGAGTGCTGATTTGCTCACCGACGGGTAAGAAAGAGGGGTTCGGTGAGCAGAATGCCTTGTTTCGCACACCAAAGGATGGAAAACGATGGGTCGGTGAGCAGAGAGTGCTGATTTGCTCACCGACGGGTAAGAAAGAGGGGTTCCGTGAGCAGAGAGCCCTTATTTGCACACCGACGGCTGGAAAACAATGTGTTGGTGAGCAGAGAGTGCCGATTTGCTCACCGAAGGTCGTTACAAGTGCGGGGAGAGGGCTTCGGGGCAGAAGATGACGGAAAAAACATTATATTTGTAAGAATATTCACTGATTCGGAGGATTATCGGAGATAATTCAGAAATCAGAGAAACCAGAGATATCAGAAGTATTAGAAATATCAGAAATCAAAAATATATGAAAGAGAAAGTCATCTGCGGATTGCAGCAAGTCGGGATCGGCGTGAAGAATGCCGATGAGTCGTGGAAGTGGTATCGGGAACATTTCGGGATCGACATTCCGGTCGTCGTCGACGAAGGGGTGGCGGAACGGATGCTGCCTTATACGGGCGGGAAGCCGCAGCCGCGCTATGCCATTTTGGCCATCAGCCTCCAGGGTGGCGGCGGCCTCGAGATCTGGGAGCCGCGGGGGCGTGACCTCAATTATCCCAAACAGCAGCCGAAGCTGGGCGACCTGGGCATTTTCATTGCCAAGATCAAATGCCACGATGTGCCGGCTACCTATGAACGTTTCGTCCGTGCGGGGCTCCGCCTCCTCTCGGCGCCGAAGAAATCCTTCGCCGGCCTGGCCCATTTCTATATGGCCGACCCGTGGGACAATATCCTGGAAATCGAGGAAGATGACTATGTCTTCCAGCCCTCGAAGAACTTCGCCACCGGCGGCGCCGGCGGCGCCGTGCTGGGCGTCAGCGACATGGACCGCTCCATCGCTTTCTACGGCCAGGTGCTGGGCTACGACAAGGTCCGCGTCGACGAGACCGGCGTGTTCGCCGATATGGAAGGCGTTCCGGGCGGCGACCGGAAGGTTCGCCGCGTAATGCTGGAGCGCACCAAACCGTTCGACGGCCCGCTTTCCCCGCTGATGGGCACTTCCCACCTCGAACTGGTCCAGGCCCTCGACGCCCCCGTGGTAAAACTCTATGAGAACCGCTATTGGGGCGACCCCGGCTATATCCAGATCTGCTTCGACGTGCGCAATATGGACGCCGTGGAAGCCGACTGCAAGGCGGCCGGCCACCCCTTCGTCTGCGACAGCGGCGCCGACTTCGGCATGGGCGATGCCGGCGGCCACTTCACCTATATCGAAGACCCCGACGGAACCCTCATCGAGTTCGTGGAGACCTTCCGGATTCCGGTAGCCAAGAAATACGGGATTTACATCAATTTCACCAAGCGCGACGACCACAAGTCGATGCCGCGCTGGATGCTCAAGGCCTTACGCTTCCTGCGTGTATCCTGAGTCCGTGAGCAGATCGGGCCCCTGGGACGCTGCGACCGCCAACCGGTCGCAGCGTTCGTTTTCCGGGTGCCCGTTGTGCCCCCGGATCCAGACGAAGCGGACGTGATGCCGACGATAGACCGCCAGGAAGCGCGTCCACAGGTCGGCGTTGGCTTTTTTGGCGAAGTTTTTCCGTTCCCAGCTGAACACCCAGCCTTTTTCCACCGCGTCGACCACATACGAGGAGTCGCTCCAGATGGTCACGTCGGCCTGTTCCCAGCGGATGGCTTCCAGCCCGGTGATGACGGCCAGCAGTTCCATCCGGTTGTTGGTGGTGACGGCATAGCCGCCCGACAGCTCCTTCTCGTAGCTGCCGCAGCGCAGGATGGTGGCGTAGCCACCGGGGCCGGGGTTGCCGCTGCAGGCCCCGTCGGTGTACATCTGGATGGGTGCGTGGGTCACTATTCAGGCAGGATGGTCTTCTCGTAGCGCGGGCCTTCGAAGCGGCGCACTTCGAGCGGATTGGCGTGCATCTCGTCGAATTTGCGGCGGTTGTTGCTCAGGTCGATGGCGGCGAAGATGGCGCGCTGCATCGGCCCGGAGTTGGCCTTGTCCTTGCCGGCGATGTCGTAGCCGGTGCCGTGGTCGGGCGACGTGCGGACGATGGGCAGACCGGCGGTGAAGTTCACACCGCTGTCGAACGCCAGGGCCTTGAACGGGATGAGCCCCTGGTCGTGGTACATCGCCAGGACGGCGTCGAACTGCCCCTGCATATGGATGCTGAAGAAGCCGTCGGGGGAGTAAGGCCCGAAGGCCAGGATTTTCTCCTTGTTGGCCTGGCGGATGGCCGGGATGATGGTGTCGATCTCTTCGGTGCCGAGCGAACCGCCGTCGCCGGCGTGGGGGTTGAGGCCCATCACGGCGATTTTGGGCTTGATGATGCCGAAGTCGCGCCGGAGCGAGTCGTTCATCAGGCGGAGTTTGCTGAGGATCGTCTCGACGTTGACGGCGGCACTGACCTTGGCGAGCGGGAGGTGGTTGGTGAGCACACCGACCCGCAGGTTCTCGGAGCAGAGGAACATCAGGCCGTCTTCCTGGCCGAATTCGTGGATGAGGTATTCGGTGTGGCCGGGGAACCCGAAGCCGAGTTCCGCCACGGTGTGTTTGTTGAAGGGGGCGGTGACGATGGCGTCGATGGCGCCGCGCTTGGCGTCGGCGACGGCGGCCTTGAGGGCCAGGATGGCGGCTTTGGCGCCGTCGGCCGTCGGCTGGCCGATTTCCATGGCCATGCTCTCCGGCACGGCGTTGATGATATTGATGCGGCGCGAGCGGGCGTCCTCGGCGGCGTTGATCACGTTGGTGGCGATCTGCTCGACTTCCGGCAGGAACTTGCGGTAGATGCCGAAGAAGCGCGACGAGCCGTAGAGCACGATCACGCAGTTCTCGAGGATCCGCGCGTCGGCCAGCGCTTTGATAATGACTTCATATCCAATGCCGTTGGTATCGCCTTGGGTGATGCCTACAACAATCTTGTCTTTCATGGTGCGTTCAATTTTTCCGCAAGATACAAAAATTTCATATATTTGTGTATGCCGCATATCCTCGACAGTGACATCAAGTATCTGCCCGGCGTGGGGCCGAGGCGGGCCGAGCTGCTGAACAAGGAGCTCGGCATCAGCACATTCCGGGATCTGCTCTACACCTTCCCCTTCCGCTACATCGACCGCTCCCGCTTCTACAGCGTCCGGGAGATCGATTCCTCGTCGGCCTGGATCCAGCTCCGCGGCCACGTCACCCGCGTCGAGAAGGTGGGCAAGGGGAGTGCGCTGCGTCTGGTCGCCAAGTTCACCGACGGGACCGGCACCATCGACCTGGTGTTCTTCAAAGGGCTCAAGTGGATGGAAGACAAGCTGAAGGTCGGCGCCGAATACATCGTCTTCGGCAAGCCCTCGGTCTTCGGCCAAAGCTGGAACCTGGTCCATCCCGAGGTCGATCCGGCCACCGAGGAGAAACTCTCCCAGACCGGCGTGATGATGGGCGTGTATTCCAGCACCGAGAAGCTGCGCAGCGCGGGCATCACCAACAAGTTCTTCGAGAAGATGATCGCCACGCTGCTCGAGAAGGTGTCGGGCACGCTCGAAGAGACGCTGCCCGCCTACATCCGCGAGCAGAAGCGGCTCTGCCCGCTGGAATTTGCATTGCACAGCATCCATTTCCCCGCTTCGGTGCAGGACCTCACGCGGGCGCAGCGCCGGCTCAAATTTGAGGAGCTTTTCTACCTGCAGCTGTCGCTGCTCCGGCAGAAAAGCATCCGGATGCGCGGAGAGAGCGGCGTCGTGTTCCGCCGCATCGGCGACTATTTCAACAAGACGTACGAAAGTCTCCCGTTCCCGCTCACCGGGGCGCAGAAGCGCGTGCTCAAGGAGATCCGCGCCGACGTGGCCTCCGGCAAGCAGATGAACCGGCTCCTCCAGGGCGACGTGGGCAGCGGCAAGACGCTGGTGGCCGTGCTGGCCGCCATGATGGCCCTCGACAACGGTTATCAGGCCTGCGTGATGGCGCCCACCGAAGTGCTGGCTAACCAGCACTACCACAGCATCCAGAAGTTCCTGGCCCCCTCCGGGGCGCGGATCGCCCTGCTGACCGGCAATACGAAGCAGAAAGACCGCGACGAGATCCACCGCGGCCTGCTCGACGGATCGCTCCAGATCATCGTCGGCACGCATGCCCTGATCGAAGACACGGTGCAGTTCAAGTGCCTGGCCCTGGCGGTCATCGACGAGCAGCACCGCTTCGGGGTGGAGCAGCGTTCGCGCCTCTGGTCGAAGTCGGCCGTGGCGCCGCACGTGCTGGTGATGACGGCCACGCCGATCCCCCGCACGCTGGCGATGACGCTCTACGGCGACCTCGACGTGTCGGTGCTCGACGAGCTCCCGCCCGGCCGCAAGCCCGTGGAGACCGTCCACTGGACGGAGAACCGCCGCGGCGACCTCTACAACTTCATGCGGCAGCAGATCGCCCTCGGCCGGCAGATCTTCGTGGTGTACCCGCTCATCAAGGAGTCTGAAAAAATGGACTACAAAAACCTCGAAGAGGGGTATATGCATATTACCGAGGCCTTCCCGGCCCCGCAATACGTCACCGCCGTCGTCCACGGCAAGCAGAAGGCCGAGAACAAGGCCTTCGACATGGACCTGTTCGCCCGCGGCAAGGCGAACATCCTGGTGGCCACCTCGGTGATCGAGGTGGGCGTCGACGTGCCCAACGCCTCCGTGATGGTGATCGAGAGCGCCGAGCGGTTCGGCCTGTCGCAGCTGCACCAGCTGCGCGGCCGCGTCGGTCGCGGCGCCGAGAAGTCGTACTGCATCCTGATGACGGGCTACAAGCTGAGCACCGAGTCGCGGCAGCGCATCGAACTGATGTGCGCCACGAGCGACGGGTTCGAGCTGGCCGAAGCCGACCTGCGGATGCGCGGCCCCGGCGATTTCGAGGGGACGCGCCAGAGCGGTCTGGCCTTCGACCTGCACATCGCCGACCTGGCGAAAGACTCGCCGGCGCTGGTCGAGGCCCGGGAACTCGGCGAGCAGATCCTCGCCGACGACCCGCTCCTCGAGAAGCCGCAGAACCGGCTGCTGGACCTGCAGCTCCACGCGCTCCGGCTCGACACGGCGTTCAAGGACTATTCCAACATTTCCTGACAATACAAACACAAAAAAATAACGCAACAATATGGTAAAAGTAGATTTAACGGGATGTGATTCCTTCGTCGGCAAGGAACAGTTCCAGGCATACGTAGAAAAAGCGCTTGCCGCTCAGGTCGTTCTTGAGGAAGAAAGCGGCGCAGGCAATGATTTCCTGGGTTGGCAGCATCTGCCTTCCGCCATCGGCAAAGACGAAATCGCCGACTGCCTCGGCGTGGTGGACCTCTGGCTGGCAAAAGACATCGACCTGGTGGTGGTCATCGGCATCGGCGGTTCGTATCTCGGCGCCAAGGCCGCCATCGAAGCCCTCAGCCACACCTTCGCCAATCAGCTGGGCACGCACGGCCTGAAGGTCGTGTTCGCCGGCGAAAACCTCTCCGAAGACTATACGGCCGAACTGCTCGACCTGGTCAAGGTCCGCAACGCCGCCTGCGTGGTGATCTCCAAGAGCGGCACCACCACCGAGCCCGCCGTGGCCTTCCGGCTGGTCAAGAACCATCTGGAAGAGGCCTATGGCAAGGCCGAGGCGCGCGAGCGCATCGTAGCCATCACCGACAAGGCCCGCGGCGCCCTCAAGTCGCTTTCCAACCAGGAAGGGTACAAGACCTTCGTCATCGAAGACAACATCGGCGGCCGCTTCTCCGTGCTGACGCCCGTCGGCCTGGTGCCCATCGCGCTGGCCGGCTTCGATGTCGCGGCGATGGTCAAGGGTGCGAAAGATGCCGAGAAGGCGCTCGGCGCCCGCAAGGCCGACAACCCGGCGGTGCAGTATGCCGCGATGCGCAATCTCCTCTACGACGGCGGCCGCAAGATCGAGCTCTTCGCCAGTTTCAATCCGAAGCTGCAGTATCTGGGCGAATGGCTCAAGCAGCTCTTCGGCGAGAGCGAAGGCAAGGACGGCAAGGGCATTTTCCCCGCCTCGGTGATCTTCACCACCGATCTGCACTCGATGGGCCAGTACATCCAGGACGGCGAGCGGATGCTCTTCGAGACGGTGATCACCGTGGAGAATGCCGGCCGCGAGGTGACGATCCCGTCGGATCCGCAGGATCTCGACGGGCTGAACTATCTGGCCGGCAAGCACGTGGAGCACTGCAACCGCATGGCCCAGCTCGGCACGAAGATGGCCCACATCGACGGCGGCGTCCCGAATCTCGACATCCGGGTCGACAAACTCGACGAGTATCATCTCGGCCAGCTGTTCTACTTCTTCGAGAAGGTCTGCGGCATCAGCGCCTACGTCCTCGGCGTCAACCCCTTCAACCAGCCCGGCGTCGAAGCCTACAAGAAGAATATGTTCAAGCTTCTTGAAAAACCCGGGTATTGATTCAATCGGTTGTTTGATTCTTTTCGGGGTTATTGTCTCTTGAAACGTCGCGCCAAGGCGCGACCCCTCCCAAGCGGAGCTTGGGCCCCTCCCTCTTATGTTGCCGAGGGTGGCACAGTTTCCCGAGACAATAACCCCGAAAGTGAATCAAACTAAAAAAGTAGTAACAACACTGAAAGAAAATTGGGGAACGGGAGTATAAGAAAGAAAACAAACGTTGATCGTATGGTTTTTCTTCAAGCAGTTGCCGATCGTTTTGTGCACCGCGGGCCGTTGGACCGGGTGTGTTTCGTGTTCCCCAACCGGAGGTCGGGGACGTTCTTCAAACGCTGGCTCGGCATCCAGGCCGAACAGCCGGTTTTTGTGCCGAATGTCCTGACCATCGACGAACTTTTCTCCCGGATCGCCGGGATGGAGGAGACGCCGGAGAAAGTCCGGCTGCTCGACATCCTCTATCGCGAATACCTGCCCCTGATGCCGCCGCCGGAAGGCAAGGAGCCGGAGTCCTTCGATGAATTCCTCTACTGGGGCGACATCCTCCTGCACGACTTCGACGACCTCGACAAATACCGCATCGACGTGTGCCGCCTTCTGGTCAACCTCCGCGACCTCAAGGCGCTCAGCGTCGACTACGACTTCCTGACGGACGACCAGAAAGCGGCGATCGCCGCATTCTGCAACAGCTTTTTCACCGGGGAGATGCCCGGTCAAGCCGTGCATGACGAAGGTCAGGCCGGCAGCCTGAGCCGGCGGAAGTTCGCCGAGATCTGGGATATCCTCTATCCGCTGTACGAGCGGTTCCGGGCGAGCCTGACGGCGGAGGGGCTGGCCTATGCCGGGATGATCTATCGCGGCGTGGCCGATTCACTGCCGGCGGCGGGGGAGATCCTCCCGCAGTTCGACGAATTCGTCTTCGTGGGCCTCAATGCCCTCAATGCCTGCGAAAAAGCGCTGCTCGACCATCTGCGCAAGGAGGGCCGGGCCGACTTCTACTGGGATTTCTCCGGACCGATGGTCACCGACCCCGACAATCCGGCCGGCCGCTTCCTGCGCGAGAACGTCAAACGCTATCCCTCGAAAACGCCCTTCGAATGCCCGGCCCTGGATCCGCAGACGCAACACTTCGAAGTGATCCGCGTTCCCTCGGCCGTGGGCCAGACCCGCAAGGCGATGCAGATCCTCGAGGAGTTGAATCAGGCGGGAGCCCTGGCGCACCCCGAAGAGACCGCCGTCATTCTGCCCGATGAGAACCTGCTCTTCCCGATGCTCGGCGCCGTGCCGGCTGCGATCGGGAAGGTCAACGTGACGATGGGCTACTCGCTCTCGGCCAGCAGCGGCGCGATGCTGTTCGAACTGCTGGAACGCCTGCAGGCCAATGCCCGGCAGCGCAAGGATGGCTGGGGCTTCTACCATCGCGACGTGGTGGACCTGATGGAACATCCTTATTTCGCGGCAGCGGCCGATGCGGCGCAGGTGGCCGCGCTCAAGACGCTGATCCGGACTGAGAACCGCATCTTTATGCCGGCAGCCGAACTGGCGGCCTGCGGCGGCCTGTTCGCTCTCGTGTTCCGCTATGTCGAACGCACTGGCGACCTGCCGGCCTATCTCTGCCGGATCCTCGAAGCGATGCAGGAACATCAGACGCCGCTCGAGCGGGAGTTCCTGTACTATTTCCACAAGGCCGTGTCCGATCTCGAATCGGTGGGCCTCGATTTCGACGGGCTGGAGCCCCGCACCTGGTTCCGGCTGCTGGCGCAGGCCGTCGCGCTGATCAAGATCCCCTTCGAAGGCGAGCCGCTCAGCGGCCTGCAGGTGATGGGCCCGCTCGAGACCCGCGCCCTCGACTTCCGCAACGTCATTATGCTCTCGGTCGGCGAGGGAATCTTCCCGTCCCGCACCGTCAGCGCCTCGTTCATCCCGTACAACCTGCGCGTGGGCTTCGGCCTGCCGACCTACGAGCTGCAGGATTCCATCTGGGCCTACTACTTCTACCGGAGTTTCTGCCGGGCGGAGCGCATCTATCTGCTCTACGACTCCCGGACCGAAGGCCTGCAGAGCGGGGAGGAGAGCCGCTACATCAAGCAGCTCAAGTATCTGTACGAGGTGCCGCTCGTCGAGAAGGTGGCGACCTATGCGCTCTCGGCTTCCGGCATCGAGGCGCAGCTGCCCTGCGTCGAGAAGACGCCCGCCGTGCGGGAGGAACTGGCACAACGCTATTTCACGGATCGCCACGCCTTCTCGGCCTCGGCGCTCAATACCTATCTCGACTGCCCGCTTCGGTTCTATTATGCCAACGTGAAAGGCATCGAGGAGCCCGATGAAGTGGTGGAAAGCCTCGATGCGGGCCTGTTCGGCACGATCTACCACAAGGTGATGGAGGAACTCTACAAGCCCTTCATCGGCGGGGAACTCATTCCCGAAACGCTCCGCAAATTGCGTCGCGACAAGCATCGCCTCAACGAATTGCTCGACGCGGCCTTCGCCGGCGAGCACATCACCGACATCGCCGGGCAGAACCTCATCCTGCGCGACCTCATCCTGCACTTCGTGCAGCGGACCCTCGAGGTTGACGCGGAACTCGGCGCCTCCGCGCCGCTGATCCTGAAAGGGACGGAAGCGAAGAAACTTGGCCAGCTGGCGCTGTCGGATGGCCGGAAAGTGAATCTGATCGGCTTCATCGACCGCCTGGATTCCCCCGAACCGGGTGTCGTGCGCGTGGTCGACTACAAGAGCGGCCAGGTCAAGTACAAAGACGCCTGCGACGATGTGGCCAAGCTCTTCGACGGATCCCTGGCCGTCAAGCGCCCGTCCGTGGCCTTCCAGCTCTATTTCTACGCCCTGCTGATGACGCAGGGCCACACCGGCGCCTCGGTGCGCTATGATCCCTGCGTCTATTCGCTGCGGACGCTCTTCTCCGACCTGCCGAAGTCCTATCAGCTGGAAGAGGAAGCCCTGGAAGATTACGGGCGCCGGCTTTCCGCCCTGATCGAAGAGATTCTCCTGTCTGAAAAGCCTTTTGTGGCCGCGGAAAGCGCGGATGTGTGTAAATACTGTAATTTCAAACGCCTATGCAACCGCCGGTAGCCATTGTCAAAGCCTCTGCGGGCAGCGGAAAGACGTACCGCCTGACCCACGACTATCTCGACCTGCTGCTGGCGGGTGATCCCCAGCGCTATAAGCACATCCTGGCCGTCACCTTCACCAACAAGGCCACCGAGGAAATGAAGTCGCGCGTCATCGCCGCCCTCCACGAGCTCTCGCGCAGCGACGATGCGCGGGCGCCGAAGGCGGCCGACGCCCTGCGGCGGATGCTGCACGACTACGGCTGCTTTTCGGTGAGCACCATTGACAAGTTCTTCCAGACGGTGATGCGGGCCTTCGCCCGCGAGATCGGGCAGTACGCCTCCTATCGCGTGGAGCTCGACGATGACGCCGTGCTCACGCAAGTCGTCGACCGGATGCTCGATTCGATTTCCGATCCGGAGAACGCCCTGCTGCTGCGCTGGCTCAAAGACTATTCCTTCGACCTGGTGGAGCAGGGGAAGAGCTGGAGCATGGCCGCCCCGCTCAAGGAGATGGCGGGCCATTTCCTCGACGAATCGTTCCTGCTCAAGATGCGGCGCGTCTCGCACATCCTGGCCGACAAGGAACGCATCGGGGCTTTCCGGAAGAAACTTGGTGCGATGATCGAGGCGTATGAACAGGAATGCCGCCGCATTGCGGCCGAAGCCCTTGCATTGATTGGGCGGCACGGGATGACGCCGGACGATTTCAAGGGAAAGAGCCGGGGCCCGATGCGCGTGTTCGGCAAATGGGCGGCCGGCAATTTCGAAGCCCCCAATGCAGAAACGCTCCGGAAGGCGTTCGACGGTTTTCCCGAGCGCGACGCCCTTTCCGCGCTGGTCGAGGCGGCCATCAACCACTATGAAGTCGGGCACGTGGACTGGAGCAGCGCGCGCGTCATTCGCGACAACCTCCATCTGCTGGGCATCTACGCCGATGTCCATCGGCATCTGCAGGAATACCTGCAGGAGAACAACGTGGTGCTCCTCAGGCAGTCTACCGACCTGTTGAGCCGCATCATTGCCGACGACGACACGCCTTTCGTGTACGAGAAGATCGGCAACCGCTATGACCACATCCTGCTCGACGAGGCGCAGGACACGTCGATCCTCCAGTGGAACAATTTCCGCCCGCTGTTTGCCAACAGCGTGGCCCAGGGCAACCCCAATCTGGTGGTGGGCGACATCAAGCAGTCGATCTACCGCTGGCGCGGTTCCGACTGGCGCCTGATGAGCGAGTATCTCTACCGCGACCTTGGCCGCTCCGCCATCCACGACGAGACGCTGGCCGAAAACTGGCGCAGTGGCGCGGCCGTGGTGGAATTCAACAACACCGTTTTCTCCCGCATCGGCCCCGTGCTCGAAGGCGAGCCCGACGAGGCGGAAGTCGGCCGCGAAGTCGGCCGCATCTACGGCGACTGCAAGCAGGAGATTCCGCCGGCCCACGCCGGCGATCCGGAAGGCTATGTGCGGCTTTCCTTCCTGTCCGGGAATTCCGGCGATGGGGAAGAGGAAGCCGGCTGGAAAGAGGCGGCGCTCGCCCGTATGGTCGTCGACATCGCCGACCTTCGGGCGGAAGGCTACGACTACAAGGACATCACCATTCTGGTTCGCAAGAATACCCAGGGCGCCGAAGTGGCCGCCTATCTGATGGCCCACGACATCAACGTCCTGACGGAAGACTCGCTACAGATCGGCTCCTCGCCCTGCATCGGGCGGCTGATGGCCCTGCTGGCCTGTCAGGTCGACCCGGAAGATCCGGTGAATCAGTTGATGGCTTCGCAACTGGGCGTCGAAGTCGCCGTGTCCGAAAGCGGCTCGCTCTACGAGACCTGCGAGCGGCTGCTCGGCGATCCCGCCATCGCGCCCACGGAGGCCGACCTTCCCTTCGTCCACGCCTTCCTCGACGCCGTCCTGGCCTGGCAGGAGAAATACGGCTCCTCCCTGCGCGGTTTCGTGAAATGGTGGGACGAAACGGGCTTCAAGAAAGCCATCTGCGCCCCCGACGGCCAGAACGCCGTGCGCGTGATGACCATCCACAAGGCCAAAGGCCTGAGCCTCGACGCCGTCATCATCCCCTTCGTCGACGATCCGTTCACGCCGCCCACGCTGCTGCAGCCCACGCTCTGGTGCGAAACCTCCGGCCCGTTTGCCGAACTTGGCCTGATTCCCCTCAAGGCCTCCAAGTCGTTGCTCGACACCTGCTTTGCCCCCGACTATATCCGGGAACGTATCTATGAATACGTCGACGTGGTCAACACCTGGTACGTCGCTTTCACGCGCGCCCGCACCCGCCTGTTGCTCTACGCTCCTCAGCCAGAAGGCAAGAATTACAAGCTGAAGAGCATCGCCGACGCCCTGTATCGGATCTTCTCCGATGCGCTCGGCGAAGAACAGACCTATGAATCAGGCGTCCGGGAGCATTTTGTCCGCAAAAAGAAGGAGGCCTCCGCTCTGGTCGACGATCCCCAGCCCGCCTTCGCCCGCGTGGCGATGACGGCCGAGCGCCTGAAACTCTCGCTCCACGGCGCCGATTATTTTGCCGCCGAGGCCAGCGCCCGCCAGCAGGGCATCGTCCATCACCGTGAAATGGCCCGCGTGGAAATCGATCCCGACCTGGAAGCCCGCAGCGGCAACCGCCACTGGTTCGACGGCACCTACCGCGTCCTGAACGAGGCCTCGGTCGTCGACCAATCCGGCGAAATCAAGCGTCCCGACCGCGTCCTCATCGCCCCCGACGGCTCCCGCGTCCTCGTCATCGACTACAAATTCGGCCAACCCCACACCGCCCACCACCGCCAGGTCGCCCAATACGTCTCCCTCCTCCGCCAAATGGGCTACCCCTCCGTCGAAGGCTGGCTCTGGTACGTCACCGAAGACGAGGTGGTGCAGGTCAGTTGATCGGCGAACATTTTTTTGATTACATAAGAATAGTTCTTATATTTGTCGTATGAAGACAACGACATTAGTACTCGGATCGCATCTGGACGATTTCGTTCAAGCATCTGTCGCCTCGGGACGCTATAACAATGTGAGTGAAGTTATTCGTGCGGGCGTCAGGCTGTTGGAAGAACGTGAAAAGGCTTTGCTGCAACTCGATGGAGCTCTTCGGGAAGGGGAGATGAGTGGCTATTCAGCGATGACGAAAGAAGAACTTATCAAAGAGATTGAAGATGAAGTCCATACTGTTCTCCGATAAGTCTCGGCGAGACCTTGCCGAAATCCGAATCTATACTGAATCAATCTGGTCTCGGGAACAGGCCATCCGCTATCGCGATCTTTTATTGGACGAATGCTTTTCGATTCCGGTGAAAGAAGGTATTATTTCATTTCCGACCTATAATGAGTATTCATATACCCATTGCGCTCATCATTATATCTTCTTTCGATCTACCCCAGATGAGATCAAGATCGTCCGTATTCTACACGAGAGTATGAGTTTTACGAAGCATCTTGTCTCTCAGTAATTTGCGTTTTTATACCGCGACGGGCTTCATAGTCTTGTCACGGACGATTTTGCGCTGGAATCGCCTTTGTTGCTGGGAACCCCCTCCACATCAAAACCAAAGTGTGACCATAAAACCGCCCCTGAAGTTTGTTTCGCACACATCACTTGGTCAAACCGGCCCTCAGAAGGCAGGTGTGTCCAGCTATTCTCTGGGTTCGCCTGAAATGAGGTGGAAATTCATACCTGAAACAAAGCCGTCTCGGAAGATCGAAAGTAACCGTAACGGACCAAATCTTCCTGCTGATTCACCGGAATAATATATCCGTTCGATAGAAGGAACAGGTCGTTAACTAAAGATGAAATCGTGTCGTAATGATTGTCTGTGACAATAATACCGCGTTCTTTGCTGCATTTGCGGATCAGGTCCTTGAGAACATCTGTATGATAGGGGTCGATCTTGGTGAAGGGTTCGTCCAAAATGCAGAACAGGCTATCGGTCATCAAAACCAGATATGTTTCAATTATTCGGATTTCCCCGCTAGAGAGTCCGTTTACAGCATAGCCGTGATAGTTCGCGAATTCGGGAAAGATGCTGGTAAAACTCCGGTACTCGGCACCAAATAGATCGAATGCCCGAGAAACCTTTATGGTGGGTGGGATCATCCGACCTTGAGGGAGATATTTAACATAGCGGCAGATGTCTTTTCGGGGTATCGTTGCTCCATCAATGGACAATGCGAGATTCTTGGCTCTTAATTCACCCATCAGTGCCCTGAACAAACAAGACTTGCCCGAGCCGTTGTTCCCGAGCAGACCCGTTACCTTTCCTGTGGAAGAAGTGAGGCCGCCGCCCGTCAAGATACTTTTTCTCCCGCAGTGAATGTCGATGCTATTGACTATGAGTGTGTGGGTAACCATAATAAATAGGCACCGAGGAGTAAAACGACAAAACCTAAATAATCGATAATCAGGATTATGGCCGACATACTCCGGGTCGAAAGCCCCAAATTGATGTAATAATAAACGGTCGTGTCTTTTGCGCGGCGTTTCTTATACAATGCAAATAGGGCAGACATCACCAGAAGTTTAAGAAGGAGAGAATACCCTATTGGAACAAAACTGTCGAGCATAAGGCTTCGGATAGAAAACCATAGGTTATAAACCGCGCCGGCAATTAAGAAGTCACGACCATATCGGAGCGTAAGTTTACTTTTGTCTGCCAGTCGCATAGTTGTAGGAAATCGCACACTTAATCGCAATGTCTATAAAAAACGGGTGTTCCGAGTCTTTTTTTTCGTTCTGTGCAATCTTTTGGGCAGTAGTTCCTAATAAGCTCATCCCCACCGCCCATAAATGTGAACTTTTCGACGCAATCGCCCCCCGACGGTAGGCCAGGAGCGCCCCCGCCATCAGCCGAAGCCACCGTAGAAAACAATGCAATAAACATTGCGGCAATAATTCCGATAAACAGTGATTTACGCTTCTTTTCCATAATAGTTGGAGATTTAGGTAATGAATGACTATGATTAATGGTTTACGGACGAATTGAATAATCAGACTCGAATGGGTTATATGCAACGATCTCGCCACTTCTTGATAATGAATAGATTGTTCTCCCATCTTCTTCTGCCGCGATGGAAATAATCTGACAATTGGAGAATCCGCACTAAATTGACCCCCTCAATCCGCTCCTAATTGCCCCCCTTTATCCTTTTCTTCATCAAAAACTGAAATGCAGGCTGTAGGGATGAAAAACCGCTCTAGCCTGCATTCTATTTGGGATTTCGACTTTAAGACCAGGGTGTCATTTTCAAGCGGACGAGGGGGTCAGTTTGCGAAGGGACGCAGGGGGTCACTTTGCAGCGGAATTTCCAATTTACTGAGGATCAGTGTATTTCTTGTTATTATTAATCAATACTCTGACAGAGTCGGGCGAGGTGCATAGATACTCAGCGATTTCCTTTTCTCCATAACCGAGTTCGCTTAGAATGTAAATTGTTTTTGAACGTTCGCCTGAAAGTGTATTTAAGATTTCCTGTTGTTTGGAACTCAGTGCTTTTTGGTTTTCCTCAATGGCATCTGCTAAATTAAGGGCGAACGATTTTCGTATGCTTTTTGTAATATTTAATAGTCTTGTTTGGAGCATCTCAGCTGTTGTTGACCTGCGTTTGATAGTAAGTGGTCTCAACAAGGATAAGGTATTCTGGTGTGTTTTAGCCGACGCAAGAATAATGCTCTTAGTTATTTGCTCTGCTCTGAGTTTTCGTTTTTGAATCCAAGCCAATATGGTTAATCCTAGAATACAAAACACTAAGAAAAGCGAAGAAAGAATCAGTAAACGTTGGTGATGTTGAATCTTTTCCACTTCTATCGACTTTGAGGCGGTCTCATACTGTTTCTCCAGTTCCAAGATTCGTTTAGCTGATCTTTGATTTCCTGTCTCTGATAAAGATTGATACGCCAATAAAGCATAATGAGATGACGAATCAGCATTATCCAATTGGCCGTAATAATCGGCCAATTGTTTAAAATAGATATGATGGGAAAGAGAATCTTCTGGCCTGCAGTGTTTGAACGATTCGGAGGTATAATAAATAGCACTATCTAACTGCCCTCTTTGCGCATATATTCTGGAAAGCATATTCTCTTTGGCGCCGATATCCGAAGGAGCGGGTTTTAATATTCTGCAATAATGTAAAGCACTATCAATATTGTTCTCTGCCCAGAGATAATAGATCGCCTTGGCGTTGTTCAATGTTTGGAAACGCATCCCGGGGGTTGCGTCCATAAGGCTGTCAATCACGGCATTTACTTCTTTTGCTTTACCGTAATCTTTGTGTTTTACAAGGCAGATCAACAAATTACAAGCGTTGAGAACCGCGTTTCTGGAGTTATGCAAGCGCAGTTCCATTTCTATTGCTTTTTTGTAATAAGCTATGGCTTCCGGGAAATCCTGTTCACGGCGATCGTGGATAACAGCGAGATTAGCGTAAGCTAACGCACGCAATTTATCATCCTTTATAGTATGCGCGTCCATAATCTGGAGTGCATTTTGAATTAACCTACAAGCCGATTCTTCGTCCTTTAACCATTTATGAAGAACCAAACCATAATAAAAGGTTGAGCGAGCCTGGTTGTAGGGCTCATCGGGCTGACGATCATACCATTTCTGTGACGCTGCTATTATAGAATCGCTTGTAAACTGAATTTGGTTTTTATGCGATGCAATAGTGAGCAGCAAGTTGTAATACGCCCTGTCTGATTCATTCAAGGAATTCGGATCCATCTTGGCAAGTGAATCGAGTGCTGCCGTCGGATTTGTCTGAAGCAGTGCATCAGTTTCAGTTAAGCGTGCAGAGGTGGAACGGCTATTGGAACAACTCGGAAATATCCAGAAAAACAATGCGAACCAAAAAACCAACTTTACGAATTGAGTCATACTTTACTTCGAAAAGGCGCCTTGATAGAGTTGATCAGCTGAAACAATGAGCGAATAATTACCACAGGGAAGAGAGGCGATGTTTATGATAATCATACCAGTCCCCACAATGTTAACCTGTTCGGAAGAAATTGAACACCCCATCCCTCTAACGAATGCTCCGGCATTGCCATAGTAGTTTTGAATAGTGACCACAATTTCAGTTTGGGTTTTATATGCAGTAACATAAACTGTATTTGTTGAATTAGGATCTTCTCCATTATTTAGGCAGTGATTTCGATTTCTTATGGATCCTCGTCATCTCCATAGCTATAGCAAGGAGTTGCATTAATCAAGGAGTTGCATTAATAGAAAATGAGGACAGAAGTAATGCTGCGAAAAGTGGAATAGAAGGTTTCATAGTTAAAATGGATTTGTAGGTTTAAAATACAAAAATCGTATAATAGAATGAAATAATCCAGAAAAAGAATCATTTTCGGCTTTTTTTTCTGTAAACCGCTTACATCCAATAATTTGCGATTTACTATTTTCAGGCCAAATTGCGGGGCGTGACTCTGTCATCGGGGTAGGGGATTATTATTATATAATGAAAATAGTAAATAACAATTAGCTGATTATGAATATAATAAGTCCGATATTTGCGAAAATGACTTTGCGGGTAGTCGGCATACGTCCTGTTATATGTTTTTAAGCATATATTTGTATGCAACTTGAACAAAATGTTTTATATATAGATGATACAAAGGAGTACATAAATACGGGAGAGATGTCGCACATATTCACTAACACGTGGACATACTATTGCTATAATCGTAGTATTTACATTGGCTGGGGACAGAATTGGTAAGATTTTCCATTTGTTTCTGCAACGTTTTTCTTCTATTTTGCATCTAAAGAATAGTTTAAATATTT
>JAEEGG010007601.1_pt1 | contig 24908 bp, 16 predicted proteins | sample 9134161 | NCBI WGS metagenome assembly JAEEGG01 (sample SAMN16246543, study PRJNA631951) | gut metagenome | biome: gut microbiome; feature: rumen; material: CR-attached | host: Bos | place: Iran: Karaj | collected 2018-10 | reverse complement strand
GTAGTCAACGCCAAGAAAGACCAAGCCACGGCATTGTTCCTTCACCAAGGCCATGATTTCGGTGTAGTCATTGCCCTTGTCCTTACCACCAAGGATAAGCACTGTAGGTTGACGCATACTCTCGAGCGCGTACCAGCATGCATTGACATTAGTGGCTTTGGAGTCGTTGACAAAATCCACGCCGTTGACCCTGCAGACCTTCTCCAAGCGGTGTTCCACACCTTTGAAGTCCATCAGCGACTGACGGATGACCTCTTTCTTCACTCCTACGATGTTGGCAGTGATGCCGGCAGCCAGAGAATTGTAGAGGTTGTGTTTGCCACGCAGCGCCAGTTCCTCCTGCTCCATGTTGAACGGTGTGGGCTGTTCGATGATATACTGTCCATTCTCCGCATAAGCAATGGCGCCATTGCCCTTGAACTCAGAGAAGGGGAACATCTGAGCTTTGATGTTGTATTTCTTGAGTTCTGCCGTGACGATGGGGTCGTCGTTCCAAAACACGAACGCATCGTCAGCTGTCTGGTTCCTGGTGATGCGCATCTTGGAGTCAACATAGTTCTGCATCTTGAAGCCATAACGGTCCAGATGGTCGGGGGTGATATTCATCAGTACGGCAATGTCGGCCTTGAAGTCATACATATTGTCGAGTTGAAAACTACTAAGCTCTATCACATAGTAGTCGAAATCACATTCCGCCACCTGCAGAGCGAGTGACCTTCCGATATTGCCAGCCAATCCCACATTGTAACCCGCATTCTTAAAAATGTGGTAGATAAGTGAGGTGGTCGTGGTCTTGCCGTTGCTTCCTGTGATGCAAATCATCTTGGCATTGGTGTATCTCCCGGCGAATTCTATCTCCGAAATGACGGGTATTCCCTTCTCCAAGGCCTTCTGCACTACAGGAGCCTCCTGAGGTATTCCCGGACTCTTGATAATCTCGTCGGCATTCAGTATCAGATTCTCGGTATGACGCTCCTCCTCCCATACTATGCCGTACTCATCAAGCATCTGCTTGTAATGCTTCTTGATGGCCGACATATCGGAGACGAAGACATCAAAGCCTTTCTTCTGGGCGAGTACTGCAGCGCCCACACCGCTCTCAGCGGCACCTAAAACGGCTATTCTTCTCATATTCTATTATTGTTTTTTATCTAATCTTCAATGTGATGATTGTGATGATTGCAAGCAGGATAGTGACAATCCAGAAACGGATGGTAATCATGTTCTCCTGCAAAGCAGTAGTAGGTTTCTTGATCAAATACTTTGTATTGGGGTCGAGCTGACTCTGCAGCACCCTGTAATGGTCGTGGAATGGCGCACGTTTGAAAACACGCAGTTTACGTCCCTGCTTATTGCCATGCTTGGCATAGCTGGTCTGGAGAATCACAGAGATGCTCTCCACGAGGAAGATGCCACAAAGAATGGGCAACAGCAGTTCCTTGTGGATCATCACTGCCACTACTGCTATCACTCCGCCAATGGCCAGGCTGCCTGTATCGCCCATGAAGACCTTGGCAGGGTAAGCGTTGTACCAGAGGAATCCGATAAGGGAACCGACAAAGGCGCACAGGAAAACCAGTATTTCCTCAGAGCCAGGTATATACATGACATTGAGGTAACTGGCGAATTCTATGTGTCCTGAGACGTATGCCAGTATTCCAAGCGCCGTGCCTATAATGGCGGAGTTGCCGGCACACATGCCGTCCATTCCGTCGTTGAGGTTGGCGCCATTGGTCACTGCCATAATGACGAATGTAGTGACGATGACAAAAAGCACCCATCCACATGCGCGTTTGGCCTTGCCGTTCTCCAGGAAGTTGAAAGCCTCGTAGTAGTCGAGGTTGTTGTTCTTGAAGAAGGGCACAGTTGTGATGGTAGACTTTCTCTCCTCGCTCTTCTGATAGACCACTTGCGACGCCTCAACCTTTTTTTCCACTCTCTCGCTGACCACCGCATGCGGACTGAGCCACAAGGTCACTCCGATAAGGGCTCCAAGAAGGAATTGTCCCAACAATTTATATCGTGGAGGCAGTCCGTCCTTGTTACCGCGTAGTTTGATAAGGTCGTCGAGGAAGCCGAGCAAACCCAACCACACCACAGTGACAAGCAACAACAGTACATAGACATTGGTCAAACGTCCGAGCAACAATATCGGAATAAGAATAGCTGCTATGATGACCACTCCACCCATAGAGGGTACACCTATTTTCTTCACACCATACGGGTCGATTTCGGCGTCACGTGCCTTTTCCAAGTGCCTTTTCTTCTTCATGTAAGTGATGAAAGACTTGCCCATCCACATAGAAATGACGAGGGAGAGCATCATCGCCATCAGCGAACGGAACGACACATAAGTCAGCAGACCTGACCCTGGAAAGTCAATGGAATCCAAATATTGCGCTAAGAAATAAAGCATATTATCTTCTTTTTCTATCTTTAATTCGTTATGTCGTTATAACGGTTATCGTTATTTCGGTAATTATTGGGGGAACACATTCATGGGAATCATTATGCCTTTTGCGCGGCAAATATCTCCTCCAGCACTTCCTTGTCATCGAAATGGTGTTTCACACCCTTGATTTCCTGATAGTCCTCATGTCCTTTACCAGCCACAAGAATCACATCACCTTTGGAGGCCAACATACAGGCCGTCCGGATAGCTTCTCTCCTGTCGGCAATGCTCACCACTTTAAGCATGTCGTCAGAGTCGAGTCCTGCAAGCATGTCATTGATGATGTCTTGAGGCTCCTCGAAACGTGGATTGTCGCTTGTGATAACCACCTTGTCGCTTTGCCGTACTGCCTCTTTGGCCATAATCGGCCGTTTACCTTTGTCGCGGTTGCCTCCGGCGCCACACACAGTGATGACATGACCTTTTCCTTCGACCACGCCGTTGATTGCTCCCAAAACATTAGCCAGAGCATCGGGCGTGTGGGCATAATCAACGATAGCAGTGTATCCCAACGGAGAATGCACGGCCTCGAAACGGCCCGATACAGGACGCAGGGTACTCAGTGCCACCAGAACCTCGTGTGGGTCCTGTCCCAGCATGCAGGCTGCGCCATAGACAGCAAGAAGGTTCGACACATTGAACTTACCAAGGAAATGGACACCCACCTGTTGACCATTGATTTCGAGGTACATGCCCTCAAGGTGGCATTCAATAATCCTGGCCTTGAAGTCAGCCATCTCACGAATGGAGTAAGTCTTGACACTTGCCTTGGTGTTCTGCACCATAACCATGCCGTTCTTGTCGTCGAGATTGGTGATGGCAAACGCTTCTTGAGGCAGATTGTCGAAGAACGTCTTTTTTGCTTTCAAATAATTCTCAAACGTCTTGTGATAGTCAAGATGGTCGCGAGTGAGATTGGTGAAGATTCCGCCTGAGAAATAGAGCCCTCCTATTCTGTTCTGCGCCACAGCATGCGAACTGACCTCCATAAAGGCATAATCGCATCCAGCCTGTACCATATCAGCCAAAAGCGCATTGAGCGTGATGGGGTCGGGTGTGGTATGCTCGGTAGGCACTTTCTCGTCGTTCACTCGATTGACGACAGTGGAGATGAGCCCTGCCTTGTAGCCCAGTTTGCGGAACAGGTTGTAGAGTTCTGTGGCGATGGTGGTCTTGCCATTGGTGCCAGTCACCCCAATCAGTTTAAGTTGTCTTGACGGGTTGCCGTAGAATGTTGTAGCCACGTTGCCCACGACCAATTCAGAGTTATCGACTTGAACATAGGTGACCTTGGGGTCGCATACCTCGGGCATTGTCTCGCACATCACAGCCACGGCTCCTGCCTCAATGGCTTTCTGTATATACGAATGCCCGTCGGCCTGCGTGCCTTTGAAGGCAATGAACATTTGTCCCTGCTTGATGAGTCTGGAGTCGATGTTCACTCCTTGGATGTCGATGTTGAGACATCCTTTCACAGCGTTGGTTTTAACGCCCGATATCAATTCACACAGTTGCATATATTCTTCATTTTTTAGTTTTTCTTCTTCGGTAGGTCGGACAACTCAGACTTGTCGGACGAGACTCGGACGCTCAGGTGAGATTCAAATGCCCAGATTCAGAACCACGGTCTGGCCTTTGTTGTAACTGGAACCTACAGGCAGGCTTTGCGAGAGCACCTTGCCTGCTCCCTTGACCTTGGCTTTGAGTCCCCTCCGCTCCACAGCATACACCGCATCGCGGGCACCCATACCTCTGAGGTCGGGCATTTTGCCCTCCTCGTCCGTTGATGTTGTGAACACCAGTTTGTTGTTGTCGAGGGTCGCGTTGCCCCATGCGATGTTGGTGGCGCCTTGGTCTGTGGACTGCAGTCCAAGGTCGGCGAGAATGTCTTTAGCCGCATTGAGGTCACCGTTCTTCACATCAGGAACGAATTGCGAGAGAGAGTCGCGAGCTTGCGACATATCGGTGGTGATGTTCCTTGCATAAACTCTTTGGGCTATTTTGGAGAAGACGGTACCAGCCATTAATCCTCCTGAAGCAGGCGCATTGGGTTTGCGTATCGCCACAAGACAGGTGTAACGCGGGTTTTCGGAAGGATAATAGCCGCAGAAACTCACGAGGTATTCCCTTTTCCCACTGAGGTATCCAGCCCTTCCTTGCGAAACCTGTGCTGTACCAGTTTTGCCCGAGACATGGAAATGGGGATTTCCCGCACGCTTACCAAGACCTTTGCTGACCACCCTTTCGAGCATCCACTGCATGTCCTTGAGTGTGGACTCCTTGCAGATATGCTCCTTGATGACTTCCACGGGGAATTCACGAATCACTTTTCCGTCCTTCTGCACGGCCTTGACAAAACGAGGTTTCACCATCTTGCCGTTGTTGGCTATAGCGTTGTAGAAAGCGCAAGTGGAGATGGGCGGTATTTGTGTCTCATAACCTATTGACATCCACGGTAATGTAGTGGCAGGCCAGTTGTCCTTGGTGGGACGGCGTATGACGGGATTCGCTGAACCCACGAAAGGAAGGTTCAGCGGCGTGCCAATACCGATGCGGTAGAGTCCATCGACAAATTTCTCAGGTTGTTTATGATAATGTTCGTCAATAAGTCGGCTGACACCGATATTGGAAGAGTACATCAGCACTTCTGGCACATCAAGCACCCCATAGCCGCCAGAACGCCAGTTGTGGTCTTTCATGACTGCCTTATACATGGGATAGCGTCCGCCACAGGTGTTGACTTTGTCCTTGAGAGTGATATAACCATCGTCAAGCGCCACCATGATGGACGCAGTCTTGAAGGTGGATCCAGGCTCCATGAGAGATGCCAGTGCATAGTTGCGCGCCTCGTAGAATTCCCCGTCATCGTACTGCTGAAGGTTGACGATAGCTTTCACGTCGCCAGTTTGTACCTCCATGAGTACAACCACTCCCATCGAAGCATTGAGTTCTCTCATTTTCTCACGGAGTGCACTCTCGCAGATGTCCTGCATACTCACGTCGAGTGTGGTTACCAGGTCGCACCCATCGACAGGGGGGATATCGACTATGCCAAGGTAGCGGTTTCGAACTTTCTTGCGGTGTTGCCATCCGTTCTGCCCTCTGAGAATAGAATCGTACGCCAGTTCTAGTCCAGACCGCGCCGAGTCCTTGGCTCCGTACATCTCACCGAGCGTACGCTTGGCCAACGACCCGAAAGGTTTCTTACGGTCGTTGCGTTCTTGAATGACTAGTCCACTGACATTCTTGTTCTTCTCGTTGAAGAGAGGCAATTTCTTGACGTCATTGAGCTGTATGTAGGTAATATGCCGCGTGTAAAGCGGGAAGTATCTGCTTCGCTTTTTGCGCGGTTTGCTGAGTTGTTCCACAAAGCGTTCTTTGAACTGCTGCGCAGTCCAGTTGGGTATGATTTCGGATAAGCCGTTACAGATACTGTCCATGTTATTGTTGAACAGGGAATCGAATGTGATGGAATCACCAGGACAGAAATCGATGTAAAGCCTGTAGTCGGGTAAGCTGGTTGACATAAGCTGTTCATCGGCAGAGAGGATATTGCCTCTGTTGGGCGGTACCACCACACTGTCTCTGACATATTCTTCAGATTTGGCTTTCCAGTAATCGCGTTTCACAGTCATGATATAGATCATACGGACGGAGATGACGACCACTCCGATAAACACAAATCCGAGAATCAGTGTAAATCTTGATGATATGTGCTCCTTTTCAAATTTCATTTTTCATTCAATTGATAATAATTTCTTTTTATATGGCTACTTTCTTATGGGTTTGCCTCTACCATCCTGATGAGGTAAGGCGGTGTGGTGGGGTTTTTAAGCATGCTGTCATTGGTGGCTTTGAGATACTTCTCCACATTCGACTGGCGACTCAGGTTCATGAGTTCGCTTGACTGCGTCAACACATTGTATTTCACCTCTTGCAGTTCTGTTTTCAAGTTGTCGATGGTGATGATGTCCTGCTGGCTCTGGTAGCGGTTGTAGGTGTAGATGAGCATGAGTATAGCCACCATGATGAACCACTGAACGAGTGAGCGCGAGAACTTGCTCTGAAGGATATCACCTCCAATGATGGAGCTCAAGGTCACTTTTCCCAGTTCATCCTCTTCTGTGTATTTCTTGATTGCCTCTATGGCTTCAGCCTCTTCCTTTTCTTCTTTCTCCAGTTCGGTGTCCTGTCCTTCGGGCGTGGTTGTGGACGCAGGTGCCGACTCTATCTTCTGAGTCCTGTCCTGCAGTTGCTCGTCGTCCAGTTCCTCACTGGTAGTGTTCATGATGTCGTTCGAGTCATTTGCCATAAAATTTCCCCTCCTTGTAATAGATAATTAGATAAATGTGAAAATAATCAACGGTTATCCAGGCAGTCGCTCTGCCACTCTGAGCTTCGCGCTTCGGCTTCGCGGATTGTCGTTCTGCTCCTGTTCGTCGGGCACCACCACCTGCCGATTGACAAGGCGGTAAGGACTGGCGACATTTCCGAAGAAATCTTTCTCCACTTTTCCATCCACACGTCCGCTCTTCATCACGTTCTTCACCATCCGGTCCTCGAGGGAGTGATAGGTAATCACCACCAGCCGTCCTCCTGCTGCCAACAGCTGTGTGGCGCTCTGGAGGAGGTCTTTGAGTGCCTCCATCTCATGATTCACTTCGATTCGCAACGCCTGAAACACCTTAGCCAGTTCTTTCTTGTCGCGTTCGCGATCGTAGATGGGCTTGAGAAGGTCAAGTAGGTCGCCGATAGTGAGGATAGGTGATTCAGCTCGTCGTTTCAGCACCTCACGTGCTATCTGACGGCTGTTTCGCAATTCGCCATAGAGGAAGAAAACGTCGGCAAGCCTTTTCTCATCGTAGTTGTTGAGAATGTCAGCCGCTGTCATCCCTGCCCTTTGGTTCATGCGCATGTCGAGTTCTCCATCGAAACGGAAGGAGAATCCTCTTGTTGAGTCGTCGAAATGATGCCATGACACTCCGAGGTCGGCAAGTATGCCATCGAAATGTTCAACACCATAATACCGGGCGAAGTTCTTGATATAACGGAAATTACTCCTGACGAATGTGAACCCGTCGTCTTGGAGTGCGTTTTGCTCGGCATCGGCATCCTGGTCGAAGCCAAACAGCCGTCCACCTCCAGCCTCGTGTATCCTGCGCATGATCTCGCGGCTGTGGCTGCCTCCTCCGAAAGTGACATCAGCATAGACACCGCCTTTGTGTATTTGAAGCGCATCGACACTCGCTCCAAGCAACACTGGCACATGATATACAGTCTGTCCTTCCATCATTTCACTCCTTCAAAATAATAAACCATTATCCATTGAAACCCGACATCAGTTGCTGATACGCCAGACCCTCAGGTTCCCCATTGGGTGTGAGTTGATTAAGCACTGCCTCGCAAGTATCCTTATCCCAAACCTCGAAGTGGTCATCGACGGCCAGGAAACGAACGTCTTGTTTGATGAAGGCGTACTGCATCTTGTTCTTCGAGATGAGCAAGCGTCCGCTATTGTCCAGTTCTATGATGTCGGCCTTAGCCACAAAATTACGTTTGAGCGCTTGATGAGCTCCATTCCAAGGGTCAAGACGAGCATTGAGCGAATCAAGCATGAGATTCCAAACGCTTCCTGGGTACAAATCCAGACAATGCTGGAACATATTTGGACGCAGCACCAACTGCTGCTCGCCATATTGCTCCAACATCTTCCTGAATGCCGCTGGGAGGAACACCCTGCCCTTGGCATCGGTCTTAGCCAAATAGTCTCCAGTAAAACGCATTCTTCACATGTTTTTAATCATTCATTCTATTCTCGCCTATTCCCTTTGGCTGTCTCAGGCCCCTCACCGCTTTGTGGCGGGAACGTTCTTGAAAGGCATTCGACCGCTCTTCGTCAGCACTGCAATTCTGCATATTTCGGCTACCCGTGTGCAAAGATAGTAAATAATCCCCCACTTTAATACATTTTCCCCCACTTTTTTCCATAAAAATCGGAATATTTTTTCAACAGCAAGTGTTGAAAAGTATTAAATACTTGATTATCAATATTTTTAAACAAATATAAAAAAGTGGGGAAAAACTAAGAGAACATTCAGATTTGAGGTGATTGAGATAAGTTGGCTAAAAACATATTGGATGGAAATGCTCATAGTGTATGGAACAAAAACATGGCTAATGAAAAAGTTATTTTTTGCTAATGAAACATATTGAGTTATCATCATAAATTCGTACTTTTGCATGAGAATCGCTTTCATTCTGTTTTCATCTGCGATGAGATTATGCACAAGGCAGTAAGAGAATAACACATATGAATCCCCTGATTCTCATGCGTTTATTCAAGGTTAAGGCAAAAGTCATGAAAAAGAACGAGATAAAAAGCAAAGTAAAGCACACCTTCGGAAGAAAACTGAAGACATGGATCAATCGATACCGCAACCGTCAACTGCATTTGGGGGCACTGCCTAAAGCAGACGAGACGGAACACACTTGCCGTCATTGCGGCTACACTTATAAAGGACGTCTCTGTCCCCAATGCGGTATGCCGGCAGAATGGAAACGTTTCACTCCCAAGCAGTTGATGAACAGTTTTTTGGACATTTGGGGTATGGGCAACCGACCGATGTTCCGCAGTATGGGGCATCTGCTATGGCGTCCAGGCTACATGATTCGCGACTATCTCTCAGGTCATTTCCTCAGCTACTTCCCTCCATTCAAGATGCTTGCCATCTTGATTGTACTGACAGCCTTCTTGGTTTGGATAGTGGGTGTTGATACCACCACACCAGTTACTGGCATCAGTCTATTAAAGAAAATGGAAGCGAAAATGACAGGGAGCTCGCTGATGATTATGAAGGGATTAGAGAACGTTATGCTCACCCTGGCAAACAACCACCTTTACCGTGTGCTGACAGAGAACTTGATTATAGTGTTCGCGGCATGGTTTGTCTTTCGCAAGAGAGAGATTGATCTCGACAAAACAACGAAAAGAACCCTGAACCTTGTGGAAACATTTTATTCACAAATCTACATCAACTGCCAATTCCAACTTCTGACATTAGCGATGATATTGTTCAGATGCAACATTCCCGCTATCGACTTATTCCCTTACGCAGTCCCTGACTGGCTGGCACTTATCGTCTTAGGCTACGATTTCCAACAACTCTACCAACTCAAAGTCTGGGGAGCAGTCTGGCGTACCTTACTTTTCTTCATCGTTACCATTGCCATTTACATCCTGTTGTTCATTCTGATGATCTTGTTCGCCGTCATCTTGATATTGGCATCAAATGGCTGGTCTTTGGAGTAAAAGACACTAAGGATTTACTAGCTCTATTGCCAGCCCTTAGGGTTGAAGTATCGCAACACAACAGTCAGGTTGTCAAGGCTCAACATCACGCCGCCCTTGGCACGTTCCAGTTCTGCCTTCTGCTCTTGTTGCAAATAAATGGGATAATCCTTAGAAAGGGGTAATATTTTAATTTCCACGTTCTTGCCCACGATATCACTCAGTCGGACGTACATAGGTTTGCCATTCCAGAAATTATCCTCCACCAACACACCGTCAGCATAGACTCGCGCCACATCGCCCTTATAATTCACTTTCAAGAAGAGATTGTCAATATACTTATCCTCAATGTTGCCTTTACATTCAACACGCCAGATTGCCGCACGGTCGAAATCGGTAGCGGAAGGCATTTCTGCCACTTTGGCTCCACCAAGTCTAATCTGGCGCGGAGCATCTGCTTCCCTCATTAGAACGGCGTTGAAAAGAGGAGTACTGCCCGCAAGACTACTCAAATACTCTGGATGCTCAATCCACTCTTCTTCAACAACTTCCTCACCGTCCTTATAGAGGATGCCACCATGTTTGGAATAAAAGACATGACCGTCTATGACAAATGCAGCCATGGCTTTCTCGGGCGAGAGTACAGTCATAGTCTTGCCGTCAACAACAAACGGCCGGTCGAGTTTGGGACTGTAACTGCGGGTCTTGCCTTTAGCGGAACGAATGGATAATTGCGGCTTCTCTCCTTTTACTGTAATGAAGAACAGTTGTCCGTCTGCCTTCGCAAAAGGCTGGACTGACGAGGATGTGATGAACAGTCCTTCCCATTCCATGTCTTTGGGGGTGACAGATGCCCTACCCTCCTCATGGAGAATGCGCACATAGTCGTTACGGAACTCAAAACAGCCACGTCGCGCATAGTGCTCACTGAGTGTATCGACATCCATTAAAGCAAGCTCATCTCCCCAATCATTGAGGAACTGGTGAAACCATCGTGTCTGATGGAATGCCGTTGGATTGAGTTGGCCAAACTCTCCCAAAGGTGACTGGAAATCATACGAGATATAAGGCATATCGTTGTAATTGGTCACTGGCGAGGCCTGGCATTCTGCCATGGTATGCAAGGGATTGAGGGGGTTGGAACCACCATGGTACATATAATAGCCAGGAAGATTCGACCCCGACCCCACTTTGCATACGGCCAGCGGAAACGCCTCATTGCCAGAGATGTTGATACGCCGGTGATAGGAGGGCATCATACCACCGCCAAGTTCACAAGTCAGATAAGGATATTGCAAATCCTTCTTTGTCATCTCTGTGTCTTGGTTGGTTCCGAAAGTCTCTGTGGCAATGACTCCCGACAAACGAGTGTCTTTCATGATAAAAGCCTTGGCATACTCCCCAGGCATGTCATCCAACGTGCGGTCCCAGAAACCATCTGCATAATCTCCATAGAGAGGCAGCATCTGCCCGAAGTCTTTCTCGCCCCCGTTCAGTTTGGGCCAGCCAGTACGCGTATAGAAAGGTACATCGAAACCAATGTTCACAGCCATGTCCTTTAACTTCATATAATACGACCATGGACCACGGCACTCATTCTCCAATTGAACACCAACGACAGGACCGCCGTGTTTCCAGAGCAAGTCACTGACCTGAGCATAGATATTGCTGTAGAGGCGTTGTGTAGCGGCCAAGAACCCAGGTGCCTCACTGCGGAGTTTGAAGTTGGCAGGGTCGGATTTCGCCTTCTCCACAATCCATACAGGGAAACCACCTTGATAAACCTCTCCATGGCAGAAAGGACCTAGGCGCAAGACAACAAACATGCCCTCTTCCTGGCAGGTCTTGACAAACTCATGGAGGTTCTTGTTGTCACTCCAGTTCCAGACACCCTCATTTTCCTCATGATGAATCCAAAACACGTATGTGGCAACAATGCTTATGCCGCCAGCCTTCATCTTGCGGATTTCACGTCGCCATTCTTTTCGGGGCACACGACTGTAATGTATCTCGCCCATCACGGGGAGGATATGTTTGCCATCGAGAATAATGCCATGGGCATCAACCAACATAGAATGCCCCTCAGGATTAGTGGCGGTGCCGAACTGAAATGTATCCTGTGCCACCAATGACTTTGTGCCGAACAGGAAAAGAAAAACCAAAATAAAAAAGAAGGAGGTACGTTTCATACACTTTGTTTTATGCATAAATCTTAGGTTCTGTGAATCAGTCACTATAAAAGATTATTTCGTCACACAAAATTCCATAAAAAACTTGATAAAAGCAAGAAAACCACGATAATTATCTTTTTTTTAGTTAACTTTGCCCAACTATCTACCAATCTTTTCACATGATGAAGAAAACCATCCTACTCCTTATCGCTTTATTGTCTATCGTGCAGACATACGCACAAGATGGACCTTTTTACCAACTCTGGTTCAACCAACCAGCCACTTACTGGGAAGAAGCCCTGCCCATTGGCAACGGCAAAATCGGTGCCATGGTGTTCGGACGCATACAGAAAGAACTCATCCAACTCAACGAGGGTTCTTTTTGGTCGGGAAGGCCATTACCTCAAAGCACCAATCCTGATGCCTACAACTATCTCGCACAGGTGAGAGCAGCCATCGCCAATGAAGACTACCCTCTTGCCGACCAACTATGCCACAGGATGCAGGGACTGAACTCACAATATTATCTGCCATTAGGCGACTTGATGATAGAACAAGCGGATATACCCGAGTCCACCACCTCAAACTACCAGCGTTCCCTTAGTCTTAACAACGCCCTTGCCACCACCACCTTCACCGCTAACGGTGTGGACTACAAGCGCGAGATGTTTGTCTCAGCACCCGACAATGCTCTAATCGTCCGCTTCACCGCTAACCAACCCAAAAGTCTGACACTCAGCATCTCGTTGGCCACCCAATTAGAAGGTACTATCGTAGCACAAGGCAATGACATCGTCATGGATGCCATTGCTCCCGCATTGATGGACAAGCCCAACGAGAAGATGAAAGCAGTGCTGGGCAACGAAGAAGGGTTGACTGGAATGAGAGCAGAAACTCGATTGAACGTGAAACATAAAGGCGGAACTTTAACCACAGACAAGGAATGTCTGCAGGTATCAAACGCAGATGAAGTGGTCATCATCCTCACTGCGGCTACCAGTTTCAACGGCATGGACAAATGTCCCGTCAAGGAAGGCAAGGACGAGAAGGCCATTGTGGCTCAGACTTTGAGCAGTGCATGCAACAGTTCCTACGAACAACTGTTCACACGCCATCAGCAAGACTACAAGAGTTACTTCGACCGCATGACGCTCACTTTGAATCACACCGCTTCGGCCAACGATGTGGAACCACAACTTTACAACACACCTACAGACTCCTTGTTACGCGCCTATAACGACAAGCCAAAAGCCACCACTGCCCTGTCATCGTTTGTGGAGGAACTGTATTTCCAGTACGGACGATACCTGCTCATTTCCTCATCACGACCAGGTGGCACACCTGCCAACCTACAAGGCATCTGGAGCCAGCATTTGCGTGCTCCATGGCGTGGCAACTTCACCACCAACATCAACGCAGAGATGAACTATTGGCCTGCCGAAACCACAAATCTCTCAGAAATGCACCTACCGCTACTGCATTGGATTCGGGGTCTTGCCAAAAACGGACGCAACACAGCACAAGAGTATTACCACACCAGGGGATGGGTGGCACACCACAACTCCGACATCTGGGGATTGACCACTCCTGTGGGTGATTTTGGCAATGACAATCCAATGTGGGCCAACTGGCAGATGGGTGGCAACTGGTTGTGCCAACACCTGTGGGAGCACTACCGCTTCACACAGGACAAAGAATACCTCAGGAACGAGGCCTATCCCGTGATGCGCGAGGCGGCGCTGTTCTGTCTGGACTGGCTAGTGGAGAAAGATGGAGAACTCATCACCTCGCCCTCCACTTCACCAGAGAACACTTTCCGCATTGATGGCAAGAACTACTCTGTGACTGAATGTTGCACCATGGACATGGCCATCATTCGCGACCTCTTCGACAACGTAACGGAGGCAATGGAACTGCTCGATGTGGACAAACCTCTGTGCAAAGAAATCCGCAATGCAAGGGCTAAACTCCGTCCCTATGCTATCGGAAGCAAAGGACAACTGTTGGAATGGAACAAGGAATTTGAGGAAACCGACCCGCAACATCGCCATACGTCCCACCTCTTCGGCTTGCATCCTGGACACACCATCTCACCAATATTCACTCCCGAACTGGCCGCAGCCTGCCAGCGCACCTTCGAACTCAGAGGCGACGGAGGTACAGGATGGAGCAAGGCTTGGAAAATCAACTTCGCCGCCCGATTGCTCGATGGCAACCATGCCCACAAGATGATACGTGAGATACTGTACTACGTGGATCCTGCCAAACCTAGGATTGGAGGCACATTCCCCAATCTTTTCGATGCACATCCACCCTTCCAGATTGACGGCAACTTCGGTGCCACTGCGGGATTCGCAGAGATGCTACTGCAAAGTCAGAACGACGAACTGCATCTCTTGCCTGCCCTACCCGATGCTTGGAACAAGGGTGTAGTGAAAGGGTTACGAGGTCGAGGCAACTACACAGTGGATATGGAATGGGACAATGGCAAACTGACAGAAGGAACCATCAAAGCCCATCTCGATGGCACATGCCGTTTGCGCACCTCCCAACCCATACAGATTGAAGGCATCAAGACAAAAAGCAAGCAAGATGGTAAATATTTCGTAACCTCCTTCAAGGTCGTAGCAGGACAATCGTATCAAGTGAAACCTTAAATTCATTGACCATTGAGCATTGGCCATTGAGCATTGACCATTGAGCATTGGATTTGCTGAAAAGCTCAATGGTCAATGGTTTCTACACTCTTCGCAAATGCCTTTTATCATGTAATTGACGGATAAAAGTTCGAACCCATCGGGAAGTTCGACCCTGGGAACGGGGATATCAGACAAGCAGAACGTACGATGGCAACGCTCGCAATGGAAATGCACATGAAGGTCATCGTCATCGGTGGAATGACTGTGGCAGAATTCATATCTCACCGAGTCGCTGCCATCCTCAATGACATGCACAATGTGGTGCTCTTTGAAGAGCATCAAGCAACGATAGATGCTGGACTTGTCGAGCGAGAGAAGTTGGTCTTCAATCTCAGCCAGCGACAACGGGCGGGCTGACCTGTCAACAATCTCAGCCACCAAGATACGGTTGGCGGTAGGACGGATGCCATGTTTCTCCAGAAACTGCTTGTAGTCCTGTTTGTCCATCGCTCACCTAATGAAATTTGTTGCGACCCGAGGTTCAAGTTCGGGATGTCCGTTCTCGGCGGTATTTAGCCTGTCAATCATCCAAGCCATGTTCCTGGCGAGGGTGCGCATGGTCTGCATGCCCTCCTCATCACGAACTGCCTCGCCAGCCGATTGGCCATACACCATATTCCAGTACTGCGACGACACGACAGGCATATTCAGAATCGTGAAATACTTATTCAGCCTATCGAAAGCCGCTGAGGCACCACCACGACGGCACACCACCACACTGGCTGCCGGCTTGAACTGCATGAAACGGCTGAGGGAGTAGCACACACGGTCCATCAAGGCACACAAAGAACCATTGGGGCCACCGTAATAGACAGGTGAACCCACAACCAAACCATCGATGCCATCTACCATGGCAGTTCGGATTTTGTCATATACATTGTCACTGAAGGTGCATTTGCCTATGCGGCCACACATGCCACAAGCGATACATCCCTGCATGGCGTGTTTGCCTAAATTGACAATCACGGTTTCCACGCCGCACTCATTCAACGTCTTTGCCACTTCTTCCAATGCCATTCGGGTATTGCCGTTTTCCCGCGGGCTTCCATTAATCAGTAATACTCTTTTTGCCATATTCTTTTAATTCAGTATCTGTGTCTGCAAATTTATTGCTTTTTATTGGAATCAACAAGGCTAATTACCGATAACTTTTCATACTTTTGTAATCCATTAACCACAAACCATGACCAAGCGGTATCAAATAATGAAGACCTGCTTGCTGACAATCTGCCTTTACCTGTTCATCTCTGCTCCACTTTGGGCTAAGGAAGAAAGCAGTTTCTATGCGCTGAACAGGCAGAACGGATTGAGCAGCAACTGCGTGTTGCAAATGACGCAACTGAACGACGGAAGAATGGTGATAGTCACCGATGTCGCCATTGACATCTACGACGGACAGCGATTCAGCTCTCTCGCCATCGACACAACCCGATGGACACACCTGCCAGCTTATAACGGTGCCACACACATCTTCGCAGACAAACACGACCGACTTTGGATGAAACAATGGGGGCGGCTGTTCTGCTTCAACCTACGCACCATGCAACAAGAAAAGGCTGACGAATGGCACTACGACGATTTCTTCATCGACCAAGAAGGTGAAACATGGGTCTTGAAGGGACGCCAATTACAGAACGAATCCTCGGGACATACCATACGGCTACCTGAAGAACCAGGCGGAGTGCAGGATGTTGTGTCATACGGTGGCGACATCTACATTTTTTTCGAATCCGGCATACTTGCCGCTTACAAACCCAGTGGGAAGATGTTGTTTCTCTCAGCCGCTTACGACGACAATGACAGTCAACGTTACAGATGGACATCATTGGTGGTCAGCGGACCCGACAAGCATCTCTATCAGGTACGGACAGGGCCAGGCGGGTCTGTCCTTCAGTCGTTCGACGTAGTTACCCACCAATGGAAGCAGATGATGACAAGCGAAAAGGTCATGCACACCCTGACATTGACACCTACAGGCATCCTTTACCTGACGACCCCAGAAGGATATCTGCGTATCAATCCCGCCACAGAAGATAAAGACGTTATCAGCGAACTGCACTTGCCCGACGGATCTAAGCTGTCCACTGGAGTCAATGTCGTGTTTCAGGACCGTGAGGGTGGCATCTGGCTGGGCACCTACAACAGTGGCGTACTCTATACCTCACCGCTCAGCGGTTTATTCGACACCCATCCACTGAACATCAAGGTGCATCCCATCTTGACCACCATCTATCTCCATGGCCTTCCGCTGCAAGTGGGTGTTGAATACGACGGGATGAAACTATTGGAAGTCACACCTCCCTACACCGAACATCTCACCTTCAACCACCAACAGAACTCTTTGGCATTCCAATTCTCCACCATGAATTATGTACGTCCCCGAAGCACATGCTACCGGTATAGATTCTCTGGGAATGACAGCGACCAATGGCATACACTCTCCGCTGACTCCATCGGGAGATTGGTCGACGACAAAGGTGTTTTCTACTTGCCTTTAGTAGGGTTGCCGCCTGGCAACTACACCCTGGAGGTGATGGCATCCACCAACCCCGACCGATGGGACAGTGCTGAGATTCGCAGAATCAATTTTACCATCAATCATCCTTGGTGGCAGTCGCCTCTTGCCTACTTGCTTTACGCGTTAGTTGTAGGAGGAATAGTAGCACTGTTGTTCTGGACCTATCGTCAACGTCTGCAACGCCGCAACCGCGAAGCCATGCTATTGCTGCGCATACAAAACCTTGTGGAACAAGTGAACCAATATCAGCACACGGAAGCTATGGTGGTGCTTGGGCCAAGTTCTGAAACCGAGCAATCCAATGAGGAACCTGAACCAACACCCCAAGAGAAAGAATTCATGGCACTCGCCACACAATTAGTGGAGCAACATCTCACCACGCCCCAATATGGTGTGGAGCAACTGGCTGCTGACCTCTGTATGGAACGCACTGGCCTTTACAAAAAACTGACTGCGTTGATGCAACAATCCCCTGTGGCCTTCATCCGCAGTATACGCCTGCACCGAGCCGCCGAATTATTACGACAAGGTGGACAGACCATCGCTGAAGTAGCCGAACGAACAGGTTTCAACTCCACGAGTTATTTCAGCAAGTGTTTCCAGAAAGAATTCGGTTGCAAACCTTCCGAATATACCGAGCAGTAATAAAGATTTTTCCCGAGTGAAACTCTCAATTTCATCATTTGTGGCATTCGATTCAACATTTGTATTCTATAATAGCAAATAATTCATCGTACTTTTGCACCATAAAAAACATCTTTGTTCTCCAGCGAACATCTTGTCAGATTCGGAAGGGAGGACTCAGCAAAAACTTCATAACCCAGAACACACAAAACAACATTAACATATCCACAAAACTATGAAAAGATTATTCCTTTTGACAGCGCTGTGCTGGATGACAGCAGCTGTAGCATTCGGAAGTCCCGTGAAAATCAAGGCGGGCAACACCGACGTGACGGTGGAATTCTACACCCCGTCAATCGTACGGGTGGTCAAGTCACCTGTAGGTCATGCATACACGAAACAAGGCTTGGTGGTCATCGCCAACCCTGAGGCTGTGAAGGTGTCGCAGAAAGGCAACACCGTCAGCAGCGACCAACTGACCGTCAAAGTGGATCCACAGACTGGAGCCGTCACTTTCATCTCTAAAGGCAAGACACTGCTGCGCGAAAAAGGCACAGCCACCTTCGACCCTCGCACAGAAGGACCAGACAAGGGAGCCTATCGTGTAACCCAGACTTTCTTGCTCGACAAGGACGAAGCCATTTATGGATTGGGTACTTTCCAGAACGGTAAGATGAACCGCAGAGGCGACCACAAACTCATGGAGCAATCGAACCTGGAGGACTTCCAAAACGTGTTGCAGAGCATCAAGGGCTGGGGCCTCTATTGGGACAACTACTCCCGCACCCAGTTCGACGACGATCCAGTGAAAGGCATGTCGCTATCGTCAGAAGTTGGCGACTGCATCGACTATTATTTCATGTATGGTGGCTCTGCCGACGGAGTGATTGCCCAGATGCGCCATCTTTCAGGCGACGTCCCCATGTTCCCCTTGTGGACCTATGGTTTCTGGCAGTGCAAGGAGCGCTACAAGAGCGCAAGTGAGCTGCTGTCTGTAGTCGATAAGTATCGTGAACTACAAGTGCCTCTCGACGGCATCATCCAGGACTGGCAGTATTGGGGTTCCAACTACTTGTGGAACGCCATGGACTTCCTGACCGAGGAATACGCCAATGGAGAGCGCATGATTGACCAGGTGCACAAGAAAAACGCCCACTTCATGATCAGCATCTGGGCCAGTTTCGGTCCTAAGACCAAAGCCTTCCGCCAACTGGAGGAGAAAGGACTGCTTTTCGACTTCGAGACATGGCCCCAGAGCGGACTGACCTTCTGGCCTCCACGTATGGACTATCCGTCGGGAGTGAGGGTTTATGACGCATTCTCACCCGAGGCTCGCGACATCTACTGGGAGAACCTGAAAAACCTCTTCGACAAAGGAACCGATGCTTGGTGGATGGACTCCACCGACCCCGACTTCTTCAATCCCAAGGAGTCGAACTACGACCACAAGGCCGGCAACGGTACATGGCGTTCACTCCGCAACGCTTTTCCTTTGGAAACCGTGCGCGGTGTTTATCAGGCTCAGCGCAAAACATCGGAACAGAAGCGTGTCTTCATCATGACACGTTCAGCCTTTGCTGGCCAGCAGCACTACGGTTCAGGTATGTGGAGCGGCGACGTAGCCTCGTCATGGGACATGCTGCGCAAGCAGGTACCAGCCGGATTGAGTTATTCGCTCACTGGCTGTCCCAATTTCAACACAGATATAGGCGGTTTCTTCTGCGGTTCCTACAACACCCGAGGCGGCAATTCTGCCCCACGCAACCAGCAGTACCAAGAACTCTACGTACGCTGGATGCAATACGCATTGTTCTGCCCTGTCTTCCGCAGCCACGGTGCCGACGCACCGCGCGAGATATGGCGATTCGGAGAAAAGGGTGAACCTATTTACGATGCCATAGAAAGTGCGATTCGTTTTCGCTACCGACTGATTCCTTATCTTTACAGCATGGCTTGGCAAGTGACAAGCGCCAATGAGAGTTATATGCGGCCTCTCTTCAGCGACTTCGCCCAGGACCGACGCACATGGGACATGACCGACGAGTTCATGTTCGGCAGAGCCATCCTCGCCGCACCTATCCTCAACCCACAATACACCGAGGAGAAAATCATACGCGAAGATGCCATGACAGGTTGGAACCGAAAGGAAGCCAAGGACGATAACACATCCAACGCCGGCATCAACTGGAGAGAGAGCAAGACTGCCACAAAGTACCTGCCAAAAGGCGCTGACTGGTATGACTTCTGGACAAACGAATACCTGAAAGGTGGCAAAGACGTGACTTTGCAAACCCAGATTGACCGTGTGCCAATGTTCGTGCGCGCTGGCAGCATCCTGCCTCTCGGTCCCGAAATGCAGTATTGCGGCGAGAAATCGTGGGAAAACCTTGAAGTCCGCGTCTATCCCGGTGCCAACGGCGACTTCACTCTCTATGAGGACGAAGGCGACAACTACAACTATGAGCGCGGGCAATACACCGAAATCCCATTCCACTGGGACAACGGCAGCCGTACACTGACTATTGCCGCTCGAAAAGGTCAGTATCCTGGCATGTTGCAGAAGCGCCAGTTCAACATCGTTGTCGTATCGAAAGGCCAGCCAACCACCAAGACTGTGGAGTATAACGGACAAGCAATGAACGTGAAGTTCTAACGATACGACATATAAAAAAACAGATACCACTTCCAGTAGAATTTGTGTATCTTGTCTCCAAGCGTGCTCAATGTACAGAACCAACTGTCACATTGGGCACGCTGTGTATAAAGCAGTGTATTATTGGCGATTCTCTCTGAAAAAAGGATTGAATCTTTTGAAAAGTCAAGATAATGATGTATTTTTGCCCCATTAATCAACACTAACTTGACTCAACTTATTATGAAAACCAACAAAGTAACATTTACTCTTATACTCATGACTGTCTGTTCATGGGTATCAGCACAGACCGACTACACATCAAAGATTACCAATCCAAGCTTTGAGAACGACATGACCGGCTGGGTGCACAAGAGCATGAACGCTCAAGGCAACGACGTGTTCACACTCAAGGAAGGTGCCACCTACATGGAGAAATGGACGGGCCGCGGTGGAGCCGTGGGGTCTGCAAGCCTCAGCCAGCAACTGACCGCATTGCCTCCCGGTAACTACGAACTGACCGCAGCTGCGCAGAACATCCAAGAAGACAGCCCCAAGGCCGCTCAGACCGGTGCCTGGATCTTTGCTGGTGAAGCAAAAACACCAGTTGATGTACGCGACACATACAAGGTGGCGTTCGACTGCGTCAACGGCACGGTGACCATTGGGTTCGAGGCCATCAACGCCACAGGCAATTGGATCGCAGTCGATAACTTCAGGCTTACTCAAGTAGGCACAGACCTCAGTATTCATCTCAAAGAGGCCATCTCGTCCGCCGAAGCCCTTTATGACGACGGCAAGGGCAAAGAAGCCGCCGTACTGAAGGCTGCCATTGACGCAGCCCGCACCGTAGCTGCCAACACATCAGCCACAGCACAGGACCAGGCCGATGCCATCACCGTCTTGCAGAATGCGGAAGATATCTATCGCCGCGCCAACGCCAGTGCTGATGAGCCGCTCGACCTTACCTCTCAAATCATGAATCCGAGTTTCGAGACGGGTGACTTCACAGGCTGGACACAGACGGGTATGGGCCTGCAAACCAATAACGTCTTTAACATCAAGAAAGGTACATATTATGTCGAACGTTGGACAGGACGCGGTGGTGCTGTGGGGGATGGAGAAGTCTATCAGGAACTCGTGAACATGAAGCCTGGAAAATACCGTCTGAAGGCCGTGGCCCAGAACATTCAGGAAGACACACCCAAAGTGGCACAAAGCGGTGCCTGGATCTTTGCCAACGACAACACACAGGCTGTCACAGTGCGAGATGACTACACCTTGGAATTCGTCCTGGTCAGCGAGAAAGTGAAGATTGGTTTCCGTGCCGAAGGCGCCACGGGCAACTGGCTCTCGGTTGACCATTTCAGACTGGAATACATCGGCGACAGTTTCGATGCTGCAAAGGAGCAGTTCGCCGCCAGCATCGCTGCCGCTGAAGCACTCGTGGGACAGAAAATGAACGAGACTGCGCGCCAAGCCCTGCAAACAGCAATCGACGAAGCCCGTCCGTTGCTGAGCCAAAGCACGACCGACGGATGGGGGGAGGCGGCAGCCAAGCTTGACGCAGCCTTTAATGTGGCTATAGCCTCACAAAAAGTGTTCAGCCAGTTGGCTGATGCCATCACCAAGGCCCAAAATGAACTCGACGCCTCTTCAGCCTCTGAGAAAGCCGCCTACCAAGACGCCATCAATGCCGCTCAACACGCCTATGACACCGCCGAGACCGACGTTAAGGCACAGGCCGCCATCGAGGCCTTGTCGAAAGCCGCTTTCGAGTTCAAGATCGCCAACGGATCGGGAACTCCACCGACCGTCACCACCGACCCACGCTTCATCAAGGGATGCGCTTGGGCCTTCGGCCGCAGCACCGTTAAGGGAAGCAATATCATAGAGGAAGGCTTCTGCTGGAGCGAGGACCCTGACCCGAAGGTGACGGACGACCGCACCACTGAATACATCAACCAAGCTGGAAAGATCTACTGGTTGCGCGACCTCAAGCCAGGAACAATGTACTATATGCGCGCATACGCCATCACCAAAGACTATGCCGTGGGTTATGGCGATGTCATCAAGTTCGCCACAGTCCCCAAGGGTGCCGTAGGCCATTGGTACAATAACGGCGGTGACGAGACAGTCAACGACCGCATCAATTATGCCATCAACCTCTCGATGGATTACTACTGGAACAACTTGACAAGCATCCATGGGTTCGGCATCAGCGTGACATACAGCCCTGGCACCCCGACAGCTGACTGCAGTTATGGCGGCTGGATGCGTGTAGGTGCCAATTCCAGTTACCAACAACCAGGCACCATCATGCACGAGGCCTTACACGGCATCGGTGTGGGTACCCACGGCATCTGGTGGTCGGCTGACATGCGTGCCGACGGCAACCGTGGTGTGTGGCTCGGCGACCGTGTGACCGAGGCTGTACGATTCTGGGACAACAGCCCAACCGCCACCATCACAGGCGACGACACGCACCTCTGGCCATACGGCTGCAACGGCGCACACGAGGACAACCACTCCGACAACCTCTACTGCATGATGGGCATCCTAGCTCAAGCACTCAACGAGGACGGACTGCCTGGATCGGGCGATATCGGCTATGCCCTGCCCTACTACTCTTTCAACCATGAGGATGGCGTGAAGTATTACATCAAGAACGAGGACGAGAAACACGGACTGAGAAGCGCTTACCTCGTGGAGACCGCCAGCCACCAATTGGAATGGAAGGCCATGGACGCCGAAGAGGCAGAAGCTAACGATGCCGCCGCATGGTACCTCACTTTCACCCCCTCCAACCAGTATTACCAGTTCCGCAACGCCGCTTCTGGCTACTACATCACCTATTCTGGCGGCTTCAAGACCGTGAACCGCACTAACCCCACCACAGCCGACAACCTACACCTCATGCGCGGACGTGTCGATGTGGATGGACACCGAGGCTACTACATCATCCACCCGGAAAGCAACGCCAACCCACCCACGCTCACAGCCAACAATAACGGAAAGACTGGTTCCACGGGATGGAACATCTCCAAGTCAGCCACCACCCAGCGCTGGCTTATCCTCACCACCAAGGAAGCCGAGAACTTCGACAACGGCAATATCGACCTGGCACTAAGCCAACTGAAGAAGATTATCGCTCAGATCCGCAAACTGGCAGAAACCCCACACAACGAGGTGGCCGAAGGCACTGACGAGAGGCTGGCCCAACAACTCTCTACGATTGAAGAACAAGCCAAGACTTGCACGAAGGGCAATGAAGTGGACAAACTGACCCAACAGGCGCGCGCCGAGGGCATGGCCTTCCTCGCCAATGTCTCGGCTGAAGACATCGACCATCCGTTCGACCTCTCCTTCATGCTGGAGAACACTGACTTCGACACAGATGCCACATCGGGCTGGACCTCGACCAACGGCGCCCCTGGCTATGATGTCAAATGCGCTGAGTTCTACGAGCGTACTTTCGAGTTCTACCAGACGCTTGAGAACATGCCGAAGGGTGTGTATCAGTTGCGTGCCAACGCTTTCCAGCGTCCAGGAAGACCAGAAGATGTCTATGCGCCCTACTCATCGGGCAAGGCCAAGGTGACTTCATCGCTCTTCATCAACAGTGTATCCGAGTCGATCTGCCATGCTTGCGACGACCGCCAACCGTCAGCCCTCTTCAACGACGGAGGATGGGGCAGCGATAGCCAGATGGGCGACGGAACCTATATTCCCAACTCCATGACTGGAGCTTCGAAGTATTTCGCCAAGGACCTTTATGTCAGCACTGTGGAAACAGAGATGACAGCCGATGACAACACGCTGCGCTTAGGCATCAAATGCACCAGCGCACCTTCCTATTACTGGACCATCTTCGACAATTTCCGTCTCTACTTCTACGGACAGAACCGCACGGTTGTGGGAATCGACGACTTGAAGTTCGACACCAAGCCAAAGGGTGCAGACGTCATCTTCGACCTCAGCGGCCGCAGCATCCAATCTGGCAGTTCATTGAAACCTGGTATCTACATCGTGAACGGGCGGAAAGTGCTCGTCAAGTAGAATAAAAACTCTCCCGATTGGCCAAATCAAAAATGATAGATCATAATGAAACGGACATTCATCAGAACGACATGGGCATTGGTAGCTATCATGCTCATATCAACACAGACAATCATGGCACAGACATTTGTATATCCCGAATACGAAGACCTAACCGAAAGGATTGCCGTTCACTTTGATGGACAGCGGCCAACCATTTCCGATTTTGCCACTGCCTTACTCGACAATCGATCGTCGGAACACGATTTCTTTGGCATGGTGAATCGCGACTGGAAACTCTATCTCCAGAAAAAGCCTCTCAGCACCAAAGCCAAAATCACCTTGGACACCAAGAACGGCTATATGCGCTACGAGACCTTCTATCCAGAAAAGACCGACACCACATTCTTGGAGATGTGTTACTGGAACTGCGCCGACGGAAAACACAAACTGGTATGTCTCAACACTGTATGGAAGTTGGACGGT
>JAEEGG010007599.1_pt1 | contig 24917 bp, 19 predicted proteins | sample 9134161 | NCBI WGS metagenome assembly JAEEGG01 (sample SAMN16246543, study PRJNA631951) | gut metagenome | biome: gut microbiome; feature: rumen; material: CR-attached | host: Bos | place: Iran: Karaj | collected 2018-10 | reverse complement strand
AAAAGTAGAACTTCGTTCTTCAAAAAACGCTTCGCTTAACAAAAAGCCATCCGGTTTGATTGCCATAGCACAACTGATAATGTGTTGTAAAACAATAAATAATAACTTCAGAAACTTGAGTAAGGCTTAATTATATTGAGATATGTGGAATTATTAGTAATTTTGCAATGTCACAAAGAAAACATCTTAATCCATGGAAGTGAAGGAACCATCAATAGATTATTGTCCTAGAAGTTCTCGTTTAGAACAGCCTTACACGCTTGAGACTCTGAAGACAAAAGTAATTGAGGCAGTTGATGCCACATCCGATGAGGATTTATTGCTATTTTGCCTGAATAATTTGAAGAACAGACAACCGATTCCTTGTTGTTACGATGACAGTCAGCTGAAATCAGAAATCCAACGGTCATTAAATAGTGGTGTCGCTTCAGAGGAGGAAGTAAACCAAATGTATCTAAAATGGGGTCTTTAAAAGTGAAATGATATAAAAGGGCATTGTATCAACACGATGCCTTTATTAGTTTTTATGCTTTCAATACCCCCATAAAAGTGTGGTTTTTGATTGTTTATTCCCCAAGAAAAGTGTAATTTACAGAGAAAAAAATCCCGGGACACATGGTTGTGTTCCGGGATTTTCATATATAGTTACGTTGAAAGTCAATTACCAGAGAGAATAGTTCTGCTGCTGAGCAGCCATGGCAGCTGCGGCAGCGGCCTCCTCCTCCTCGAGTTCGTCGCGTTCTTTGGCTGGTGCGCCACCAGCCTCAAAGCTCTTGTCGTTGATTACGAACATAAGATCCTCTTTACCGTCAATCAGGTTGACAACTGTATATGGTTTGATATATGCTTTCTTTTCCATTATTATGATACTATTTAATTGTTCTTTATTCTGGTGTTTTGAGCCTGGCTGGTCTTCCCAAAAGGGAAGAACCAAGCTTCAGCTCTATTTCATCAATTATTTAACCATAACTTTCTTGCCGTTCTGAATGTAAATACCCTTCTGAGTTGGCAGACCCTGAATCTTCACGCCTGAGATGGTGTAGAAGGTTCCGTTCATGTCGATGCCGGCGTTGTTGCCCTCAACCAGTTCGATTACGGTGCTGAAGTCATCATCCGGATCGTCGTTGAAGAAGCTCTTCAGGTAGACAGCCTTCACGCTGTTGCCTTTCAGTACGTTCTGACCGATCACGAGGTAAGCGCGGTTGGACTTCAGCTTGCCACCAGCTTCCTTCAGACGGTAGAATCCGGGCTCATCGCTTGTGAGGCTGTTGTTCTGACCTACGGTGTTGTACTGGTTGGTGAAAAGATAACGGTAAGTGCCGCTCCCAGCAGGTGCCACGTTGCCGGTGTAGATGGTGACAGGGGTCTCAACAAGCTCTGTAGTGGCATCTGATCCCGTCCACTCCACACGGAAGGTGGTGACATAGGTGGCAGTGTTGCCCTTGCGTGCAATACGTAGGCTCTGGGCATCGCTTTCAAGTTGGAAAGAACTGACAGATTCCATCTGGTTGCTACCGTCGTACACATTTACGAAGTTCTGAGACTCGTGCAACAGGTTTCCGTTTTCATCGTAGATCTGGATGGCACCTGTTTTATTTGCGACATCGCTGCTGATGCAACCACTATAAGTGATGATGCATCCTCTTTTGAAGCCACCATCGCAAGTCACCTCCACATAGTTCGCTCCATTATTGTAGTTTTGTGCAAATTTTATGGCCGGTGTATCGAATGAGTTTATATGGACAGAGCTGGTAAGCTCGCTGTTGCCTACAGCCGTGAACGTTCCGATGTTGTCTTTGTAATCTGCAAGGTCCTGATATGGCGTACCCGGATCGGTCACCACTTCCTTAGAAAGTGTTTCAGTAGAAGAAGTGCCGGTCTCTTCATTGAAGAGCACGCCTACGAGCATGTTGCCTTCGGTGTTCTGACGCTCGGTTGTGTTCACGTCTGGCACGAAGAGCGGGTGGAGTACCTCGTTGTCCTTAGTAAAGACGATAAGTCCGGTGTTGGCAGATACAGGAGCCGTCACAGGCGTTGCGTTCACCACTGCGGTCTCGCGATCGTAGTCAAACTCTCCGAAACTCTCCGATGTGATGAACATAGCCTTCATGTCGATGCCGGTGTAGTAGTCAGTCAGGTCGTAGTCGATGTCCTTGGCCTGGCAGTCGGAGTTATAGAACCTGAATTTGTCAGAAGCCGAAGCCATGCGTGCCTCCTTGAAGATGTTGGTCACGGCGATGCTCTGGATTTCAACGTTCTTCAGTTCTACGGTCACGTCATTTGCCTCAGGAGTACCGTCGATGGTGTAGACGGTAGTGTCGTCGCTGAGCACCTTCTTTGAAGGGCTGGTCTCACCGTCTCCATTGCTGATGTTCACAGTGGAGTTGTTGTTAGGAACCACCTTCACGTATACGGTAGCGTCCTCCGGCACGTCAGGAACCACGAATGTGATGCCGGTATCGCCCACGGTAGTAGTGGTGCTGTTGCCGTTGTCGGTGATGGTAAGGTCGATGGCGGTAGGAGTGCCGTCGGTGTTGGTCGGGGTCTCGATACCGAGCTCGTCGAACTCTGCCACGCCGTTCTCGTCGGTTGCGCTCTTCTTCAGCTCGTTGTCCTGCAGATGGGCAGTGGTGGCCTCGGGAGTCACGGTGTAGTTGTCTCCATCCTTCGTCCAGTTCTCCTGGTCGTCAAGGTAGCCGGTGTTGATGTTTGTGAAGTTCCAAGTGTAAGGATAATCCTGGTGGGTGTCGCCGTATGCTCCGAACTTCAGAGCAATTTCTTCACGGTCGATGGCATATCCATTGGAAGTTGCGGTAAGCACTAATGTAGCAGTTCCTACTGTTCCTTGAGCGGCCGTGAGTGTACCGCCGTCAATCGTTACAGTAGTTGCATTCACATTTCCTGTCATGTCTTTCAGCGTGTAGATGTAACCGACACCCTGCTCACTCTTTGTATAATAGGAATTGCGGGAATAAGTGTTGGAAACTGCGTCGTCTGTGGTATTGAAAGAAGTAGTGGCACTCTTGTCGTTCAAGTCGTCTCTGATCACCAAATCAGTGTCGTGGAATTCCTCGCTCAGGGAGATGGCCTTAAGGTGGGTCCAACCTTTATCGTCAACCTGCAGTGTCACGTCGCCGTCGGCTGCCGCCCTGAACTCAATCCATCCGTAAGGGTTGCCGAAGATGTTGGTACCACTACGTCCTTGGTTAACCACGTTCACGTATGTGGTAATTGCTACTCCGTCGAGGTCGACAGCGTTCGTGAGCTTGATGCGGTCACCGGTCTCTGGTGCATGACGGTACCACTTGAGGGCGATGTAGCTGCCTGCCTTCACGTTAGGGATGGTGATGACGGCACCCTTCTCCATGGCGAGGATGTTGGTGCTGTAAACATCGTCGCGGCCATAAGCAAGCATAATCTTCAGGTATCTGTCCACGAAGTTACCGTCGGCCTTCAGTTCTGCGAATTTCTCGGCGGTGAAGTCTGCTTGGTCGAGTCCGTAGTCTGCTATATATTCTGCGTATTTTGCCTGGTTGGTTCCTCCGTCAAGGAAGAAGGCCTTGAACTTGTCGTAATCTCCGAGGTTGTCGCTCTCAGCACGCAGACCAAACTGCTTGGCAGAGGATTGCACGGTGAATCCGGCAGTCTCTCCGATGAATGCGGCGTTGTCTCCATCGACAGCGAAGGCTGCGGTGAGTACGGGCTCGTTCAGGTAAGTCAGGTTTCGTGTGGCATTGTCGTAGAGACGCACCTCGTAGTTCACTGCCCAGTCGAAGTCTTCGTTCAGGTCTGTAGGATAGTCACCTCCGCGGGTAGGAATACCCCAGAAGTCCCAGAGGTGGTTGGCATAAGGCACGGTGATGACATAGTAGTCGGAGTCTGTGCCGTCGCTGGCGGTCACTACGATGGCACCACCCTTGTCGGCGTCGTCGCCTGTGGCTGAGATAGACTCAATCTTACCCGTCTGCGGGTTGATCGTACCCGTGATGTTGCCCTTGAATTCTGCGCTGTAGGTGATGGATGGCGTGATGCCCTCGATGGCGTTGACGGCCATGCCCTCATATGATGTCACGTCGTCGAAGTCCTTGACTACGGACTTCTCGGCGAACGACCACGCACTTTCGTAGGTGAACGACTGCAGCTGGTAAGTGCCCCATGAGTTCACACCGTTGGAAGACGGAATGTTGGCGTAGAGGTAGTAGGTCTTTCCGGCTGTGAGAATAGCTTCTACATCAACTTCGGAGTTGTTCGTGAAGCTGGAAGTTGGAGTGTAGCTCCAAACTGGTTCAAATTGAGAGTCGCTGGCATCAAGATAGTTCAGTGACTCAATCTGGATGGTTTCCCAGTTGGTTCCGATGGCGGTTTTGTTCAAACCCATCGTGAGTGTACCGTCAGTCACATTCACCTCAAATGTAAAACGTCCGTTGGTAGCCACCTCTGTAGCGTTCAAAGCAGTGATAGCCTGAGACTGGCGACCTGCGGCTGTCTCCACAAACACATTGGCGATATTGTTGGCCTGAGAAGCATCCCATGTCCATCCTTCTGGACGTGCCACTTCAGCGCGGTTAGTAAAGCAAGCGTTTGCCTGAAGTACGACTGTGTAACGACCGTTGGCAAGACCCGATACAGTCTGTTTAAGCATATCGCCGGTATTGGAAATCGTGTTCTCGTATTTCTCAGCCATCTTATAACCATTCACACGAGGAGTTGGTTCACCCGGTGGTGTGGTTCCACTCCACGAAGAGCCATCTTTACTTACTTGTCCGGTTACATCGCTTGGCATGGGAGCAAGGTTGTCAGCATCCACCAGATAAACACTGTTGGTACCGCGGAGATAACCTTTTACTGTGAGCTTACCAGCAGCTGAAGGCTTAAATGTATAGAAAGTACCCTGATGAGGCAGAACATTACCATTTGAACCGTCATACCAAATTTGCTGCCATCCATTTGAGTCGAGAGTAGTGGCCACGTTGCCGATGCCATTCTCGTCACGTACAATCGTAATATTGGTTATACCATCCGCATTCTCACCAAATTCCATTGTCATCTTAGGAACCGAGTTTACTACTCGCTCGCCCAGCTTACCAGGACCTGTCAGCGTATAGGTGTTGCCATCCACACTGAATGTGGCTTCATCGGCAGATATGGTCAGCGTATAGCTGGCAGTCATGGTCAGGTTATTATATTTCACGGTTGCATTCACACCTGTAATACCAGTGTTTACACCCATCAAGTCACCCGAGTGTTCCTCTCCACCAAGTTTCGCAATCTTGGTGTTGCTTACAGAGTATGTCACCTCCGAGTTAGCCGGACAGCAGATTGTCGGCTCATCAATGTCCAAGTCAATCAGCTCTGCTTCACAGGCGGAGTAGTTGAAAGCAACAGGGTCGTAAACAGTGATATAACGAACTGCAAAATAGTTGCTGGGTTCAACTGTACCTCGCGTCAACCTTACATACCCGTCTGAAGCAGCTATACAGCTGAACTCACCACCTGCATCAATTGAGCCAGTAGTCAGTTCACTGCCAGACCCGTCAATAGCGTTAGTCACATAAATAGTCATACCATGACGGTCTGAACCATCATAACTGCCACCACCTATAGTAACTATCTGACCAGCTGTTACAGGGATGTCAACGGATCCATTTGCTGTTCTGAAACGAAGTCCCCCCCAAATATTAAAGTCCCCTGATTCTGATCTATTACCATTTATCTTTAGACCGTCTATAACACTTGGAAGATTGTCAGTATTATATCCGCTGTTTACAAAATCCCAAGTTTTTGAATCCTCAAAATACTCAGAACGCTGCACGGTAATGGAAGAAATCACTTTATAGCGTGGATATGTAAATCCAAATGCACCATCAGCGTTTACAGAAAAAGTGCATGTGCCATTAAGTGTGCCATTTGTGTTTACTCCATTAACTAAACCGCTAATAGCATCATTTGTTACAACAGTCACAATATCGCCAGCTCTCAAGCCGAGTACGGCTACGTTACGGCCACCACTATTATTGTTGTAAAGGCCTGCTGGATTGTCGTTTATCTTCCAATTGCCAGGACCTTGTAGAGCAATTCCACTTAAAGCACCAGTACAATATGTACAACCAGCATTGTTAATAGTAATGTTTTGGGAGTTGTCGACTTCGCTACCACTCCAGATGACAGAGGTAAAGTCCCACGACTTCACATTTATCAGTCGTGTTCCTGCCCACGCACTCCCGGTTCCTATCAGCATCAATGCTAATAGCAACCAAGATTGAAAAAGTAGTTTTTTTCTCATGATTGTTTTGTTAAAAGATTTAGTTAAGTTAAACATATATTTTTTTTGTTTAGAGTTTAGAGTTGAGGGTTTAGAGTGTAGTAAGCTCAGCAATGGATTGCAGTCGATGTTTTCTTGTGATTTGGCATCCATAAAGCATCCATAAAGCAGTCCCACACACACCGCAAAGCAGACCTGATGGTGGCAGGTCTGGTGTTGGATTAACTGAAATCTTGTCAGAAAATGGTCTGTTAGCAGATAAGTAGTAAATTGGTTGTTGTATCGTCAGTCATGCAGATAAGGCTCTCAGCCTTTGCCGTTCCGGCATTCTTCACCGTATTTCTCTTCTTTCCCGTCGTTCGCTACAATTATCGCAAATCCTCATCCTTATCCCGTAGTCCTTTGACTTTCAGCCGGTTCTTTCGTCTTTCAATCTATATTGTCTGCCAAGGCGTTAGGAATACCGCGGGGACTCACGCACCCAGTGCGGTATGTATGTTCTATAATTCCGTGCAAAGTTACGGATTTTCCGTTAAATTCAGTTACAAATCATTAAAGAATTTTACGTTTTGACGTAAAATTTCAACTTATTGGAAGTGAATGGTATCAGATTGTAAAAAAGAGGAAGAGAGAGGAGGATTTGGCCGTGCTTCGCCGGCCGATACTGCGAGACACGAGGTCTCGCCTACCTCTCCCGTAGGGTAATTGAAATGCAGAAGGTATCAGAGACGCAGGAGGCTCTGAAAAGCAAAAGGCCAGGGCTTCAAGAAGGGAGCATAGCTTATTCTGCAACCGTAAGCCCTCAAGAAATCGCAGAGGAGAGGTAGGCAGGACCTTGTGTCCTGCAATCATAATCAGCTATGCAGGCCACATAATCGGCAGATGTCAGCCGCCATCTGGTTGAGAGCAAGGCACTGCTCGCGTGTAATAGGACGTTTTTCGTTATGATGACCCCATGGTGCAAGAAAAAGAATCTTCCCCATCGCACAGGCCTCCAAATAAGCAGCTGGCGGCTTATAAAACTCACTGAAACCGTTTTCCAAAAGTACAATCAACGAAAATCCAGAATCGAACAGATTGCGCGTCACCACTTTCTCACCAGCACTGATACAAGGAGTGACAAACACAGCGCCTTGCATGGCCTGCACCACGCATTTTGTTATTTCTTTCTCAATGTCAGATTCTCCCATTCTTCTTGAGCACTGCAACTGAATGAGCCTTCCGTTCAATAGATTGAAATTACCCACATAGTGAAAGGAATAGCCTGCAATTTCAGCTTGTTTGACATGAAAAAAATCCTGGCTCAGCAACTTTATTGCAAGCCGCCGGGGATTGTCGTAAATGTAATGGAGAAGTGTTTTGCGCCGTTCATCACTCGTTACGATACTATCTGCGAACCCATTTTCCCACAGTTGCAATACGGAACATCCCCGCTCTTTGAAGTCAGGTCCGTTTATCAGCTGGTTATATTTCCTAGTGGTGAGAAATTTGAAACGGCCGATTATCTTTCCAATCGGCATAGGAAGCTGAGCTCTTACCTGCAACATTCCATGTATGTGGTCCGGCATGATTTGCAGTGCGACATTGTCAATCTGGCTGTATTCCAAAGGGATTTCTTCCCATTGCGATTTTATCATCTCCCCCACAGCCGAGAGTTGGATGTATGGAAGTTTCTCTCGTTTTTCTACGGATGTCTGATGTCCCACAGGAGAGGTAGGCAGGACCTCGTGTCCTGCTTTTCGATTATCAAAGGACGCAGAAAATCCATGTGGTATGACCAGCTTCCCAAACAAATGGCGTCGTTCATTCAGACAAATCGTAAACATATACGTTGCCTTATCTTTGTAGTCATGGATGTCGCAGCGACGGTGCATGGATGGCTTACTGCCTTTTGCGTATTTTTTATGGTCTGATCGTTGCTTTACGAATTCCTCTGGTGTTTTCTTTTTTGCCATTGGAGCTCTTTTTTAGATGCAAAAATAAGGAAAAAGAAGAAAACGAGAAAGGTTTTTTCCTTTTTTAACTTTTTATTGAAGGTGGTGATGGGGCCGTGCTTCGCCGGCCGCTATTGCGAGACACCAGGTCTCGCCTACCTCTCCCTTGGGGTAACTAAAATGCAGAAGGTATCGGGAAATGCCATACCGGCCAAGAAAAGGAACAGAAGGAATCAGGAAAGCTACGCTGGCTAAGAAAAGGAACAGAAGGAATCTATATAGGAAAAGGTGGCTCAAACCTGCTCTGCAACCGTAAGCCCTCAAGAAAACGCACAGGAGAGGTAGGCAGGACCTTGTGTCCTGCAAAAAAGCAAAAAAACGCCCAAGCAATCCAGCTTGGGCGGCTTTAACTTATTTAGATATACTGATTACTCAGCGCGGAGTGTGTAGCGCTTGAAGTCAACGACTGTGAGGTCTTTGTCAACGCTCTTGAGGTAGTCAGCAACAGAAAGCTTAGCATCGTCGATGTAAGCCTGATTGAGCAGGCAAACCTCCTTGTAGTACTTGTTGAGACGGCCCTGTGCGATCATCTCAATCTTCTTCTCATTGAGGTTCTGACGTGCAGACTCACCCACAGTGGCGATGATCTCACGTGCCTGAGCACCCTGCTCCTCAGTGATGTACCCTTTTGTGATGTTAGAGTTGATGTGGTCTTCACTGTCAACGAGGTTCGGGTTGATACCAGCCTTCTTGAGCTGAACCTCAATGGCGCGCTTCACCTCATCCTCCTTTGTCTTGTCGATGATAGCTGCAAGCTCCTTAGCCTTGTCAGCGTCGGAAATCTGGCTCTCATCGAGTGCGATAGGGCTCATGGCAGCCACCTGCATGGCAACGCCCTTTGCCACCTCATCAGGGCAATCCTTGTTGAATGCAACGAGTGTGCAAAGGAAGCTCTGGCTCATGTGATTGTAAGCCACCACCTTCTCGCCCTCAACGGTTGCATATCCGTCGAGCTCCATCTTCTCACCAGTCACACCTGAGCGGTTCACCACAGCCTCAGAAGCCGGAACACCGTCGATATCGAGTGCGTTCACCTCTTCCTGAGTCTTCACCTTGGCAGCCACAGCAGCATCGATAACCTTGTTGGCAAGCGCCACGAAGTCAGCGTTCTTAGCCACGAAGTCGGTCTCGCACTTCAGCGCGAGCAGCGCACCGAACTTACCGTCAACCTTAGCGAGGACGCATCCCTCAGCAGCCTCGCGGTCGGAACGCTTAGCTGCCACCATCTGTCCTTTCTTACGAAGAATCTCCATTGCGGCGTCCATGTCGCCGTTAGCCTCTGTCAGTGCCTTCTTGCAGTCCATCAGACCAGCCTGAGTCTTCTGACGAAGCGCATTTATGTCTTGTAATGTAATAGCCATTTTGATATTAAAATTAAAAGATTTACGAATTAAGATTTTTTTCGGATTTCTCGGAGATTCCGGCTTACCTGGAAATTCCGGAGAATCCGGAAAAACTTAAATTGCTGTTTGTATTACTCAGCAGCCTCTTCCTTTGCCGGAGCCTCAGGCTCAGCCTTAGGTGCCTCAGCAGGAGCAGCCTCTTCCTCAGCAGGAGCGGCCTCTTCCTTTACGGGAGCCTCTGCAGCCTCTGCTTTCTTCTCAGCGCGTGCTTTGGAGATACGCTTTCTCATCGGACGGTCCTCAGGAACAGTCTCCTCAGTTACCTCGCCAGCAGCTTCCATATCCACACGCTCAGCCTTGCGCTCCTCGATACCCTCTGCGATAGCAGCCACACACGCGTCAACAATAACTTCGATAGACTTGGTTGCGTCGTCGTTTGCCGGGATAACGAAATCCACGTTTGTAGGGTCGGAGTTGGTATCCACTATTCCGAACACAGGAATACCCAGACGGTTAGCCTCTTTCACTGCGATGTTCTCCTTCATCACGTCGATAACGAAGAGAGCATAAGGAAGACGCTTGAGGTCAGCGATAGATCCTAGGTTCTTCTCCAGCTTCTCGCGCTTACGGCGGATCTGAAGGTTCTCACGCTTCGACAGCTTGTCGTATGTACCGTCGGCAAGCATCTTGTCGATGTTCGCCATTTTCTTCACTGCCTTACGGATAGTGGGGAAGTTGGTGAGCATACCGCCCGGCCAACGCTCAATCACGTATGGCATACCAACAGATGCGGCTTTCTCAGCCACCACTTCTTTAGCCTGCTTCTTAGTAGCAACAAATAAGATACGCTCTCCCTTCTTGGCAATCGCCTTCAGTGCCTCAGCGGCCTGGTCGATTTTAGCCACAGTCTTGTGGAGGTCTATGATATGGATGCCGTTGCGCTCCATGAAGATGTACGGAGCCATAGCGGGGTTCCACTTTCTTTTCAGGTGGCCGAAATGGCTGCCTGCTGCAAGTAATGTCTCAAATGATGTTCTTGCCATAATAGTTTACTTTCTTTTTTAAGTTTTTGTTCAAACCCAACCGGAGAGTAACTCGGTATTTTAATATTTATGATTAACAAATTTACGATTTATCTGTCAGCCTATTCAATTGGCTTCAAATTCGTCCACCCAAAGACTCAAAAACAGAAAATCTTTAATTCATAAATCCTTAAATATTGAAATCTAAGGTCTTCCCGGTTTAGATACTAAACGAATTGATAATAAAAAAATTTGATTTAAAATATATTCGTCAGTAAGTAATGAAAACAAAGTTAAAGAAAACCGTTGTGTTCGATTAACGTTTACTGAACTGGAATCTGCGGCGTGCCTTCGGACGACCCGGCTTCTTACGCTCAACCACACGTGAGTCGCGGGTGATGAACCCAGCCTGACGGAGCGCCTTCTTGTCGTCGGCGTTGATTTTCACGAGCGCCCTTGCAATAGCAAGACGAAGCGCCTGTGACTGCCCCGTGTAACCGCCTCCGAAGAGGTTCACTTTGATGTCGTACTTCTCTGCCACGTCGAGGAGTGTGAGCGGCTGCTTCACAACGAACTGTATTAACTCAGACGGGAAATAGTCGGCGAGGTCACGCTTGTTGATAGTGATCTTACCAGTACCCTCTTTCATATAGATACGGGCAACAGCTGCTTTACGGCGGCCCAATGCATTAATTACTTCCATGTTGAATGATTATTTAAGCGTGTTAATATCAATAGTCACTGGGCTCTGTGCTTCCTTGTTGTGCTCAGGACCTTCAAAGATGTAGAGGTTTTTCAGCACTTTAGCTCCAAGACGTCCCTTAGGAAGCATGCCTTTCACTGCATGACGAACAATTCTCTCATATCCCTTCGGGCGTTTTGCAAGGTCTTGCATACTGATTCTATGCTGACCTCCTGGATAACCAGAGAAAGTGATGAGTTCTTTCTCCGCCCACTTGTTGCCAGAGAACTGCACTTTGTTCGCATTGATGATAATCACGTTGTCTCCACAGTCCTGATTGGGTGTGAAGCATGGCTTGTATTTGCCACGTAGAATTTTCGCTACTTTTGAGCACAGACGGCCTACAATCTGGTCGGTGGCATCCACCACCACCCATTTTTTGTCAGCCTCCTGAGGTGTTGCGAAATGAGTTGAGAAACTTAACGTTTTCATTCTTTAATTTTACTTTTTTGTTGTTACTAAATAGCTTACTGCCAGTGATTCACGGACCATGCTCCCGGCTAATAGGACACACTATCCACACACCAACAAAGACACGCTTCGGGGAGCGCGTCTGTAAAATGGACTGCAAAGTTACGAAAAAACCTCCACACAACCAAACAATTGCACACTTTTTCTCAACATTTTTTTGATTTTCTTGTGGAAAGGGATTATTCAGCAACGAATTGCACCCGGCAAAATGTTAATACTAACTTATTTCATAACAGGCCGGACACTATGACCATCTATACGTTGAGAGTATCCTATATGTGGCTCATCATCGTTGGTGTAGAGTCCATAAGCATACATATAGTATTTTATGATAGAATATTTACGGCTTGGACCTATTGTTGAAGACCAGTATCTCAAAAACCTGCCTGTATCAGAAGAATGATCGCCAGCAGCCGGGAAAAACACATAATTCCCATTAGTACCCGTAAACAACCATCCATTCACGCCTTTCACCGTTGTCCATTCTTTTGTGCAGTTATCCACAAGCATGTTGAGCTGTTCAACACTCGGCATACACCAGTTTCCTTTCCACTTCACATGAGCCACATCATAATCGGTTCCGGAAATGTCCTCAATATATTTGCAAGAAAAAACAGTACTGTCACAAAGCGAGTAGTTTTCCCACCCGTCTTTATCCTTCACCTTTGTCTCCCCCCATGCATAATACCCGCCATATTCCCAAGGAGAGGAAGCCCCGACATTGCAGCAAGCAAATTTCACACCGATGCCCAAATCGATGGCATGAGGATGCTTATTGTCCGGGCAGAGGGGAACGTCCAGTTCAGCATACGGGCTGGCAAGCACATCAAAGCCGGCCATCTTGACCACCGGATAGACACGGTATTTTTTACCCCCTGTCAGGTTTTGAAACTCAATGCTATAAGAAGCGAAATCCTTCACATTCGTATATTGTCTCTCAAAATATGACGGTGTGCGCACAACATTGCCGTCCTCATCAAAGATTGCGAATCCGACAGAAAAAGGGAAAAGCCCGCCTTTGGATACTTTCGCCGACACCACATATTTTAACGGATTGTTTTTGTCGCGAGTGAATTTCACGTCAGAGAAACTTGGAATGACTTGCCCGTCATAGATAGCCTTACCGGAGGCACTATAGTCGTCGCCCATCTGCCACTGAGACGGTCCGTCAGTGTCAGTGGCAATTCCATGAGCACTCCAGGAAGGAGAGATTGTCGCCTTATCATTTTGCAGACTCTCATAGGCTTCGGTGCTACGTCCCGCACTATTCAGATAAACATTAGACGGAAAACCCGAAACAGTCTCCACACCGGCAGAGAGAGCGCCTGCCAAGCATCCTGTCCTGTCACTTCCCAAAGGCAGACCGACAATCCAGTCAAACCCAACCTTCAACTTTCCACGCATCAACATATTTTCCACATCCACATCAACGCCTACCACAGAAGAGTGCTGGTCAACCCTATTCACACAAGGACTGCTGAGGTTATATCCTCCAGAAGCAGGATAATAGGTGATGTCCACTGTATGGACATAGTCAGCTTTGACATCTGCAGTCATGGCAAAATCCATCATGTCCCCATCGATTCTCGGACCGACATTCAGATAAAGCCTGGTACCCCATGGTCCTCTAACCTGGTCGCTCTTGTAGGTGGAATAAAGAATGGCATTCTTCAAACTACCGACAAGAGAATAATTGATTTCCGACTGGATATTGCAAACAGCATGAAGTTCTATGAACGAGAGCAGACGGTCGGCATCAACCACACACTTCATCCATCCTGTGATAACAGGACTGGCATTGAAAGACAGCTTTGAACTTGAATACAAACCATAAACCATACGGGGAGTAAAATAGCTGTTCCCGTTGACTGAGTAAGACTGACTGATATCAGGGATATTGACAGCAAAACGTGTGATTTCGTTTTGTTGAGCGCTTTGGCGGGCTTTAACATCATTACCGTCAACATCCTTTTCAACAAGAATGGCATATCCGTAGAACTGCGACATCACCTCGTGGAGATCAGCAGGACGGCATTTAACCACCCAGCCGTTATCGGTGGATGAGATGCCCGAGACCCAACCAGCGAACCCGCAGGGGAATTTGTCGGATGATTCAACAATGGCAAGCTTATCTCCAGATTTGGGCAGAACAGAAGACGGGGTGTTTGAATCCAAGGTGATAGTCATTCCGTCAACATTCTTCACATAGTCATGGATATTTCCATCGAGGCGAATGGTCTCCGCCTTATAGACAGGATCCTTACGCACGAAACTCATATACTCAATATCATCGAGTGAAAACGTGTAGGATTGAGTTGTTGTCTGCACAGTCTGAACTCCAGAGTCAAAGGTTATACTTTTCACCTCTTCTCGAAGAAACATATTGAACTCGCCATCATTACGAAATATGCAAAAAAGGTCACCAACAGGCCCAACAGGCCCAGGCGACTGTCCATGTATGATGTCGCTTCTGTTCTTTCCTGCCATCTCATTGATGATAGCCACAACGTCAGAAATGTCGGTATAACAGTCACCGTTCACATCAGAAAAACGTTTGAAGTTATCATCGCCTGACATCACATTAATTACCGCAACGACATCAGAGACATCAACCAGGAAATCCCTGTTCACATCTCCGAAACGTGGAACGTAACGGATTGTCAGCACCTCCTCATTAGGAATTAAGATGGTTCCAGATGAGGAAGTGAAACTTACTTTGTCCGCTTTTGGCTCGATTTTTGACAATCCGGGAAGGGGAAAGAAAGTGGAAGTGCCGTCAAGATGACGGACAGCTATTGACTGCGCAAAGGAAGCACCAGGGAAAAGCAGACACAGTAAAAATAATGTAAACAACCGGTATCTCATTGTCGTGAATGGTGTTAGTAGTGTTTTTGTGAAATTATTGAAAAAGCATCATCAACATCGTATTCAAATTCATAGTGACTACAGGCCGATTTCCCTAGCGATTCAATTTCTATTTGCGAAGATAGTAAGAATTCCGCAAACAACAAAAAAATGCCGAGAATATGTGATTCCTGTGTTTACAATTTATTCATTGACTATTGAAGAACAAAGAAGTGGAGACGGATACGGAATCTGTCTCCACTGTTAAAGATGACATAAATGACCATCATTTATTCACCCACATACCTCCTTCAGGAAGCACAAAACCTTGCTGTGGGCGTTTATAACGGTTGCCCAGTTTTCTCTGTGCTTCCAGCTCCCAAGGCAGTTTTTTAGCGTCCTCTGGTTTTATAATCACCTTCGTTCCCACTCTGGCATACTGCCGTAGCATATTCAGGTCGTTATTACGCAATCGGATACATCCTTCGCTGTCGCGTCCCGGAACAGAAATCGCGTTGGAGCTGCTTCCATGAATTCCGATGCTTCTGTTGCTTGCGACCCGATGGCTGTTCAGCTGCAGTCGCATGAACCAGTCGCCGTATGCCAGGATATTTCCCCTGCCGTCTTTAAAGTCATGCCTCCACGAACTTGCCGGCTGTATCTGGCTTATAGTAAATGGAATGTAATTCCCGTTTCTGTCTTTGACGCACACAGGAGTCGTGCCGTCTCCCGACCTGGTTTTGTCTCCTATGTTCCTTGCCAGACACACGGGGAAATGCGCCACGAGTTCTCTTCCGTTTGATGTATCCTCGTAAACATAAATTCTAAAGTCCCGTTTGGAAATGACGAAGATGCAATTCTGAGGATTGACATTTTCTTTATAGACATTTCCCACATCATTGCTGTCATACACAAGATAATGTTTTTTTGGGAAAGAATTCATAGCCGCCCATCTCATGCCGAAGGGTTCTGGGTCCTCATCGCCAGTCTGGACAAAGCGGTTTGTGGCTGCCGGATTCTGCGCATTCACATTGATTACTGCAACAGCCAGCATTAAAGCAGATAATACTTTTTTTATCATGATAATTTACTCAAGTTTCTGAAGTAAAAAAGGAAGCAGAGTTAATTTAAAGATTAGATTATGTAAGATGTAAGATTTATTAATCCACATACGCGAACTGCATATACACATATACAGTCCGTCCGTTATACCTGGTCTTAAAGAAATTGCCTGAGGTGCCCAGATAAGGCAGACGTGTGTATTTCGGCACATGCACATTGTATCCGTATGAATTTGTAAGAATACCCGCATTCAAACTGGGTGAGAGACGGAAATTAACGTTAGTTCCATTGATGACCAGACTGCGTCCTCCATTGTAGTTAGACTGCTGATAATTCCTGGCACCTCTCATATTGGCAAACTGAGAATGAATCCAAAGAATATCGCCATTCACATAAATGCTGTAAAAGCCGTTTCGTGTCTGACCGGCATAGGTGAATGTCGTACCTTTGGGGTAATGGATGTGGTTACCATAATAATCGCTGAGAACACCTGCGTTCATAGACGGTCCATAACGCAGATTCGTGTTATTTCCTGTCAGCACAATGGTCTGTGCGTTCGCATTACTGCAAAACAAGCAGATAGAAATTATCAATGCAATTGTCTTAAATAAATGTTTCATGTTGTCAAAGAATTTTGGTTAATAACAAAGTTTTATCACTGTATTTACATTTTCTTCTGCAAAATTACAAGTTTTTACCTTAAAAACAAAAAAAAACATCTTTATTTCTCTTTTTTTTCTAGAAAGCACTGTAAAAAAGCTCTGTTGGATGATTGAGCAACCATAGTAAAAAAGGCCGTAGAGGATTCCAAGAAAAAGGGGATGTGCCCTTGAACCAGACACATCCCCATAAAATTAATATTCCATGAAAAGTTATCCACCGAAGTTGTCGAAGCGGATCATGTCGTCCTCTACGCCGAGTGAGTGCAGGAGGTCGAGCACGGTCTTCGCCATCATAGGAGGTCCGCAGAGATAGTATTCCACGTCCTCAGGTGCCTCATGCTGCTTGAGATAAGTGTCTCCCAACACATTGGCAATGAATCCGGCAGAATATTTCACGCCAAGTGCGTCTGCCTTCTTGTCGGGGAAGTCCAGTCCGAGGTGGAAATGGAAGTTTGGATATTCTTTCTCCAGCTCGAGGAAGTCCTCCATGAAGAACACCTCGTCGATTCCACGTGCTCCATAGAAATAGTGCATCTCGCGGTCGCGTGTGTGCAGCGTCTTGAGCATGTGCATAATCTGTGCGCGCAGCGGTGCCATACCAGCTCCACCACCTACCCATATCATCTCTCGCTTGGAGTCGAAGACAGGTGCGAACTCTCCGTAAGGACCGCTCATCACGCACTTGTCGCCCGGTTTGAGGCTGAAGATGTAAGTCGATGCGATACCTGGAGGTACTGGTTGGAATCCTACCTGTGGTTTGGGCAGGAACGGTGGCGTGGCGATACGCACGGTCAGCGTGATGATATCGCCCTCATCAGGATAGTTCGCCATAGAGTAAGCACGTATGGTCGGTGTGTCGTTCTTGCACTTGAGCGAGAAGATATTGAATTTCTCCCACACCGGCACATAAAGCTCTCCGATGTCGTTCTTGTCGAAGTCCTTGTCGTAGTCGAGGTCGTAAGCCGGAATCTTGATCTGTGCGTAGGCTCCAGGCACGAAGTCCATGTGTTCTCCCGGCGGGAGCTGCACCTTGAACTCCTTGATGAACGAAGCGACGTTCTTGTTGCTGATGACCGTACACTCCCATTCCTTCACGCCCATGACCGACTCAGGCACCTTGATGGAGAGGTCGCCCTTCACCTTGCACTGGCATCCCAGACGGAAATGCTCCTTAATCTGCTTGCGGGTGAAATGACCTTTCTCTGAATCGAGAATCTCACCACCGCCCTCAATCACCTGGCATTTGCACTGGCCGCAAGAGCCCTTACCTCCACATGCAGATGAGAGGTAAATGCCATTCTCAGAGAGCGTGGAGAGCAGGCTGCTTCCCTGTCCCACCGACAGTTTGTTCTCACCGTTGATGGTCAACGTGACGTTGCCGCTCGGTGACAGGTATTTCTTGGCAATCAACAGAATAATCACCAACACGAGTATAATTGAAAGGAATACTCCTATACTTGCTAAAATAAAATTCGTATCCATAATTCTTATTTACGATTTAAATATGTAAGATTTACGATTTAAGTTACTCATCTGTCCGAATACATTCGATCTCTCATTGTGAGAATAGAACTAACTATTATCCTATATAATTCGTTACATTCATTTTGCAAATCAGTCAGGCGTTCTGGCTTAAGCATCTCTGTATCACTGATGATTTCAAGCCAATGAGCTGTTTCGTCTAATTCCTCCTGAACAATCTTCAGCTTATTCAGAAAATCTTTGTCAGATTTTCCAACACAAGCTGCACGATAGTTTGCAGAAGGTAAGGTTCCTGAACGAACAATTTGCTTTGCTATAGCATTTCCAGAAATCGAATGCGGCATTTCATCCACCATCTTTATTATTCTGACTGCAAATCGTCTAAATCTGATAATCAACTCTTCTTTTGTCATACTAAATCTTACATCGTAAATTTTTAAATTCTTAAATCCCTAAAGTTTTAAGCCCGAGAAACACATAAATGCCATTGCCATAAGACCCACGGTGATGAATGTGATGCCAAGACCCTGAAGGGGCTTAGGCACATCGCTGTAAGCCATCTTCTCTCGTATGGCAGCCAGACCTACAATAGCGAGAGTCCAGCCGATACCTGAACCGAGTGCGTATGCCACGCAGTCGCCCACCCCACCGATAAACTGTGTGGAATTAGGTTCCATGTTGATACGCTGCTGCATGAAGAGAGATGCACCCATGATGGCACAGTTCACGGCGATAAGCGGGAGGAAGATACCAAGTGCTGCATAAAGCGAAGGTGAGAACTTCTCCACCACCATCTCCACAAGCTGCACCATGGCAGCGATGACGGCGATAAAGAGTATGAATGCGAGGAAGGTAAGGTCAACGCCTTCAATGAGCGCACCTTCCGCAAGCACCTTCGTCTGAAGCAGATAATCTACAGGGACAGTGATGAGCAGCACGAACGTGACTGCAATACCCAGCCCTAGGGAAGTCTTCACAGTCTTAGATACAGCCAGATACGAGCACATACCTAAGAAGAACGCGAAGATCATGTTGTCCACAAAAATCGAACGGACAAACAAACTAAAGAAATGTTCCATAATTCTACGTTTTTTTAGTTATGTGATTATTGTACCTTATCTTTATTATATGCACGGTGTGCCCAGATGATGCATCCCACGAGTATGAGCGCCATGGCCGGCATGGTCATCATACCGTTGTGGAGATAACCGCCTCCGTTGTCGAGCAGCCATGAGTCGGGGATAATCTGGAAACCGAAGAGCGAACCGAATCCGAAGAACTCACGCACGAAGCCCACGATGACCAGTACAGCTGCATAGCCAAGACCGTTGGCAATTCCGTCGAGGAAGGATTCCCACGGTCCGTTCATCATGGCAAACGCCTCGAGACGTCCCATAAGGATACAGTTGGTGATGATCAGTCCTACATAAACGGAAAGCTGCACGCTCACGTCATAGACGTATGCTTTCAGGATATTGCTCACGATGGTGACGAGCGCCGCCACAACAACAAGCTGCACGATGATACGGATACGGTTAGGGATGGTCTTTCTCAACAGTGAGATAATCACATTGGAGAATGCCGTGATGACCGTAACAGAAAGTCCCATTACGATGGCAGGCTTGAGCTGTGCTGTGACAGCCAGAGCTGAGCAGATGCCAAGCACCTGCACTGCCACGGGGTTATTCAGGTTGAGAGGGCTTTTGAATACTTCGCCATTCTCTTTTGAAAATAATTTACCCATATTCTTTGTCCTCCTTATTTTTTAAGACTCTCGAGAATGTCGGAATAAGCCGACAGGCTCTGTTGAATCATATTGTTAACACCATCTGAAGTAAGTGTTGCACCCGTGATGCCGTTCACATAGTTGTCGGCACTCAGGTCGCCCTCCTTACCTTTCTTCACCACACTCAGCGCCACTTTCGACTTGTCGTCGCCGGCATAGAGCTTCTTTCCCTGGAATGTGTTCTGGAACTCACTCTCTGTGATGCGGGCACCCAGTCCTGCAGTCTCGCTCTCATGAGAGAAGTAAGTGCCATACACCGTCTCGCAGTCGTCATCGAGCGCCACATAGCCCCAGATGCCTCCCCACAGACCGGCTCCAGTCATCGGGATCACATATTTCGTACCGTCAGGGGTCTCCGCCACATAAAGGGGGCGCTTCGACTTCGAAAGGTCCTTGTTCTGCACTTCGAATCCGCCTTTGTCCTGCTTGTCGGATGCTTTTTCGCCATAAACAGGGTCAGCTTTCACCAACTCAGCGTATTTCTCCTGCACATTATAATCAGACCCTTTCTCAATGCGGAGCGCAGCGAGAATCTGGCTGCGTTTGTCGTTTGCCACATTGTCATCCTGTGTCGGCTTCAAGGCAGATGCCACGAAAGCCAGGAGGAACGCCACGATAATCACCATGACGGATGCATATATTATGGTGTATGCGTTACCGTTTGTATTCAGTTTTCCCATAGTCTCAGCCCTCCTTCACTTTTACCGCACGCTTTGCGCGCTTGTTGATATTACGTTGAACCACACAGTAGTCGATGAGCGGTGCAAACACGTTCATCAGCAGTATTGCAAGCATCATTCCCTCCGGATAGCCCGGGTTGAGCACACGGATGATGATAGCCATCACACCGATAAGGAATCCGTAAATCCACTTGCCGCACTCCGTGCGGGCAGAAGTCACAGGGTCGGTTGCCATAAACACGGCACCGAAGCAGAAGCCTCCCACAGTGAGGTGCTCATACCACTGGAAATTATCTGCCACCTTGTCCTTGAAGATGAACGCCATGAGCGCACCACCCACAAACACCGACAGCATCGTTTTCCAGCTGGCCACCCCCGTGATGAGCAAGAGTGCTGCACCGAGAGCGATGGCGATGACGCTGGTCTCACCGATGGATCCAGGCATTATTCCCGTGATGGTGTCCATGAATTCAGTTGTCACAGCCACCGGCTTGTCCGCGGTGTTTGCAGCCAGCTCACCGAGCGGTGTAGCCATGGAATATGCATCCACATTACCACTCACACCAGTGATGCAGTCCCAATAGTTCTGGTTCACCCACACCTTGTCGCCCGACATGGTTGAGGGATAAGAGAAAAATAGGAACGCGCGCGTGACGAGCGCCACGTTGAAGATGTTCATACCAGTACCGCCGAAGATTTCCTTGGCGAAAATCACTGCAAAGGCAGTGGCGACGGCGATAATCCACAGCGGACAGTTGATTGGCACAATCATCGGTATGAGGATACCGCTGACGAGGAATCCCTCGTGGATTTCCTCGTTTTTCCATTGCGCCACAGTGAACTCAATGCCCAGCCCGACGATGTAGCTGACTGCGATTTTGGGCAGCACAGCACCCAGTCCGTAGAAGAAACTGCTCCAGAATGTAGGGTCCTCTCCATTGGCGATGTAATGCCAATATCCAACATTCCACATGCCGAAAAGCAGAGCCGGGGTAAGCGCCATCACAACAAACGACATGATACGCTTCGAGTCGATGGCATCATGTATATGGGCTCCTTTGGCTTTCGCCGTGTCGTTGGGGACATACATAAACGTCTCGAATCCGTCGAAGACGGAACGGAAAGCGTGGAGCTTGCCGCCCTCCTGGAAGGAAGGCTTGATTTTGTCGAGAAATTTTCTTAAACCCATTATGTAATTTATGATTTAAATATTTAAGATTTACGATTTTCAGTTGAGAGTTTGAGAGTGGATTCTAGGGGTTCCTAGGATTTTCTAGGGTTTCCTAGGGGTTTCTAGGGGTTCCTGGGGGTTTCTAGGATTTCTATTAAAACAACTAAAAACTAACAACTAAAAACTAACAACTAAAAGAATCATGCATTTTCTTTGCGTAGCATATCAAGTCCCTCACGCACAATACGCTGCAGTTCCAGCTTGGAGCTATCGACGAACTCCGCCATGGCGAAGTCCTCTGGAGCCACCTCATAGATACCGAGTGCCTCCATACGGTCGATGTCGCCGGCGATAATCGCCTTAATCAGCTGTTCAGGCATGATGTCCATCGGGAACACACTCTCGTATTCACCCGACATGATGCAATGACGATAGCCGCCTTTGATTCGTGCGTCGCACACATATTCCTTCTTCTTTCCCTGTAGCCAGGAGAAGTAAGTACGGCTGGCAGAGAACTGCTTCAGACGCGGCATGATCCATCCGAACGCCTCGTTCGCATCGTCACCCTCCGGGATGGCAGTCACCTCTGTGGTGTGAGCCTGTAGGAAGTCTGTTGACTCTACTTTCGTGCCAGTTAGCGGATTGCCGTCGATCAGGCGCACTTTCTTATCGGTCTTCACATTTTCAGCAAGGATGTCGCCAATCAGCTGGCCGACTGTCACCTTCGCATAACATGGATTGACCATCTCGCTGCCTGCAACGGCAATTACGCGAGAGAAATCCACTTTGCCCGTGCTCACCACCTTGCCGATGAAAATCAGTTCCTCGGGCCCGATGGTCCATACCACCTCACCCTTGTTGACCGGGTTGACATGATTGATCTGCACGCCCACATTACCAGCCGGGCATTTTCCGTCGAACACGGTCACCTTGGCATTCTCAGCTTTCAGGATAGCCACTGCTGCCCCGCGTTTCGCACCCAAATTGACCGGCGCGATCTTTGCCAGTGCATTGATTCCCGTCTGGAACGCATCCTCGTTGCCTTTCAGCGCCACCTCAAAGTCGGCAGCCAGTGGCATGTCGCAGAAAGTGGAGCAGAAGATGGCTTTCGGCTTGTCGTCAGGAGATGCCGTCACCGCGTATGGGCGCTGATTGATGTAGGCAAAGAGTCCTGCATCAAGCAGGAGCTTCTGCACATCGTCGGCAGTTGCTTTCGAGAGGTCGAGCTTGCCGAAATCCACATAGCTCTGCTTTGCGTCGGCCTCCACCTGGATGCTCAGCACTTTGCGGCGGTCGCCCCGCTCCACGGCCACCACTTTGCCGCTGACAGGAGACGTGAACTTCACTTCCGGATGCAGTTTATCAACAAACAACGCATCCCCGGCCTTCACCGTCATCCCTTCTTTCACCACCACTTTCGGCTTCACACCCACGAAAGCGTCGGGCACGAGTCCATACACTTTCGATGGTTTTGGCGTTGTGATTTCCGATGATGGCTTTCCTGCAAGATTGACAGTAAGGCCTTTCTTAAGTTTGATTACATTCGCCATAAATTAAAAATATTGTTTAAGTATATATACCTTCTTTCTTACATACTTTAAAATGCAAAGTTACAAAATAAATCGCATAATCAAGAACACAAAAACAAGATTTTTTAAAAAATGTAAAAATTTGCAGCCTGTAAAAAACATCTGCGACTGATTGCAAACACCATGTTGCAAATATATGATTCAAGTTTTGAAGTAAAAAAGGAAGCCGAGTTAATTTAAAGATTTAATTATGTATGATGTAAGATTTATGCAAGTGGTTCGGAATTTAAAAGGGAGTTAACGAGCCTGCTGCTCGTGGGCAATAGTTTTGCCAATGATAAATCGATATTAGAATCAAAATCAAACCATACAAAACCCATCAACAAATCTAACCAACTAAAAACTAAAAGCTAAGAACTAAAAACAAATTATCTGTCAGCAAAAATACACATTTTTTCTCAATCTCGCAAATAATTCCACGATGAAAAAGGGAAAAACATCTCATCACAGATAACCGAGGAACCGGTCAATGTCCTCATGCGTGGTTGCCCAGCTGGTGGCAAGCCTCACCACCGAGTGGCCGTTACCATGTTTCTCCCAGAAGCAGAACTCCACACGGTCAGACAGTTCGCTGATGGTTTTATCAGGGAGGATGACGAACAGCTGGTTGGTAGGAGGCTCAAAGAAAAAGGGGATTTGCCGCTGATGCAGCCCCGCTTTCAGATAGGCTGCCGCCTCAAGGGCATGTCTGCCTACATTCAGATAAAGGTCATCGGTGAAGAGCGTGTCGAACTGGATGCCTGCAACCCGTCCTTTAGCCATCAATGCCCCATGCTGCTTGATGACAGTGAAGAAATGGGGAATCAGCTCAGGGTCGGGCACGACAACCGCCTCACCGAACAAAGCTCCGCATTTCGTGCCGCCGATATAGAAGGCATCGCAGAATTTCGCCAAATCCTTCAGACCGACATCGTTCTCAGGACTTGCCAGCGAATAGGCCAGACGTGCCCCGTCAACATACAGCAGCAAGCTGTGGCGGCGGCACACCTCATGGACGGCAGTCAGTTCCGCCTTGCTGTAAATTGACCCGTATTCTGTAGGCTGCGAGAGATACACCATCCCGGGAAACACGATATGGTCGTGATTCCCGTCGGCATAGAAGTCATTTACAAACCGGTCGATATCGTCAGCGCTGATTTTGCCCTGACGGTGAGGCAACGTCAAAATCTTATGACCACCCAGCTCCACAGCACCCGCCTCATGCTGGCTGATATGCCCGGTGTCGGGGGCAATCACCCCCTGATACGAGCGGAGCAGCGCACTGATGACGGTGGCGTTGGTCTGCGTGCCGCCCACCAGAAACTGAATCTCCGCGTCAGGACAGCCGCAAGCCACTCGTATTTTCTCTTTTGCCTGCAAGGAATAGGGGTCATAGCCATAGCCACCCGTCTTCTCCAGATTGGTCTTCATCAGGCGCTCCATTATCTTCGGATGTGCCCCTTCCATATAGTCGGAAGCCAATGATATTCGTTGCTGCATAGACAAATAATAACTATATAAATATGATTAGGCTATGCCTTCACCAGCCATTAGTGCGGTCGAGACGACCACAATCCCAGCCTATATCTTATATTACTAAATTAAAAATTCTTGCGGCACCTCGAAATGAGGGCAAATTTCAATAGGTAGCCTCCAGCCATCCGAGCATAGCAAGCAGAGAGGCACTCCAGTTGATGGCAATCTCATTGGAGGCATAGGAGTCGGTCACGTCAATGTATGACTCGTCGGGCTGACTCGACGGATAGTTCTTCACATTTTCCTTGTCCTGCTGTCCTGGGTTCGGACCACCTACGAGCATTCCCGGGAA
>JAEEGG010007598.1_pt1 | contig 24917 bp, 23 predicted proteins | sample 9134161 | NCBI WGS metagenome assembly JAEEGG01 (sample SAMN16246543, study PRJNA631951) | gut metagenome | biome: gut microbiome; feature: rumen; material: CR-attached | host: Bos | place: Iran: Karaj | collected 2018-10 | reverse complement strand
ATCCCGGTCCTCCTCAGGGAGGGTCAGATGCCCTTTCACCGGACATTGACAACTGAATACTAAACCGTAAGCTGATTACGGCCTTACCTTCTTCTTTAAGGTCTCGGATTCTATAAATCTTAGCTGTAAGTGGTTGTTCAGAACTTGATAAGATATCTTTACCGATCAGAGCATTAATAAATGTGGATTTTCCTCCACTGTAATTACCGATTACAACCAAAGGCACCCTGTTGCTTGCCGTCTCAGAAAATCTTGAAAGATCCTTACTAACCTCTGGCTGTTCACTTATTTTTTCATCTATAAGCGGTCTCATGAGATTAAATGTGTCAGCAACCTTGGGCAATATGTCTCTGGCATTTTCAAGTTTGCGATCACCATAAGAAACCGAGACTTCGTTTGAATACTTATCTGTCTCAGCAAGTGATTTTAAGTCATTGTATTCATCCGGGGCACCTTCGAATATGATCTCAATTTTTTCGTCTTCAGCCTTATAAGCCTTGATTATCTCATCTAAGATCTCATTCACTACGAAAGGGAAAAATGCTGTGGTAAGTCTCTCAGAAGTAAGAGGGCCGTTTATTTCAATGTTTTGCCATTCAGATACTGTTGCAAAATCATCCTGAGAATCACCATTTTCAGAGGGTTCAACAAACTTTTCAACCCAGCGCAGATACTGAATGTTCTTCATATACGGGTTGCTTACTATTTTTACTCTAGCCATCTTATAGACACCCCTTCACAGTTTCTTGCTTGCGGATGATTCAATTATACTATCGTATATAAATAAAGTGATGAGCTTGCTTGATAAGTTTAATAATTCTTAACAGGGAATTTCCTATTTCGATGTCGTTTTCTCCGTAATCAATAAGCTTATCTGTTATTCCTTTGGGTTTATCTGCCATAATTTTACAACGAGAACTGTTCCATTAATAGGACTTACACAGAGGGAAAACGGCGGTTTTAAGCCCATTTCCGTCCGTTCGTAAGTCCGATTAATGTCAATTATGGCTTGATATTATTAGATTAGACAGAGATGTTAAGGCATCTCTGCCAAAGGAATAAGAGAAAAAAGAGTATCTGGAGGTCAGAGATATGATCAGAAAAGTACTATGGATCATCTTTGCAGCTATTATAGCTATTGCTTGCATCTTCAAAGCTTTTTTAGCCATCTTGGGTTTTGTATTAGTTCTAGTAGCATGGTTGATCTAATCCCAAAAAGGAGAGGCTTCAAAACCTCTCCTTTTTTTCAAATGATTATTTGCGACGCAACTTCACTATGACATGTAATTATTTATTCGATTTACGCTGAAATATATCCTATCTTATTAACGCCTATAACACCTCGTTTAAGCTCATAGAATTCCACTGTTTCTGGTTCTAAATAATCCGGTTCTATATAATCGGCATCTAAATAGTCAGCTTCAGCGTAATCAGGAGTTAAGAAATCTGGAAGAACAACATCAACTCCCATTGATTTTAGGTATTCAACTGGCATTTCATAATCCTGATCTACAAGTCCAAAACAGGTAAAACCAGTATCAACACAAATGGACAAGAACTTCTTCTTTCCAAAATTGTAAGCAACAGAAATAGCAGTTCCAATAAGACTTCCTATAACGTATCCAATAACAGGGAACTCAAAACCAATAATTTGAACTACTGCACCGCTTATAACACTGCCAATTGATGTTTGACTTATTGCCTCACCTATTACATTGCCTGCAATCTGTCCATATACCATTCCAACACCAACAACAGCACGATCAACAAATGCAGCACCCATTTCCCTTGGAGATTTACGACCAAGTGCAACTTGTATACTATCTTTAATAGTATCTACAACAAAGGCAACAGCGGCCCCAATCCACCCCGGATTGACTTTCTTTAACCCTTCACCAAATGCTCCTTTTTCGATCATAATCTGAAGGGCACAAGCTAGATAACCATTAATAAATCCAGTAGCTGCAGCAGTAGCTGTTGTTTCCCCTAAATGAGCTAGTTGTTCTCCTGTTAATTCTCCATTTTTAATTAAGTAATCTATACAACGAAAAATCTCAGGTGTTAATTGGAAAGCTACAGAAATAATTGCAGCAGAGTAGCCCGCTTGTTTTGCCTGTTCCATTACATATTTCATATCAATGGAACTATCTAAGGTAACTCCATAGTTTGCTGCTTTAAATTCACCTTCGCCTTTTTGTGCAGCTTTGGTAGCTTTTTTTAGATCTTTACTATCAATAGACCTGCCTTTGATACCTTTTCCATTATCGATTGTATCGACTAATTGTTTATCGGTCTCATGATATGATTCCGCTAGTTTAGGCCTAGTTAATATATTATTCTTGTATCTACGATCCGCTGCTGCTTTAGCATCTTTAACGAAATCTTCTTGAACTAATCTTTTCTGTCCTTTATAAAGCGCTTCTCCTGTATCCTTGTTGAGGATCGCCTGCGCCGTAGCCGCAGCTTCAGGAGTATTGTATGCTTTCATGCTATAATCCTGAATCTGATCACCAGAATACAAACGCACATCAACCGAACCATATCCGGTCTCGTGCATAACACGGGCTCTATCAGAAGAACCTGCTGCAACAGCATCTATGTTGAAAGTGCCTGCAGCCCACTCTTCTAAAACAAACCCCTTAAAGAAATCTAAGCCTTGACCTCGCTGCTGATGGTTATTGATTGCATCTTCCATAGCTTTAATTGCATCTTTGACACAAGAAACATACGCATCACCTTTATACGATGATGCGCCTGCAGCAAGATTCGATGCTAAACATGCTTCCCAGCCTTGTTTTAAGCTGTTATCGCTATCCATATAACCACCTATTTCTTACAGTATTATTTATTAATAAAATCTTCCATTTCTTCCAAATAGAACTTGGTGATTGCATATAAGAACATCATTTCTCTAGTCAATTTTATGTTCTGTTTTCCTGTAGCTATCGCGCTAGCAACTTCTACTACGCCTGCACCTGGAACTAGAATATTTGTTAGCACTGCTCTTGCTTTCGTTCTTTTAGCCACTTTGCGTTTTTTCTGATTCTCCTCTAGTTTCTCATCAGAAACTTTCATATCTACCTTCATGAGCTCATCTTTATATAACTTCTGAAAAGCTTCATACTCGTTATCACTATTTAATTCTTTTTCATCAATTGAAATGACAGCGTTATTCCCAGAAATTCCGTATTTAACACCATATTTGTTATATTTAACTTTCATGATAGGAACTATTTTTTCAATTCCCTTAATGTCATCCATAAATATGATCTTATTAGATACATTTCGATTCTTTGTGTTGTCTAAATATACTTTCTCCGTCCAAGCAATAACCTCAATGGATCCATCTTTTGTTCCGATGATTTCGCCGGTTTCTGCATTGTCATCATTTGATAGAACTAGCTGTTTAAGGTAATTTAATGCAATTTCGTCTTTCTTTTCATAAACAACTATTAGCTTTTTCTTTGCATCAAACATATTGGGCCCTCACTTATAAATTAATATACGTGTAGATTATCAAACATAAACCTATGAGACAACAAACTATCTGTTAAGTTAAGTTAAATTCAATTTATCACATCGATAGTGACATAAATCGGACTGATTTACACCTTTGACACCTTTGACACCTTTGACACCATTTTATGTACCTGAGCGATAATAATACAATCGAAAGTAATCGAAAAAACGTGTCGAAAACGCTTGTAAAAACTACATTCGGGAGAACCAAATCGAAAGCAATCGAAAACATATAGACTTCTCGGGCGCCGTCCCGACAATGAAACCCTTGAACGACTAAACCCTTGATTTTATTGGGTTTGCAGGTTTTAAGCATGAAATTTTACGCCAATTTTACACCAATTGATCCAAAAATGGTGGCACCTGCGATATAATCGCACATTTCTGGCAGATGCAATTATTCAGCGCCTTGTGAGCATATTCACAAGGCGTTTTTATATGCCACCACGAGAAACTATGCGAAAGTGTGAAAGACTTTGCCGAAACGTATGTACATTTTTTCGGCATGAAATCATTGGTACTCCAAAACTGCAATTGCACCTAGTTTGAATCCAATCGCACATTGGAAACCATGTCCGCTCACACCTATTCTTGTGCTAAGAATACTTTGTACAGGGAGGCGACAGTTTTGAGGGAAAAACCAAAACTCAATCTTGGTCTAAATGCTTTCGAAGAGTTGTTCATGGACAAGGAAGAACTTTTAGAGTCTCTCCTGCCTAAAATATATGATATTCCTATTAATCTTATAGATGACTTCCCTGCCCACCCATTCAAGGTAAAGATGGACGAGGACATGGAATACCTCATTACCAGCATAAAAGAACAAGGGCTAATAACTCCCGTAATCCTGCGTCCCAAAAAAAAAGGCAGATATGAGATGATATCAGGACACCGCAGAAAAGAAGCCTGCGTCCGAGCCGGATTAGCCATGATCAAGGCGGAAGTACGCGAAATGACACAGGACGAGGCTATAATCCTCATGGTGGACTCTAATCTGCAGCGCACAGTGATCCTGCCGAGCGAGAAGGCATTCTCTTATAAGATGCGGTTGGAAGCGATAAAACGGCAAGGAAAACGCACAGATTTAACTTGTGACCCACTGGGGCACAAGTTCGAAGGAGTTAAGTCTGTCTCTGCAGTAGCAAACAATTCGACTGACAGCAAGACCCAGGTGCAGCGCTATATCCGCCTCACAGAACTAATCCCTGAACTCCTGGATCTCGTCGACTAGCGGAAAATGGCCTTGAGACCCGCTGTAGAGCTCTCCTACCTTTCTAAGGAACAACAGGAAAGCGTTTATGATCAGATCCTTGACCGCGAATGCATGCCGTCACATGCTCAAACCATCAGGATGCGAAGGTTATCCGAGCATGGTCAGCTTAACGATGCTGTCATTAGCACCATTATGAAAGAGGATAAGCCCAACCAGGTGGAAAAGATACATATCCCCTACCATGAGATCAGAAAGTACATTCCTAAGGGTGTTTCATACGAGAAGACCGGTGAATTCATAAAGAGGGCTCTGATTTTTTATCAGGAGAATCACAGCAAGAGCTCAAGGCCAACGGCTCATTGAAACCGCTCCCAACTTATATAGCCTATTTACTACATGGTATAATCGTCCTATCTGAGAGGAAACTCTTAGAATGGAAAATTAACAGAATAATGTAGTGAGGTTAACACTTCCTTTCTATACTATACCTATTAGTAATTATATCATCCAAGTAAAGAAGCCTTGATTATAAATATATTCCTTATATAAGTATTGCGAGTACTCTTGTGCCGTTTTCGTTCAGAATTTGTTATATTTCTGGTGATTTGTATCAAATTTCAGACTTTTTTCAAAAATCATGCACAATATCGACCTCTCCCACTGCTTAATAGTGAAGACACAAGTTGTTCAAGGACGGTTACTCAGGTAATCGTCCTTTTCTTTTGTAACTTCATTCACTTTACATATCGCTAAGCCAAGGAGTCCAAAGCAGACGGCTAACCGCATCTACTAAACGGGACCTACAGCTTGGCGATAAATCTTTAAGAAGGAGGAAAAAACGCATTGGAAGACAAATGCAAAGTGATTGCCATCGCTAACCAAAAAGGCGGCGTTGGGAAAACAACCACTGCAGTCAACCTGGGAGTAGCACTCGGTCATATGGGTAAACGAGTTTTGCTTATCGATGCAGATCCGCAAGGAAGTCTGACTCGAAGTTGCAATATCAGTAAGCCAGATGACTTAGACATAACTCTCTCTGAGCTCTTGGCCTATCAGATGTCTGGAGACAGTAAGGACATGATCTTCGATGATCCTATAAGGCATTTCGAAAACATTGATCTTATTCCATCCAACATCAGTCTTTCCGGTACTGAGACAGCTCTGTTCAATTGTATGAGCAGAGAATCTGTACTGAAAAGAACGATCAAGCCGCTTCGAGACATGTACGATGTGATCCTGATCGACTGCATGCCGTCTCTTGGCATGATGACCATCAACTCTCTTGTAGCAGCTGACTCAGTCATTATCCCTTGTGAACCGTCTTACCTGTCAGTTAAGGGTTTAGATCTCCTGCTTCATTCCATATCAAGGATAAAGCGACAGATCAACCCGGAGCTGAAGATCGATGGAGTTCTCATGACGATGGTTGATTCCCGAACAAACAACGCAAGAGACATCACGAGAGCTTTGCGAGATGCAATGGGTAGTAATATTAATGTATTTAATATAGAGATACCCCACTCAGTCAGAGCTACCGAATGTCCGAATGTAGGCGAAAGCATATTTACCCACGATCCAAAGGGTAAGGTTGCCGAAGCCTACGCTAATCTGGCAAGGGAGGTGATCGGACTTGAGAGAAAAGCCCAAGTTAGACCTAGGCCTTACGGCGTACGATGAACTCTTCAAAGACGACAAGGAGATCCGTGAAGGAAGACTTCCCAAGATCTACGACATTCCTATCGAGCTTATCGATGAATTCCCTGACCACCCGTTCAAGGTGAGGATGGACGAAGACATGGATCAGCTTGTGGAGAGCGTCAAGGAACGAGGACTTATTACACCTATCACATTGAGACCCAAAGAGGACGGACGGTACGAGATCGTTTCCGGACACAGACGAAAGAAGGCCTGCGAGATCGCAGGTCTTTCTACTGTAAAGGCAGATGTTCGAGAAATGAGCCGTGATGAGGCAATCATCATGATGGTCGAGTCGAATTTGCAAAGGTCAGTGATCCTACCCAGTGAGAAAGCGTTCTCTTACAAGATGCGTCTGGAGGCTATGAAAAGACAAGGTATGAGGACTGATTTAACTTCGGCGCCAGTGGCGCCGAAGTTGGGAGAGCGTTCTAATCTTCAACTTGCAGAGCAGGTTGGAGAAAGTAAAGACCAGATTCGACGCTATATCCGCCTTACCGAACTCGTACCGGAACTTCTGGATCTTGTAGATGAGAATCAGATCGCACTAAGGCCGGCCGTTGAGCTCTCGTACTTAACCTGCGATGAGCAGAAAATGGTCTACGAACAGATCTTGGACTGCGATTGCACTCCGTCGCACGCTCAGACCATCAGAATGCGTAAGTTCTCAGAAGAAGGCCGTCTCAATGAAGCAGTCATCGAGTCCATTATGCAGGAAGAGAAACCGAACCAGAAGGAAAAGATCCACATCCCTCTGGGACAGCTCCGGAAGTACATTCCGGAAACCGTGTCGTACGACGACACAAGGGACTATATCATGCAGGCTCTGGAGTTCTACCAGAAGTACCGCACGAAGGTTCCGCAAACCCCTAATAAAAATTTTCCAGGAAAGGCAAGGTAAACAAAAATGGAAAACCAGGATTACACACAGGCAACAGAACAGCAGGCACCCGTAGAGATGATCGAGATCAAATTCTCCAGGAAGCTTGCAAGACCGTTTACCACCAAGAACGGCAAGGACATGGTCGCTATCTCGATCCCTAATCAGGATCAGAACGACAAGAGACCTTGGGAAGAGTTCGTGCTTCCGGTACAGATGGTCCACAGTGATCACTACGGCAGCAAGTCGCTTTGGGCAAAGATCCCTGAAAACGGCACTACCGTTCTTTCGAGATCCACAAAACCTGAAGATCCCAATGGCAGTTGGACGAGGGAGGAACGAACCGTTGACAACAAGACCCTGAAATCGATGGTTGAAGCCTACAAGCTTAAGCCTAAAACTCAGGGAGCGCGTTGATCTTTATAACGCGTGTGGGAACCTAATTGAACATGCGTAGGCGTGTTTATTAGCGTTCCCCTTTCTTCCCCCCATACCCCCTAACTAACCCTTTCAATTTATTAATCTTAACCAGCTAAAGAAGAATGTAAGTGTTAACTCAAGTATGCAGTTAACTTAGAGTTTGAGTTATTAACAGGGCTTGAACAAATCGCACATTTAACAGCTTTATGTTTCTGGATTAAGATGCCAGTAAGAAATGGCTATGAGATTGACAGACTTGGAGTTAACTTGATTCCCTTCCTGTTTTTCTTTTTAGCCAGGCAATAATTAATACAAAGGGGGATGAACCTATGAAGTCTCTGTTGAAGTTAGTTATCAGTCTGGCAGTTAAGGTAGCAATCATTGCTCTGATCTATGCAATTGCTATGGGCTTTTCAATGTAATGCCTCCGGCGAGAAAGATATCCATTATTCTTTTTTAGCCAAGCTTTATAATAAATAAAGAGGTGTGAGCATATGAAGAAACGAGACATAGTGATTATTGCGACAGTATCAGGTATAGCAGTGATTGCTTTGCTGATTGGATTAGTCAGCTGCAATAAGAGTGATGCACCTGATGTTTCTTCTTTTAGCACAGCAGATCCGAGTGGAACTGAAGTTACGACGGAATCCTTAAGTGATGTCGATGCTTCAGATCCGAGCGAGGAAGTTCAAGCTTCTTCTTTGCAGGCAAATGAAAGTAATCAGGAAGTAAGCACGGAAACTACGAAGAATATCGAGGTCGCAAGTTCGACACAACAGACAAGTCAAACAAGTAGTAACGCGCCCGCGAGCACAGGAGGCGGAAATTCAGGATCAGGTCAGGAAAGCTCGAAAGCAACACCGACCCCTGTTCCGACTGAGGCTCCTGCAGATGATCCTACTGAAGCACCTAAGCCTACAGCTACCCCGACTCCGGAACCTACGGCAACACCGACACCTGAGCCGACAGCTACGCCGGCTCCAACGGCGACTCCCACTCCGGAGCCAACGCCAACACCTAAGCCTTACAGTATCGAAATTGTGTGTAACGGAGAAGTTATTCTGACGTACACATGGGCTTCAAGAGCTGACTACACAACTGCGAAGTACAATGAGCTTTGTGATCAGGCAGAAGCAATCGTAATCGAGAAATATGGCGAGGAATATCTGCTGATGAATCCTATTCATTCCAGATAAAACAACGCGACAATTCAAACCCAATAAGACGTTCTCAACTCGAGGGCGTCTTTTTTATTTCAAAAATCATGAAGCGAGGTAAAGACGACAATGAGTATCAAAAACAAAATTGTATCGGGCGTTCTTGCTGCTTTCATGCTCATCAATCCCGTTGCTCCTTTTAGCACGGTTTTCGCTGATGAAATCAGTGAGCCTACGGAGACAGTAACGATTGAGACTGAGGCCTCAGAAACTTCTGAGACCGAGGAGCAGGAAGAGACAGAACAGACGGAAGAGACTGTCGAAAACGAAGTTGAGTATACAGTCGAGTCTGAAGAGACACAGCCCGAGGAAACGGAAATCGTCATCTCTGAAACATCTGAGACGACGGAAACAAGAGCTCCGCCTATGGAGACTGAAGAAACAGAAGCAACTGAGACAACTCCTTCCGAGACTGTTGATACAGAACCGGAAGAGACTGAGAACGAGACGGTTATCGTGGAAGCTTCTGACAATGAGGAAATGCTCAGGCTTATTGCTGACATGCCTTACGGCTACAGACTGATCGTAAGAGCACCTGTTGATCTGACAGACGTAAATGTCTATCTTGGCGTTTATTTCGACGGATCCTATGTTCTCAGTTTTGAGAGCCAGTTTGACTACGATGCTGCAGTTTCTTATTTTGAGAGCGAAGGCATTAAGTACTGCGAAGACGGCGAGTTTGGTATCTGCGGAGGCTTCGGATTAATCAATAATGCCCAGATCAATCCTGATGCCACAACAAAGATTGCCATTATCGACACCGGATCTGATATAGCCAATGAAGCAGTATCCGTTATATCAGACGATGCTTCAGATGCTAACGGTCATGGTACGGCAATGGCATCTTATGTTCTTGAGAACACGGACGATGCTTATATCATCTCCGTCAAGGCATTTGGCAGTGACGGTAAGGGTGATGTATCTGATGTTTATGCTGCTGTTCAGTATGCAATTAACAGTGATGTAGACGTCATCCTCATGGCCTTCTCCTTGAGAGATAACGGCAACTACGATGCTTTCAAAGCTCTCGTTGCTGAGGCTGAGGCAAGCGGCATCACTATAATCGCTGCTGCCGGTAACAAGAATGCTGATGCATCCGGATATATTCCTGCAAACATCAATGGTGTTCTTACTATCGGTGCCGTTGATGCTGACGGATATAAGCTCTCTAATTCCAACTACGGAGATGCAGTTGAGTATTACGTTAATGCTGAATCGACATCTCAGGCAGCTGCTGTTTTTGCCGGCAAGTTTATCGCTGGAAACACTGGTGACATCGCAACTTCCTACGAGACTGAGTCTGGAGAGTATGGTACGGGAGCTGAGACTCTTGATCCTGATATGCTTTCGGATGATGCCGTCTTCGTCGTTGACGAGATCACTGTTAGGAAGCCTTCTACAATTCATGCTTCCGGTGCTCTGAAGACAGCTCTCAACAATGCAGGCTGGGTAACTGTAACGGGCGTTTATACGGTAGATGGAGTTAAAGCACTCTGCATCACCCCTAAGTTCGACGATCCTGTAAGCAGCGGTTCTTACTATAAGAATCCTTTCACGGGCAAGATCACAGCTTCAGCTGACAGTTACGGAGTTCTGGATGACCTCAGAACTCTTACCTATGGTCAGGTCGCATACGGCTTGATCTGTGCAGCAAACGATTATGGCTGGTCCGGAAATGAGTATTTCATGGTGCACCTCATGAGTGGCTATCTCTTCGGAACAAAGTTCAACAGCGCATATGCAACTGCTGACAAGAAATCTCAGGGCGAGCCTTTCGCAGATGTCATTAAGAATTCAAGTGTAAGATCTACGGCGGTCGAGGTTGCAGCCAAAATCTATGAGTATGCAGTTAATGCACCTGCTGACACCGATTACAAGATCTACTTCAATCCTAATGTCGGAGCACATGGTTCTGATGGTTACAGCCAGGCAGTACTTACTGCAGATATCCAGCCTCCGTCAAAGATCACGGTAGTCAAGACTCCTGCAAATGCTTCTGCTGTAGCAAATAACAATTGCTATAGTCTTGAGGGTACGACATATGGCCTCTATACAAGCGACGGTACTCTTGTCCACACCTTCACAATCAACGCATCAGGCACAACAGAAACATACACTGTATCGGATAGAAACAAGTCCTATTACGTTCAGGAGATTTCTGCAGGTAAGGGTTTCATGCTCGATACAGAAAAGTATTCAGTAGATTTTTCAAAGGCAGTAAATGGTCTTGTTACGATCTCAGTTTCCGATGAACCTGTATTCGACCCTATATCCTGGAATATCAGAAAGGTCGATCCTGAGAACTGGAATATCGTTCCGGGCGTAAGATCCTTCTCTGGCGCAGTATTCAGGGTCTACTACTATGACAAAACAGACATTATGTCTGCTGCTGATGGTCTTGCTCTTAAGGAGTCAGATGCTTTAGCAGTAGCCGAGTTCACGATCGATTCCAATGGAAACAGCTTCAGAGTCGATGTTCCCGGTTTAAAGGCAAATGCTGTTGCAGGGGCTCAAGGAAACTACTGGAGGAACTACACCGGTTCTGAAAAAGATGCACCTCTGGGAACATATGTCGTTAAGGAAGTGACAGCCCCTGCAGGTTATAACCTTCCTAATGACAATGCTAATCAGGGCATTGTTTTCAGTGTTTATCAGAGTGACAACGGCAAGTCTGATGTAAAAGCTTACTTTGGTACTGTAACCGGCAGTTCCGCTTTCGGGTACCTTGACGGTAACTATGTCGTTAATGAACCTTCGAAGTACGGCTGGGCAAGACTTATCAAGAGAGCCGAGAACACAGGAATACCTGTAAATGGTTCTTTCGAGACATCTTTTGCAGGAACAACCTATGGCATTTATGCTGACACAAACGGCAATGGTGTCTACAATGACGGCGAACCTCTTATGGCAACAGTTGTATTCGATGCTGATGGTCATATGGAGTCGGTAACCTATGCTGACGGATTTACTCCTAAGTTCGGTTTCCAGAAGTCTAATGACAGGTTCGAGCTTCCTTCCGGCAACTATGTTGCAATGGAGCTTAAAGCAGCTAAGGGATACTACTTCAACAACGAGAGTCTTCCTTTCACAGTAGAGGATAACTCAACAAAGGTCACTGAGGTTATTGCTACAGATCCTCACGCCTATGTACGAGTAAGCTTTACCCTTGATAAGGAAAGCGTACTCGGCAACAGTGTATCAGGTGCTGTATTCACAGTTTATGCAGACCCTAAGTGCACAAAGGCAATAGGAACTCTCACTGATGATGGTGACGGACACTACGTCTTTTCAGCGGATGACGGTATCCTCATTGCCCCTAACAGTGCTCTTCAGGGAGCTGACGGAGTATGGGCTTATGTTTTCGATACGTATCTTTACGTAAAGGAGACCAAGGGTCCTAACTGTATTATCCTTAACGGCTCTAAGCAGGAACTTACTTCTGAAGACAGCAATGCCGTTAGAGATACAAGCACTTATACGGTTCACATCAATCTTTCGGGGATCACTCAGAACAATCAGACAGGAACTCTTTCCTATAAGATAACTTCTGATGCAATAGCCGACGAATATGGTTCAAAGTTCAGTGTTTACGATGGTCTGAACGGTTACAAGACGAAACCTATAAGGATTGCCAATAACCTGACAGGAACCTTCTCAGAGACTAATGCTCTTTCTCTGGTAAAGAGGACAGAGACTCCTGACAACTTCGATATCACCGGCACAGTCTTCTCACTTTACGATGGCAGCATTCTGATTGCTACCTACAAGTACGAAGATGGCAAGTGGCAGTGGTTCGACAGAGACGGCAATGCAGTTGCTGGCACCTACTGGGAAGCTCTTGCGTTTGACACAACCTACACGGTATATGAGGACTTTGATCCCGGTTACTTTGAAGCAGATAGCGATGCGAAGATCCCTTATCAGGTCGTAAATGTTACTGAAGGCTGGGTCAAGGTCTCTGAGAGCAGATGGTCTTACACCTTCACGACACCTTCTTTCCACGATATGCCCGAAGCATTTGACTTCGGTGCGACCAACAACAAGCTCTACGGCAATGTCGAGATCAACAAGGTTTGGTCACAGGAAAGAACTAAGGATGAGGATCTTTCAGGTTATGTATTCATCTTTGAGTATGGCGGAACCGGCAAGGAACCTTCTTGGACCGGTATTACCATTACAAGAGTTACAGACGCTGACGGCAATATAGTTCTCAACGCTATCCCGATCGGATGGTACCGTGTTCGCGAGAACAACGAAGGTAACAGATGCGAATGGTCTTCAGATACGAAGATCATGGTTGGTGATGACGGAAATGAGTATGCTGTTTTCAATCTGGAAGACAAGCAGACTATCGAGTATGACGTTATAAACATCATCAGAGTAAACATCAAGGTAAACAAGCTCGATCTTTGGACCGGTGAGGTTATCTCCGATTATGAAGGAGATCCTGTAAGATTCAATCTTTACAGGGATGCCAATAACGACGGTATTCTCCAGGATGAAGAGAGACTTCACAACTACACAATCGCTCCTGATGCAGACAAGGACGGCAAGGTTGTCTTCACCAACATCGGAGTAGGAAACTACTTCATCGTTGAGCAGGTAGCTCCTTTTGGATTCTATCTTGAATCCGAGCCTTTCTATGTACAGGTAAAGGATGCTAAGGATGTAGAGGTCAACGTTCCCGATACTCCTTACACGGCTTCCGTTACGATCCACAAGCGTGATTGCAAGACATTGGGAGTTCTTGAAGGTGCTGAGTTCACCGTTTATGAGGACGTTAACGGCAACGGCATTTGGGACGAAGCAGACACTGTTGCAAGAGTTTATGACGAAGCATCCGGCCTGATGGTTAATTGCACTGTCACATGGGACGCTAAGACAAAGACTTATGTAACTGATGGCCTTAGAGCCGGTAAGTATATCATCGTCGAGACAAAGCTCCCTGACGGATACTTCTACTGCGATAAGGACGGTAATGCTACCGAGAAGCCCAATGAGGTAGCCGTTGAGATCAAGAACAAGGATACTCAGGCAGCTGATTTCGTAGTAGATACCTATGAGGTAACTGTCTACAACACTAAGCCTGATATTAAGACAACGGCAACAGATAGCAATACCGGAACAAGCGTAATGACATACTCTGAAACGGTTACGATCGCTGATGAGGTTTATTACGAAGGACTTATTCCCGGCAAGATCTATGTTGTTGAAGGAACACTTATGGACAAGGCTACAGGTCTTCCTTATGTCGGTCCTAACGGTGAGACCTATGTAAGCAGCTCGATCTTCAAGCCGGAGTTCTCCACAGGCACGACTCTTGTTGTCTTCGAGAATGTTGCTGTTCCTTATACAGTTGATTCTCTCGTCGTATTCGAGGACCTTTACAACGAGGATAAGACCGTTAAGCTTGCAACTCACGCTGATATAAGCGATGAGAATCAGACAGTTCACAGACCTAAAGCTTCAACGACTGCCACGATCGGCGGCGATAAAGCCATCTATCTTGGCTCAACTGAGGTAAGAAATATAACCATTACGGATACCATTTCTTTTTACGGCCTTGAGGTTGGTAAGGTCTACAGAGCTGAAGCAACGATTTATAAGGCTGACGGAACTCAGATCCTTGTAAACGGCAATCCTCTTGTGGTTGTTCTCGAATTTACGCCTGAAACAACTGATGGAAGTGTTGATGTAAAGATCACATTCTCTTCCGAAGGCCTTTCTGAAGGCGACAAGATTGTTGTTTTCGAGAAGATCTACGACGTAGCTGAGGATGGTGAGGATCAGGATGAGGATATTCTCATTGCCGTTCACGAAGACTTAAGTGATGAGGGACAGACTGTAACGATTCACTTCAGACCTTCAACCGGTGAGATAATGCCTACTTACACAAAGATCGCTGCTGCACTTCTGGCTCTGTCTGTATTTACAGCATCCATCTTTATCAGGAAGAGAAAGAAGCATGCCCTCCAGTAATAACTTCTTTCTATGGCTCTGGCCCCCTTGGGATAAACCCTTGGGGGCTTTTCCTATACCAGGGAGGTATTTATGAATGAAAAACTGCGGATCGTACTGAAGACGTTGGCGGTCGTCCTCTTTTTAGTAAGCATAGCAATTATCGGTATAACTGCTCTTAAGAACCACAGGCGTAAGGATATTTCTAAGGACGCGATAAAGGTAGTAGAGAGCGCAATTGATGAAGGTGGCGATGAAAAGATCACTTTCGAGGTGCCGGTATCAGACTTCTATAGAGTCGACGGAGAATGGGGTGAAGATGACTCTTCACTGCAGGATCTTCTCCGTGAAATGACAGATCTGTCTGCTCAGCATGAAACACTAACACTTATCGGGATACTTGAGATCCCTTGTATCGATGTAAAGGAACCTATATGGGATTCCTGCTCCTCTACTGCCTTGAGATTTGGCGTCGGTAGGTTTCCTCAGACTGCTCAAATCGGAGAAGATGCCAACTGCACCATTTTCGGACACAGAATGAGGCAAAGCCAGACTATCTTCTGGCAGCTTCAAACGCTCGAAAAGCATATCGGCGAAGAGGTTATCGTTACTACAACTGACGGAATCAGGCACCAATATACGATATCCGACACAGTCTATGTCAAAGATGCAGCAATCGATCCGTACTTGAGTGCGGATCTTTTTGATTCAGAGCATCTTTGCCTTGCGACGTGCGGCTACGGTACCGATCCATACAACAGCAAAATTTACAGGTCAAAGAACACGGAGTTCATCGTGATCTGCGTGCCTGACAACCCACAGGAGGAAAACCATGAATAAAGAACAGAAACTCTACGATTATCTTGAAAAGCATCATATAGGTCGTGATAAGGCAGTTCACAGCAAGAAACTCGAAAAGAAGTTCGATATCTGCCCAAGGACCGTCAGGACCTATATCAACAATCTTCGTAAATCCGGTCTTCCCGTTTGTTCCGACGATAAAGGCTACTGGGTAGCCAAAGATCCCAAGGAAGCAATCAAGAGCGCAAAGCGCTGGGGTGACTTCGCAAACGAGGTCAACAACGCCAGGACCGGTCTTGCTGTAGCAGCTATCCAGATGAGGTCGATCACAAAGATTACAGAGGAAAACGTAACTATTACTGTAAAGGTCGGCTGAAACATTTTTACTCACGGTATTAAAGACCTGCTTTCCAGTGATGCGGTAAAGCAGGTCTTTTTACATGCCCTTCGGGGCAAAAAAATCTATTTCAAAGGAGGTATCTGACATGGAATCAGATCACAACATCATGCCGAAGACTGAGTTACTTACAAACGAAGACTGCGGCGTAAGGCTTTTCGCTTATTCTTGCGCAATAAGCAGAAAAGAAGGCAGGGCTTTGCCTTCACAGGGCACAGCTAAGGAAAAGGCAGGTATTGCCGGTTTAAGAGATGAGCTTGAAAAGACAAAGCTCGACGTATGAGAAAGGAAGGTAAAAGAACATGGATTTTAACGAATTCAAGAACACACTGATGGACCTTGTGTCCAAGGAAATCGACGACAGAGGTCTCGAGGGTCTCTCGCTCAAACTCGCCACCATCGATTCACCTGACGGCCAGACAGAAAGACTTCAGGTATCTGTCGGTGAAGCAAAGATGTCTATGGCATTCAGGCTTCAGGAAATCTACAAGAGTGTTGAGGATGGCGAAGACATTGATCACGCAGTTTTCAAGATGGTTAATACTATCGAGGAAAGCATAGATGTGATCAAGAACAAGGAAAATGAAGTTAAGAACCTCATTTCCGACTATGACAACGTAAAGGATCAGACTTATCTCAGGATGATCCCTGGAAACTCTCCCATCCTTAAGGATACTCCGCACAAGATGGTCGCAGATATGGCGCTTGTCGTAAATATCCACATTGAAGGTCTTTCCGATGCGAACGGCAGATCTTGTGTGGTCGTTTCCAGACCCCTTATGGAGATGTACGGCATCGATGAGCAGCAGCTTTTTGCTGATGCTGAGAAGAACTCACTTGCTAATGAGCCTATGGTATTCACACCTCTTGGTGACATGATCAAGAACCTCATTGAGGCAGAGAATCTTCCGACTCCTGAAGATGCCGGCATCGTAACCTATATCGCTACTAACAAGAGCGGTTTCCAGGGCGCTGCAGTAGCCGGTTATCCCGACTTCTGCGAGAAGGCTGCTGAGGCAATCGGCGGAAGCTTCTATATGCTTCCTTCCTCCGTCCATGAGTTTATCCTCATCAAGGATGACGGAAAGCCGAAGGCAAAGGATCTTAATGCCATGATCAAGAACGTCAACGAGACTGTGCTTGAGCCCAGAGACATCCTCTCCGCTCAGTGCTATCACTACGATGCCAAGACCAAGGTTCTTGAGACCGGCTTGAAGTATGCTCAGAAGGTGCAGCAGAGAAAAGGCGGCGCAAGATGACTTACGCTGAGTATATCGAGGAGACTAAGGTGAATTGCTCGAAAGTCTTAGCGGACTGCAGCGAAAGCGAGCTTTTGGACTTCGAGCATATCAGAAAGATCCTTTGGGAAGATGACAGAGTAACCGGAGTAGTATCCGGTTACTGCACTTCTGTCAAAACAAGTCCTTCAGAAAACATCAAGGGCGTACTTTTTGATAGCCAGTTCCTTAAAGATTTCAATGAGCGTGATATGAATATGCAGGAAGTAATGGCATATGGGCCCGATGCGATCGATATGGTCGCACGGTGCCTTGCCCTGAAGCATATCAGCATCCGTGAACTCGTTGAACATGAGCAGCGAAGACGTATCAGACATCAAAGAGAGCAGCGCAAGAACTCCTTAAGAGTCTGAGATCGTTTGAGGAGGAATCCGATTTCGGGTTCCTCCTCTCTTTTTACATGGCCCTTAGGGTCAAATCAGACTATCGGGAGAATAAATATGAAACAAGAAGAAGTAAATACCATCCTTCACAGGATGTCGAAAGTAATAGACAACAGTCAAATGGTCAAACTCAACACCGTTCTTGAGGAAATCATGGTTGAAAGCGAGTTCGGAGAACCCCTTAAGCCATCAGAGGAGATCCTGAACATATTCCTGGAATCGAAGCGACTGGAAGGCAGATCTGAAAAGACTCTGGAGCTGTATCGCTTTACTGTTGAAAAGATGCTGGAAAAGATCGACAAGAATATCTGTACGATAACTACGGACGATATAAGAACATATCTTGCCTCATATCGTGTAGAACATAATGTCAGTAAAGCGACCATTGATGGGATAAGACGTAACCTTTCGAGCTTATATCATTGGCTTGAAGATGAGGATTATATCTTTATCAGTCCTTTAAGAAAGATACATAAGATCAAGGTCACAAAGAAAGTTAAGGCGGCATACTCCGATGAAGAGCTCGAAAAACTTAGGGATGGTTGCAAATACCTGAGGGATCTTGCGATAGTTGAGTTCCTTTTCTCGACAGGTATGCGTGTCGGAGAACTTGTAAAACTTAACCGCACCGATGTCAATTTCGAAGAGCGAGAAGTTAAGGTCCTTGGTAAGGGTGACAAAGAACGTATCACATATTTTGATGCTAGGACAAAACTTCACCTTAAGGAATACTTAGCGTCAAGGGATGATGATAACCCTTCTCTTTTTGTTTCTATCAGAAAACCTGCGAAGCGATTAACCGAAGGCGGCATTGAGATAATGCTCAAGCGTCTCGGAATAAGATGCAATGTTGATCACTGCCACCCACATAGATACAGGAGATCCTGTGCAACTGCTGCTCTTGAGAAGGGTATGCCGATTGAACAAGTTCAGAGAATGCTTGGTCACCAGCAGATATCGACAACCTTGCTGTATACCGTGATCAAGGACTCTACAGTTAAGAATTCACACAGGAAGTATCTGGGGTAATGCCAAGGCTTTGATATTGCCTTGGTTTACATGGCCAACCAGCCAAATCTACAGAAAGGAGCATTTGTATGTGCAACTAATACCCAAAGAAGACATTCAGCGAGCACGAGAGATGGATTTGCTCACATACCTTACCTACTTCGATCCCGGGAACCTTAAACATGTTTCCGGGAATACTTATTGTACGGTGGAACATGACTCGCTCATCATAAACAACGGAAAGTGGTGTTGGTTCTCTCAAGGCATCGGCGGACGGTCTGCCCTGGATTATCTTATTAAGGTCAAAGGAATTCCTTTTCGAGATGCTGTTGAGCGGATCATCGGAAACATCACGGAGCCGCTACCAGCTATAAAACAAACTGAGAGCCCTCCCAAAGAATTCGTCATGCCTGAACTGAGCAGCGATACGACACGTGTCAGTACGTATCTTGCTAGTCGTGGGATTGATCCTGAGATCACAAAATGGTGTATCGATCACAATCTGATCTTTGAGACTGCCAAGTACGGCAATGTTGTTTTCGTCGGCTATGACAAGCAAGGTAATCCGAAACACGGATCCATGCGTTCGACGACCTCCCCGTACAAGGGTGATGTTAAAGGAAGTGACAAACGATTCGCCTTCAGGCTGATACGAGCCGAGCATCCCAGGAAAGTCCATGTCTTTGAAGCTGTTCCGGACCTTCTGTCGTATGCAACCTGTGTCAAGTTACGTGGCGGAAACTGGCGAAAGGAGACATACTTGTCACTTGCAGGAATCGGCGGTAGTTCCCTGCCAAAAGCGCTCGAACAGTTTCTGAAGGATTATCCGGATATAAGTCATATATATCTTCATCTGGATAATGACGAACCCGGGCGAAACGCAGCAAAGACTATTAAGGGACTTCTCAACGGAAAGTATGTCGTGAAAGATCAGCCGCCACCATCAGGAAAAGACTATAACGAGTATCTTCAGTCCAATAGGGACCAAATTAAACCTAAGAAGGAGGCCATAAGGAGATGAAACAATTTAGACGAGCAGTAGCGTTACTGCTTATGGCGAGCACCTTGGCTACGATGGCCGGGTGCTCTTTTACTAGTGAAGGCAGTGACAGTACGGAAGAAACTACTCAGGCAACATATCTGGTCGGATCCCCGGGTAAAGCTGAAACGTTTGAGTTCGGCGTGACCGGGATCAATTCGTTCGATGTGGTTACTGATTATGGTGAGACGATGCACTACCTTTTGGTGAGCGTGTCTTACACGAACCTGTCAGAGAAAGAACAGGATATCAGCAAGAGGAATATCGGATTATATCTCGATAACGAGGAAATCTTCTCCGTTGAGTATCGTCAGGAATTCAAAGACTTCTTCGAGGAAGGCCTTCTCTTCAACGACAAGAAAGTTCAGCCCGGAAGAACCAAGAGGGGTTATATCGTCTATCGGATCTATAGAGACTTCTCAACGATCAATATCTGCATGGACGATGTGATCGTCACAGCTGCTTATGACGAAGTGGCTCCTCTAATTTTGCCGGAAGAGACAGAAGTTACAGAGCAAGCAACGGAGACAACTCCACCTGAGACCACAGCTCCGACGACAGTACAGACGTTGGCTGCCACCGAAGCGACAACCGCGACGACAGCTGATTCGGTCCCGACCGAGTCAGTCCCGTCCGAGTAAAAAGCCGAAGGCTTTTCATGGGGTCTCAGGGTCTCCCTGACAAGCTTCCTGTGTTTGTGTACACAAACGCGTTGCTTGCTATTCCATTCCGAGTCGTAATGACAGGCCTTATGTCAAGAGAAAGGGGGTGATAACCGTGGACGACAAAATCCTGATCGACTACTGCCTGGTCTCGAAAACTCTCATCGAGGACAGACTCGTATCTCCAAAGGCAAAGGCACTTTATGCCATTCTCTGTAACTGGCCGCAGGGGTACGACTGCTCTCTTAAGAATCTGTCGGATGAGATGAGATCTGGTAAAGAATCCGTCTCGGATCTTCTGAAGGAATTGGAAGATCTCGGATATATTGAGCGGAATCGAATCCGAGGTCCTGACGGCAGATATGACATCACAAAGTATAGTGTCTTCACTAAACCATCACATTAACAATTTGAAAGGAGGAAGCTATGGCAGACAAAAAAGAAGATCGAATGGTTCAGGTTCATTTCCGTGTCACACAGACTGAGCTTGATGCAATCAAAAAGAATCAGGACAAAGCCGGGTTAAGGTTAAGCGAGTATGCCCGAAGGTTGCTTATGGGCGAAATTGTCGTAGCTGCACCTCCGGCTGATCTGAACTATCTTATTCGGGAGCTCAAGAGGATCGGAAGTAATCTCAACCAACTTTTGAAGAAACTTAATGTGCTTGGCATAGCGCATCCTTTGGAACTGGAAAGATGTGCCGACGATATTCGTGAGATCCTTAACTTGATATATGAGACATACCGTCCCAAGAAAGGAGCCGACTAATGGCAGTAACATCAGTCTGGGCCGTAAACACAAGAGTCGGTAGTGCTCTCGACTATATCATGAACCCGGAGAAGACAAAGGAGAAACCTGAGCTAAGTTCAGAAGCGATCGCAGCACGTCAAGCTGTCGGTGATGTCATTGACTACTCCGTTAATCCGGAGAAGACCGAACAGATGATGTATGTAACCGGAATCAACTGTAATCCCGATACTGCCCTGGAAGAGTTCATGAACACCAAGCAGTACTGGGGTAAGACAGGCGGAAGGTTAGCTTATCACGGTTATCAGTCTTTTCGCGAAGGCGAGGGCGAGATAACTGCTGAGAAGGCACATGAGATCGGAGTTAAGCTTGCGCAGGAATTATGGGGCGACAGATTTGAGGTAGTTGTAGCAACACATCTTAATACCGGTCATTACCATAACCATATGGTCGTTAATTCCGTTTCGTTTATGGATGGTTATAAGTACCGTCGCACCATAGAAGATTATCGCCAGATGAGGATCGTAAATGACAGGCTGTGCAAAGAATACAATCTCCATGTAGTTAAGGATCCTGATCACAAACGAGGAAAATCTTATGCCGAGTGGCGTGATGAGAAACAAGGCAAGAAGACTGTACGAGGATCTATCCGAGATGACATCGATTATGCGATAAGTCAGTCACGAAGCGAACGAGACTTCGCCAGAACGATGAAAGAACTCGGATATGAATTCAAGTTCTATAAACCTGACGGTACCCCGTATGAGCATCCCGGCCTTAAGCCGCCGGGCGCCAAGGGCTATTTCAGGTTCCGAGGTCTGGGCCAAAACTACGAATACGATTCCATAAGAAGGCGTATCATCGAGAACACGGCAGTTCCGGGTACGCCTTTATTAATGGAAATGTCTTCATATCCTGCATTTAATCCGCGACCGAATGAGACAGCCCTGTCTTCTCAGTACAGATTCTATGTTATAAAGCTATTCTCATACTCCCATAGGTCCAAAAGAACCAAGCGAGAATATATCCCGTATGCCTTGAGAGAAGATATCGCCAAGCTCGACCAATATATCGAGCAGATGGATTTTCTCTACCAGCACAAGATTGGAGATGTGTACTCTCTTCAAAGTAAAAAGGAGTCACTGCAATCTGAGCTGAAACACCAGATCGTAGAAAGGCGCAAGCTCTATACGGTCAAGGAGCGTGCTGAACGTAATAACGATGCTCCGTTGATCCTGCAAACAAAAGCTGAGATCAATGTTGCTTCCGGAAAGATCAAAAAACTTCGTAAAGAGATCTCTTTATGCGAAGCAGTTACAGCCAGTTCGGATCGTGTTGAAAAAGCTCTGGAAGATCTTAATAAGAAACCGGAGCTTGATAGTCACAAGATCAAAGATGATCCAAAGAAAAACAAAGTTCGTAATAAGCAAGATATGACACTTTAACTTCCGAATCGTTCATTAATAAGCCATATCTTGCATGTTATCTTCACGCCACTCTCAACCGGGTGGCGTTTTACATGCCCTAACGGGCAAATATTAAAACAAGGAGGAAAAATCCATGGCAGTTGAAAACGAGACAGCCGATCAGGTTGTCAGAATGGTCCTACAAGGGACAGAGGTCGTGCTAAGGCTTTCCGGAGAAGCAAGTCTTCGAATCGGTCAGATGATCTATTCTGCTCTGAAAGACGGGCACACTACAAAGGGTAAGGCAACCCTTTGGGAGTTCCTGAAGTCAGGCAAAGAACAGAAGATGTTCCGTATCCCTGATGAGTATCTGAAGGCATTCACCAAGGCCAGCAAGAAGTTCGGTTTTCCTTTCGTGATCATGAAAGACAAAACGAAGAACGATGGTCTCACGGACATCATGTGCTATGCATCTGATGCTTCCAAGGTAAACAGGGTTATCGAGAACTTCAAGCTCATGGTCGAAAAGGTAGAAGTCATCAAGCCTGAGGTAGTAAAGACGGAATCCGGAGAACTTGTAAAGCCCCTGGGTATGCAGATGGCTGTCCCCCTGGAGCTTATCGACGGTATTCCCGACCCCAAGTCACAGGGCAGACGGCTTCTGTCTGAAATTCAGAAGTATGCAGCCAAGATGAAAGCAAACGGTCCTCAGATCGTAGAGCCAATTGGTCTTCTCTGCAAACCGGATGGTCGTTACGATATCCTTCCCGGTCAGGGTTCCAAGAGACTCATGGCACTAAGGCTTGCTAACTACAAGACCGCAGTAGCTGACATCTCTGTTCCTAAGAAGGAAGGCATCGAAGTCAGAGCAGAGAACATCGAGGAAAGATCGCCTCAGGAAAGAACAATACCCGGAGAACTCCACAAGGAGCCTGTACCCGATGAGACGTTCCCTACCAAGGAAAAGGGGCAGACCACAAACCCTACTATGGCCCGAACGTCACGCGACCCAGCGTCCGGGCTAGGCTCCGAGCAGAAATCGCGAAAAGAAAGTCGAATGACATCTATGGCCCTTCCTGAGAATCGACCTTCGGTCCGTAAAAAGCTCGAAGAAGCCAAAAAGATCTCTGCCGATAAGCAGGTCGCGAAAAATCTCGTGAAGGCCTTGCAGAAGCCAAGTCCTACAAAGAATCAGAGGTGATCCCAAGTGAGAAAACCTGAAAACAAGTTCTCTATCACGAGAATCATCTTGTACTCCTCAGGTCTCATCCCGGTCATATGGCTTGCACTAAGGTCAGCACCGTACTTCACCGATAACGGTCTTGTAGGTCTTATCGAAAACGCGGGAGACATATTCAATAATCCGTTTCATATCACATTTGTTAAGGGCAGCCTTCAGGTTGTCCTTATTTTTATTGTCCTATATGGAATCGGCATTGGGATATATCTCTCATCCGAAAGGAACTACAGGCGCCGTGAAGAGTATGGTTCAGCCAAATGGGGAGATGCCCATTCGGTCAATAAGCGATACGAAGCAGATCCGCCTGAAGCCAACAAGATCCTGACACAGAATGTCAGGATCGGCTTTGACGGTCATGTTCACCGTAGGAACCTGAATGTTATGGTCGTTGGTGGTGCAGGTGCCGGTAAAACAAGGTTTTATGCGATGCCCAACATCCTACAGGCCACAAAAGACTCTAAGTTCTCGATGGTCGTGCTTGACCCAAAAGGTGGAACTTTGCGAGCTTGCGGGCAATACCTGATAGACCAAGGATACGACGTGAGGATCCTGGATCTCATTAACCTGGACAGAAGCCATTGTTACAACCCTTTCGTGTACTTGGAGAGTGACGACGATATTCAGCGTCTTACCACTAACATCATCAAGAACACGACACCTAAGGGCAGTCATACTTCTGAACCTTTCTGGGATCAGGCAGCCGAAATGCTTCTTAAGGCACTTGTCTTCTACCTCTTCTACGAGGCTCCACCGGATGAACAGAACTTCCCTATGGTTATGGATCTGATCCGTGCCGGAGATGTCAAAGAGAATGACGATGATTATGTATCGCCCTTGGATATCCTTTTCGCCGAGCTTGAGCAGAAAGATCCCGAACATATAGCACTGAAGTATTACAGGAACTATCACTCGGGAGCTGCTCAGACTTTGAAGTCTATTCAGATCTCGTTGATCGCAAGGCTTGAGAAGTTTAATCTTCCGTCACTTGCGGGTATTACGCAGAACGATGAGATGAGACTTCGTGAACTTGGCGA